>Ga0180009_10001112_pt1 | contig 33682 bp, 31 predicted proteins | sample OS_PC_MetaG_FD_123537 | JGI IMG/M metagenome (GOLD analysis project Ga0180009, IMG submission 123537) | Groundwater microbial communities from the Aspo Hard Rock Laboratory (HRL) deep subsurface site, Sweden - OS_PC_MetaG | ecosystem: Environmental > Aquatic > Deep subsurface > Groundwater...
TCGCCGGAAAAATCAGGAACATCGGCAGCGAGGGAATGACGTACCAGAAGGTCGCTTCCGCATGGGCGGCGATGCGCTCGGCATCGCCCGTGTCGCGCCAGAGCCACACGATGGCGAGAATGGAGACAAGCGGGAGCGAGGCGATGAGCGCGCCGAAGGCCGGGCTGCGCTTGGCGGTTTCCGACACGACCATCACGAGGATGCCCGAGATCGCTGCCTTGACGATCGCGTAGAGCATGGATCAGGCGCTCCCGCCGAGAACCATGCCGACGTCGCGTGCGATCCGCTCGCAGGCTTCGCGCGCGGCCGGAATGACGCCGGTCATGGCGGTGAAAGCGCGGGGCAGACTGTCCTCGCAACGATAGGCGACGACGACGCCGGCGGATTTGAGCTTCCCGGCATAGGCCGCGCCCTGATCGCGCAGCGGGTCGAAACCCGAGGTGACGACGATGGCGGGGGGCAAGCCCGACAGGTCCGGTTCCTTCATCGGCGAGACGCGGACATCCTCCGCCTCGGAAGGCACATTCAGGTAGTGCGCGCCGAACCAGTCCATGATCTCGCGCGTCAGCGGATAGACCTCGGCGCAACTGTCCATCGAGCCGCCTTTCCAGCCCCAATCCGTTACCGGATAGATGAGAAGCTGGAGGGCGGGCGAGGCGAAGCCCTTGCGCCTTGCCTCCTGCGCGACGACGGCGGAGAGATAACCGCCCGCGCTGTCGCCGCCGACGCCGATGCGGCCCTGGATCATGTGGAGGCTGGCGGCGTTTTCCTGCGCCCAGCGGAAGGCGGCGACGGCATCGTCGACCTGGGCGGGGAACTTGTGCTCCGGCGCGAGGCGGTAGGCGACGTTGAGCACGGAGCAGCCGGCAAGCCCCGCAATCATGCGGCAGAAGGTGTCGCAGGTATCGAGATCGCCGATGACGCAGCCGCCGAAGTGAAAGAAGACGAGACCGGGCAGCGGGCGCGACATGTTCACGGGGAGATAGAGGCGCGCATCCAGGGGACCGCCGGGGCCGGGCACCTCAAGTGCCGTCACCTCGACATCGGGACGCGGATCGGCGTCGAGAAGCTTCAGGCCTTCCGAGGTGGCGGTGCGGGCGGTGACGGGATCGAGCGTCGTAATCGACGGCTGGCGCGCGCCCTGCGCGGCGAGAAATTGCGCGCGGGCGTCGAGAATGCGGCCGTCGATGGCGAGCGGCTTGCCGCCCGACATCCGGACGAGGAGGCCATCCGGCAATTTCAGCAGGGTACGGACGATGAATTTCTGAAGGTTCATTTTTGTTCTTTCCTGTCCATACGGATCGCGCGGCGTTGACGGATGGCCCTGTCCCCTCCCCGAAAAATCCTTGCGGATTTTTCGACCCTCCCACAGGGGGAGGGTGGGCCTCAAACAAATGCCTCACTCGACTCTAGGTTTCGCCCCTGTGCGGCAGGGCGCGGAAGCCGCTGAGGACGAGCGCCGTCGCGAAGGCGGATGCCTCGTCCGGGTCCATCTCGGGGCGGCGCAGCATGCGGTCGCCGATCTCCATGGCGATGCCGACGACGGCGGCCATGAGGTATTCGGCATCCACGTTCGGCAGCGTGCCGTTGCGGATGTCTTCCTCGATATATTCGCGAATTTCCTCGAAGCCCGCGATGATTTCCGGCGAATCCATTCGCACACGGACGGTATTCGGATTGCGGCGGATGACCTGGAATGTGTCGCGGTCGGTGGCGAGATAATCGAAATAGGTACGGTAGGCGTTGCGGATGAAATCCTCGAAGGTACGCGAGCGGATGCGCTCGGCACGCAGACGCGGACGGATGCGGCGCATGCCCTCGTCCATCAGCGCCTCGAAGACTTCTTCCTTGCTCTTGAAGTAATTGTAGAAGGTGCCCGACGCGAGGCCTGTCTTGCGGATGATGTCGCGGACGGAAGTGGCGCCATAGCCGAGATCGGCAAAGACGATCTTTGCCGCATCGAGAATGGCCTCGCGGTTATTGTGTTTCGTCTGCTCGCGCTTGCCGAGCGGCTTCTTCGCCTCGGCCAGCGGCGCGTCCTCAAGACCGGTGCTCACACGGCACCGCCTGCCCCTGCCGGGGTGTATATGTCACTCATCATCCCTCCGAAGGGACCGGAACATGCGGGGCTGCCCCACCCCGCCCGCCGGTCCCGCGATTCATGTCTATATGCTCAACCTATCCCAATGACGATAATCGTCAACTTTTCCGCGATGAGAGCGGGGACAAAAAACCCTTTTTTCTCAATATGTTAGAATCACCCATGACGGGCAGTGGCGCCGCGGGGCCGATGGCGCTATCAGAACGTCTCCCGGACCAGAGGCAAAAACATGAGCAACCCCGACTTCACGCCCGAGCACATCGCCATGATGAAGGACGTGCTCATCGAGCATGTGCCGCATGCCAAGGCCATCGGCATGACCGTGGAGGGCGCGAAGCGGGGAGAGGCCTGGCTCTCCGTTCCCTATGCCGAAAACCTGATCGGCAATCCGGAGACGGGCGTGATCCATGGCGGCGTCATCACCTCGCTGCTCGACAATGCCTGCGGCATCGCGGTGCAGCTTGCGCTGGCGGAACGGCAATCCATCGCGACGCTCGACCTCAGGATCGACTACATGAAGCCGGCGACGCCGAAGCTCGGCCTGATGGCGCATACGCATTGCTACAAGGTGACGAAGAACATCGCCTTTGTGCGCGGCACGGCCTATCACACGGATGAGGGCGATCCGATCGCGGCCTGCGTGGGCACTTTCATGCTGGCGGCAAACCGGGCGATCCCCGTTCCCGTGACGGCGGAAGCAGCGGCGGAAGCCATGAAGATTCTCGCGAAGAACAAGGACGGCGCGGCATGAGCGAGGCGAAGCCCCCTATCGACGTCAATGCGCTGATGCAGGCGATCCCTTACGCGCGCTATCTGGGCATCACGGTGGACCAGCGCGGCAACGAGATCACCACGGTGCTGCATTTCTCGCAGCATCTCATCGGCAACCCGGTGCTGCCCGCCCTTCATGGCGGCGTGATCGGCGCCTTTCTCGAGACGACGGCCATCGCGCAGCTCGCTTTCGAGTTTGCAGTGGGCGATGCGAGCGCCGCCGCGCTGCCGAAACCCATCGGGCTGACCATCGACTATCTGAGGTCCGGGCGGCCGATGGACACTTACGGGCGCGCGGAAATCACCAAGCAGGGACGCCGCGTGGCGACGGTGCGCGCGGAAGCCTGGCAGGATGACCGCTCGCGGCCCATCGCGGCGGCACATGGCCACTTCCTGCTGCAGGCGGCGGACGACACGCCCACATCATGAACGCGACGGCGACGGCGCGGGTGAGCCATCGAGCGGTTCTCGCCATCGCGGTGCCCATCGTCATCTCGAACCTCTCGACGCCGCTGCTCGGCATTGCCGATACCGCCGTGATGGGGCGGATGGGCGATCCGAAATATATCGGCGCGGTGGCCATCGGCGCGCTCATCTTCACCATGGTCTACTGGACCTTCGGCTTCCTGCGCATGGGCACGACGGGGCTGACCGCGCAGGCGCTGGGAGCCATGGACGGCGAGGAAATCCGCGCCGCGCTCGGCCGGGCATTGCTGATCGCCGGCGGCATCGGGCTCATGCTGATCGCGCTGCAATGGCCGATCGGCCTTGCCGCTTTCGCGCTGCTCGACGGCGGCGCGGAGGTGGAGAGCCTCGCGCGGACCTATTTCGATATTCGCATCTGGAGTGCGCCAGCGGCGCTCGCCAATTACGCGCTGGTCGGATGGTTCATCGGGCTCGGCCGCGCCAATGTCGCGCTGGTGCTGCAGGTGTTCCTCAATCTCGTGAACATTTTCTTCAACATCCTGCTGGCGCTGGGGCTCAGCTGGGGCGTGGCGGGGATCGCCGCAGGCACGCTGATCGCCGAGGTGGCGGCAGCGGCCGCCGGGCTTGCCATCGCAGCGCGGCATCTGCGCTTCTATCCGGGCCAGTGGACGCGGGCGAAGCTGATGGATGCGCAGCGTCTGGCGAGGACCATCGCGATCAATCGCGACATCATGATCCGGACCATCGTGCTGATGTTTTCCTTCGCCTGGTTCACCGCGAAGAGCGCGGAGGCGGGCACGGTCACGCTGGCGGTCAATTCGATCCTGCTGCAATTCGTGACGGTGAGCGCCTTCTTCCTCGACGGTTTCGCGCTGGCGGCGGAAGCGCTGGTAGGCAAGGCCTTCGGCGCCGAGCGGCGGGAGGATTTCGACCGCTCGACCCGGCTGTCGACGGGATGGGCGGCAGGCATCGCCTGTGTGCTGTCGCTTTTCATCCTCGTTTACGGCGACGCGGCAACCGACTTCCTGAGCATCGACCCGGAGGTGCGCGCCACGGCGCGGGACTATCTCTTCTGGGCGGCGCTGCTGCCGGTGCTGTCCGTCTGGTGCTACCAGCTCGACGGCATTTTCATCGGCGCGACGCGGGGCGCGGAAATGCGCAACGCGGCGCTCGCCTCCAGCGCGCTCTTCCTCGCGCTGTGGTGGCTGTTCCTGCCCTATGGCAATCACGGGCTGTGGGCGGCGCTGACGGGCTTCAACCTGATGCGGGCGGCGTCGCTCGGGTTTTACTATCCGAGGTTGAGAAGAGAACTGGCGTGAAGCGCTAAAGGATTTCCAGCACGCTTTCGGGCGGGCGGCCGATCCGTGCCTTCGCGCCCGAGACGACGATGGGCCGCTCGATCAGGATCGGGTTGTCGACCATGGCGCGAATGAGCTTCTCGTCGGTGAGCTTTTCGTTGTCGAGGCCAAGCTCCTTGTAGACGTCCTCGCCTTTGCGCATGAGATCGCGGGGCTTCATCTTCAGCTTCTTCAGGATCGCCCGAAGCTCCACGGCGCTGGGAGGCGCCTTCAGATAGTCGACGATCAGCGGATCGGCCCCATGCTCTTCGAGCAGGGCGAGCGTGGCGCGCGATTTCGAGCAGCGCGGATTGTGGTAGATGGTGGGGCGTGCCATCGCGATGTTCCTCCGGAGTTAAAGCTTCACATCCGCGCCGACGGCGTCCTTCAGATGCGCGAAACCGTCCGCCGCAAGGCAAGCCGCGATGTCGCGCTTGATACGGGTGACGAGCGCCGGCCCCTCATAGGCGAGCGCGGAATAGAGCTGCACAAGCGAGGCGCCCGCGCGGATTTTCACATAGGCGTCTTCGCCCGAGCAGATGCCGCCGACGCCGATCATCGGCAGGCGGCCTTTGGTGAGGCGGTACATGTCGCGCAGCACCGATGTCGACAGTTCAAAGAGCGGTGCGCCGGAGAGGCCGCCCGTCTCGTTCGCATGGAGCCCGGTGACGAGGCCTTCGCGCGCTATCGTCGTGTTCGAGACGATGAGACCGTCGAGCCCTTCTTCCAGCGCGACCTCGGCGATGTCGGCGAGTTCCCCGGCGGTGAGATCGGGCGCGATCTTGAGGAGTACGGGCGTCGGGCGCACGCGGTCGGTACGGCGAGCGGCGAGGACGCGCGCGACGAGTCCTGCCAGTTCCGCCTTTCCCTGCAGCGCGCGCAGGCCCGGCGTGTTGGGCGAGGAGATGTTGACGGTGAAATAGGAAGCGAGCCCGTCGAAGGCGCGGATGCCGGCTTCGTAGTCGGCGATGCGGTCGGCCGCATCCTTGTTGGCGCCGATATTGACGCCGACGATGCCGGGCCGGCCGCGGCGGGCGAGAAGACGCTTCTTCAGCGCCTCGTGACCTTCATTGTTGAAGCCCAGGCGATTGATGACGGCGCGGTGAAGTGGCAGCCGGAAGACGCGGGGACGCGGATTGCCCGGCTGCGGGCGCGGCGTCACCGTGCCGACCTCTGCAAAGCCCATGCCCAGGGCCAGCATGGCGTCCGGCACCTCGCCGTTCTTGTCGAAGCCGGCGGCGATGCCGACCGGGTTCTCGAAATGAAGACCGAAGAGGTCGATCGCAAGCGAGGCGGGATCCGCCTCGCGCTGGCGGGGCGCAAGCCCCAGGCGAAGCGCGCGGATCGTCAGTCGATGCGCGGTTTCGGGCTCGATGAGACTGGTGAAAGGCCGGGCAAGCGGGAACAGGTCCATGAGGTTCAGCCTCCCCCCGGCCCGGCGACATGCGGCGGGAAGACATGTTCCCCGTCCTCGCCGACCGGCAGCGGATCGACACGGGCGACCGCCGCGAGCGAAAGCACGTCATAGAGATGCGGGAAAAGCGCGCCGCCGCGAGAAGGCTCCCATTTGAGCGCCTCGCCGAGCGCCGCCGTTTCGACGGCGACGAGGAGGAGGCCTCTCCTGCCTGAAAAATGGCGCGAGGCCGTCTCCGGCGCCTGTTCGGCGGTCGAAAAATGGATGAAACCGTCATCGAGATCGACCGGCGAGCCGATGTAGCGGCCTTCGGCCTCGGCGGCGATCCAATCGTGTTCGCTCACGATCTTGTAGACGAGGCCGGCATCCGGCGGCATGGCGATCCTTTCAGGAAGGCGGGGACGCGGCACTTTAGAGCAGATCACGATGAGACGGAATCGCCTTGCGATCCCATCTCATCGTGATCTGCCCGTCGCTTATTGTTTGGACCGTTTTCCGAACCGGCAGGTGGCTCCACCTGCCTGGAAAACGGTCTAGCGAGCGCGCCCGCGAGCGACAAGCCGCGCCCCGCGCCCGGAGATGGGAATTCGATCCGCATTTCAGCGGTGCCAAAAAGCCATGCCTGTGGCATGATTTCCCTATTCTGGCCCCCGCGCTCGCGCGGAAGACAGGAATTCATTCAGGCCCATGCCCCGCTCACTCTCTCATGGCCGTCTCTGGGCGGCGATCGACAGGCTCGCCGCGCAGCACCGGCTGACAACGTCGGGCCTTGCCAAGGCGGCGGGGCTCGACCCAACGACCTTCAACAAGTCCAAGCGCGTGACGGCGACGGGGCGGCCGCGCTGGCCCAATACGGAAAGCCTGGCGCGGGTGCTCGATGCGACGGGGTCGTCGCTCGAAGCCTTTTTCGCGCTTGTCGCCAATGGCGAGAGCCCCGCCATGCCGAAAAGACATGTGCCGCTGATCGGCCTCGCGCAGGCGGGGCGCGGCGGTTTTTTCGACGATGCGGGCTTTCCGGCCGGCACGGGCTGGGAAGAGGTCGCCTTTCCGGACTTCAGGGACGAGCATGCCTATGCGCTCGAAGTGAGCGGAGACAGCATGGAGCCCTTCTACCGCGAGGGCGACATCATCGTCGTCTCGCCCGCCGCCGATGTCCGGCGGGGGGACCGCGTGGTGGTGAAGACGGTGGCGGACGAAGTCATGGTCAAGGTGCTGGCGCGCAGGACAGCGACCCGCGTGGAACTCAGATCGTTCAATCCGGCCTATGAGGACCGCGTGCTGAAGCCCGAAGACATTCTCTGGATGGCGCGGATCATCTGGGCGAGCCAGTAAGCGCTCAGCGCTTGCCGGGGGCGGGAATGCCATCCCCCGGCGGGAGCGCGCGGCGGCCGAGGCCCATGGCAACGAGACGCGCGATTTCCGGCCGGTCGTCCTTGCGCAGCGCTTCTTTCAGAGGCAGGGCGGATTTCCGCAGGAGGCCCTCAAGCGCGGTGCGCGGCTCGCGGGCGAGCATGCGGTCGAGCAATTCCTCCGCGCGGGCTCGGTTCGCCGCGCCGCCAAGGCCGGCGAGCTGGAACGCACATTGCCAGGCGATGGACACATTGTCCGGATCGAGGGCGAGGGCAAGGTCATAGGCGTCAATCCCGGCGCGGACGGAAGCGCCATAGATCGCGGCGCCGATCACGCCGCCTTCATGGACGATTTCGAGATGCCAGCCGCCCAGCGCGGCATGGGCCCAGGCGTTCCCGTCATCGATCGCGAGGGCGCGGTCAATGTGGTTGCGGGCCTCCGTTCCCAATCCGTCGAAATGCGCCTTGATGCCGCTTTCGCGGCGCGCAATGAGACCGAGCCCCACGGCAACGGCCAGATGGGCTTCGGGGATATCGGGCCCGCGCATGACGGCGCGGCGCGCATCGGCGAGCCCTGCCTCGAAACGGCGGCGGCGCTCATCGCCCTGTGAGAGGAATTCACCTCGCACCATTTCCGCACGCGAAGCCAGCGCATCGCCCTTCGCGGAGCGCAGCTTGCGTGCGAGCGTGGCGGCGTGGGCGAAGTTGCCAGCGTCGAAAGCGGACTGCGCCTCGGCAAGGCCGCGCTCCAGCGCGCCGGCAGGAGAGGCGGCAAACAGAAATACGAAAAGCAGAACGGCGCTTCGCCAGGGACGCATCGACATTTTCCGCACGCTTTCGCTCCCCGCGACACCGGACCGGCCTATGTTCGGCCATGCGGCGCGCGGGAGCAATGCCGAAAAGACCGGCGAAAAAGCGGATCAGCCTTTCGAGAGATCGTCGCCCGCCAGCGCGCGGCGGATCAGCTCACGCGTGTTGCCGATGCCGTAGAGCGCGGCAAACGAGCCGAAGCGCGGGCCGCGGTCCTGCCCCAGCAGCACCTGGTAGATCATCTGGAAGAAAGCGACGGAGACGCCGGGGCCGCCTTCCGGGCTCTTCTTCGTGTGATCCTGATAGCGTTCGATGCCACGCGCCACATCGAGCAGGGCATTCTGGATCGTCTCTCCATCGGCGCCGGAGGGCAGCGCGCCGAGCTTGCCGGAGAGCGCCTGAAGCGCTTCGGCCTCGACCTCGTCGGGCGCACGGTACACCTTGGCCGGCTTCACGAAATCCTCGAAATAACGGATCGCATAACCGGCCAGCCGGTCGAGTTCCGGATGCGTCTGTGGCGTCACGCCGGGCACATGGCGCAGAATGAAGCCCCAGAGTACCGCCTTGTCATGCGCGTGGGACGCGCTGACCAGATTGAGCAGCAGCGCGAAGGAAACCGGCAGCACGATCGCAGGCGGATTGCCGTTGTGGATATGCCAGACCGGATTGCCCAGCCGCTCCTTCCAGTCCTGACGCGGATAGGCGGCAAGGTGCTGGTAGTATTCGTCGACAGCGCGCGGAATGACGTCGAAATAGAGCTTCTTTGCCTGACGCGGCCGCTGGAACATGTAGAGCGCGAGGCTCTCGGTCGGCGCATAGGCCAGCCACTCATCGATGGTGAGGCCGTTGCCCTTCGACTTGGAAATCTTCTCGCCCTTTTCATCGAGGAAGAGTTCGTAGACGAAATGCTCCGGCGGGCGGCCGCCAAGCGCCCTGCAGATATTGTCGTAGACGCCCATGTTCGGCCCGTGATCCTTGCCGAACATCTCGAAATCAACGCCGAGCGCGGCCCAGCGCGCGCCGAAATCCGGCTTCCACTGCAACTTCACATGACCGCCGGTGACGGGCAGCGTGGTTTCCTCGCCATCTTCGTCGTCGAAGGTGACGGTCGCATCTTCGACGTTCACCTTCTTGATGGGTACGTAGAGCACGCGGCCGGTCTTGGGCGAGATCGGCAGGAAGGGCGAATAGGTCGCGCGCCGCTCCGGCCCAAGCGTCGGCAACATGATCGCCATGATGTCGTCGTAACATTCGGCGACACGCTTGAGGATCGCGTCGAAGCGGCCCGACTTGTAATATTCGGTCGCGCTGGCGAACTCGTATTCGAAGCCGAACGTGTCGAGGAAGCGGCGCAGCATCGCGTTGTTGTGATGGCCGAACGAAGGATATTCGTTCGTGAAAGGATCCGGCACAGAGGTCAATGGCATGTGCAGATAAGGCTCGAGAAAAGCGCGGTCCGGCACGTTGTCCGGAATCTTGCGCATCCCGTCCATGTCGTCGGAGAAGCAGATGAGGCGCGTCTCGACGCCCGGCATCAGGATTTCGAAGGCGCGGCGCACCATGGTCGTGCGGGCCACCTCGCCGAACGTGCCGATATGAGGCAACCCGGAAGGTCCGTACCCTGTTTCAAACAGAACGGGGCGCGCGGCACCGCCTTCCCTCTCGAGCCGGCTCACGATTTTGCGCGCTTCCTCGAAAGGCCAGGCCTTGCTGATGCGGGCGGCTTCAAGAAGTTCGGACGGCGCTGTGGCGGCGGCTTGCGGGGACATCTAATCTACCTGAAAAAAGGCTTAAGGCTTTGTCAAGCGGGCGGACCCTATGCTCTGCCCCATCCGCAGTCAATGCAGGGGCCGGCCCCGCATGAGGGGCTCTGGACCGGCCTTGTGGTGGCGACCGGACATCGGTCCGGAAAGCAGTATCTTCGCGTTTTGCGGCTGTGTGCCCGGAGAACCAGAAAGTGACGAATAACCGGCCGGACCCATCCGGCGAGGACAAAGACCCGCTTGAGGAACCGGCGCCCATGTTCGGGCCGGTTCGTCGCGCCTATCCCATCGAAACGAGAATCGACGCCGAACAGGTGAAGCTGCTCATGTCGCTCGGCGAGGCGAGCCGCTTCACGATCTTCGGCGCGATTGCGGTGGTGGGCGCCGCGTTCTACGAGACCGCGCCGCTGTGGACGATCGCCGCCGTCGCCGCGATCCAGCTCGTCGCGCAGTTCCTGTTCGACCGCGTGCGCGCCGGCTTTCGCGCCGATCCGGACGCAACCGCCAATGCACCCAAATGGGCCTATCGCTATGCCCTGGTGACGATCATCAGCGGTTCGACATGGGGCGTGGGAGCGCTGCTCTGGTTGCCCGGCTCGTCCTTCGCGCATGAAATCTTCTACGCCCTGGTGCTCGCCACGCTCATCATGGCGACGGCGGTCACGCGCGCAAACCATCCGCCCGCCGTCATCTGCTATTCCCTCGCCGCCTCGCTTCCCGCTGTGGGCATGCTGCTCTGGCGCGCCGAACCGCTTTCAATTGCGGCAGTGCTTCTGGCCGCCATGTTCTTCGCCACCGTCGTGGGCTGGACGCGCCGGATCAACGATCGCTACCGCGATGCCTTTCGCCTGCGTTTCGAGAATGCCGACCTGGTGGAGCGGATGGCACGCGCGCATGCCGCAACCGAGCAGCGCCGCCGCGACGCAGAGGATGCGGAAGTCCGCGCCAGAGCGGCAGCCGGGGCGAAGCAGGAATTCCTCGACATCATCAGCCACGAATTGTGCACTCCGCTGGACAGCCTGCGCAATATGGCGCGCTATCTCGCCGACGAAGCGACGACGGAAACGCAATTCAAGATCGCGGCTTCGGTGGAGGAGACGAGCCAGCTTCTCAGGCGTCTCGTCGACGACATGCTCGATTTCTCGGAGATCGAAGCGCATTCGCTCGAACTGAAGCCGGGCAGCTTCAATCCGGTGGAACTCGCGGCCGGCATCGTGCGCATGACGCGGCATCAGGCTATCGACCGGGGACTCTCGTTCGAGCTCAATGCCGCGCCCGACACGCCCCTGCAGATGCATGCCGATCCCGACCGCGTGCGGCAGGTGCTGATGAACCTGGTCAGCAATGCGATCAAATTCACCTATCAAGGCGGCGTGGTGGTGAGCGTGGCGCCGCTGAAGACGCCCGGCGGCGAGACGGTGCTTCGCTTCTCCGTGACGGATACCGGCCCCGGCCTTTCGAAAGAGGCGCAGGAGCGTATCTTCGAAGCCTTTGCGCAGGGCGCGGATGCGCGCGATTTCCGCTTTTCGGGCAAGGCCGCGGGGGCAGGCCTCGGCCTGCCGATCAGCGACCGGCTTGTGCGGATGATGGGCGGGCATATCGGCGTCGACAGCACACCGGGCCAGGGAAGCTCGTTCTGGTTCCTGCTGCCGCTGGAACCGGGAGAGGCCGCCGATTACTTCGCCTCGCTGCGTGCGGAAGCCCAACCCGGGCCGGAACCAAGGCCGGAAAGGCTGGTCGATCACGACCATCTCTACGCGCTCGAACTCAAGATGGGTGGCCAGCACATCACCGATTACCTCGTGGCCGGGCTTGAGCGCGTGCTTGAAATCCACCGCGAGATCGAGCGCGCGCGGACGATGCGCGACAGCAGCGCGCTGGCGCGGCATGCGGGCGAGCTCAAGGCGGCGGCGTCCGATATCGGGCTCACCGCCGTGGCGCTTGTCGCGGAGGATATTGCGGCGGCGGCGTCTCATGGCGAGGCCGATGCCGCACTCGGCGCCGTGCCCCGCCTGCAGCAGAAGATCACCGCGACCTGGCGCGCGCTCGCCAAGGCTTATCCGAGCCTGGCGGCCTGAGCACCGGGCAGCCCGGCAATTTCATTACGGCGGCGCATGGCTATACTCGCCGCCAATGCCAGACCGTCCCCCCCACGATTCGACCTTTCCCGGAAGAGAGGGCCCCTTTCTGCCCGAGGCGGCGGCAATCGTGCCCGCGCGCGGTGCGGGCGGCGGCGCGATATCGGTCGATGCCGAGGGCGAAATCGAGGAACTTGCGCCCGATGAGGCGCTGAAGCGGATCGCGAGTGCGCCCGTCATGCTCGTTCATGCGGGCTTCACGGCGCGGCGCATCGCCAGGGGCCGCACCTTCCGGGAACCGGGGCCGCAGGTCTTCGATCTGATGGAGCTGTTCGCCTTCGTGCATCCCGCCCTTACCTGCCTGCCGACAGTGGCGGGACTTGCACACGCGCTGAGGCTCGACGCAGGCACGACGCCGGAAGACCACGCGCTGATGCTGCACCGGGCGGCGGCGCAGATGCTCACAACGCTCCAGCAGCCCTCCTATCCGGACCGGCCCTCGGCGGCGCGCACCGCTTTTCGCATGGCCGAGGGCGGCTGGTCCTGGGGGCCGGGCGTCGTGGCCGCGCTGCGCGACGCATTGGGACGAGACGGCAAGCCGCCCGGTTCGCGCGGTTTCGATGTCTGGAACGAGCTTCCCGAATGGGAGGAGCGGGGGCCGCGCCCGCCCGCCGGCTCGCTGCCCGTGAGCGAGCAGGAAGCGCGCGACCAGCTTGCGCTGCTTGCGGGTGCCGATGCGGAAGAGAGGCCCGGACAGACCGCCTTCGCGGCGGCGGCGTCCCATGCCTTCGCGCCACGCGAAGCCGCAGGCGCACCCAATGTGGTGCTCGCGGAGGCGGGCACAGGCATCGGCAAGACCATCGGCTATATCGCGCCGGCGAGCCTGTGGGCCGTGCGGAACAAGGGCACGGTCTGGATCTCGACCTATACGAAGAACCTGCAACGCCAGCTCGATCAGGAACTTTCGCGGCTCTATCCCGATCCCGCCGAGAAGGCGGAGAAGGCGGTGGTCCGCAAGGGGCGGGAAAATTATCTATGCCTTCTCAATTTCGCGGAAATGGCGGACCGCGCGGCCATCGGCGGCGGGGCGGTGGCGATCGGGCTTGTCGCGCGATGGGCGAAGGCGAGCCGCGACGGCGACATGGTGGGCGGCGATTTTCCGGCCTGGCTCGCGGCGCGGCTCGGCGGCGTTACGGGACGCACGGGGCTGACCGACCGGCGCGGCGAATGCGTCTACACCGCTTGCCCCTATTACAAGAAGTGCTTCATCGAGCGCGCGATCCGCAAGGCGCGGCGCGCCGAGATCGTGGTTGCGAACCACGCGCTTGTGATGCGGCAGGCGGCGCTCGACCAGGCCATGGGCCCGCTCACCCCGGCAACGAAAGAAACGGAAGCGGCAGGCGGCGCGGAAGACGAGGCACCAAGCGGGCGGGAGGCACGCTCCCGCTTCGTGTTCGACGAGGGGCATCACATTTTCGATGCGGCGGACAGCGCCTTTTCCGCCTCGCTGTCGGCGCTTGAGACGGCGGAGCTTCGCCGCTGGATACGCGGCGCGGAGGGCCAGCGCGGAAGGCGCGGGCGCGGTCTCGACGAGCGCGTGGGCGACCTCCTTGGCGAGGACAGGCTCGCGGAGGAGGCCCTGCAGGCGGCGCTTTCGGCGGCGGCCGCCCTGCCCGGCCCCGGCTGGGGCACGCGGCTCAACGAAGGCCAGCCGCGCGGCGCGGCGGAGAAATTCCTCGCGCTGCTGCGCCAGCAGGTTCATGCCCGGACGGAAGATGCCGACACGCCCTTCTCGCTCGAAGCGGAGACCGAGCCTCCCGTTGCCGGGTTGCCGGAGGCGGCGGCGGCTCTCGACGATGCGCTGAAGCGGCTCGCGGCGCCATTGCAACTCATTGCCGACCGGCTGCGCGCGCGGCTCGACGACGAGGCCTCAGAGCTCGACACGTCGACACGCATCCGCATGGACGCGGCGGCGCGCGGGCTGGAACGGCGGGGACGGATTCTCCTTCCCGCCTGGCGGAGCATGCTTGCCAGCCTCAATGCGACGCCGCCCGGGATGTTCGTCGACTGGTTTTCCATCGACCGGCTGTTCGGACGCGAGGCCGATGTCGGCATGCACCGGCACTGGCGCGATCCGACCGTGCCTTTCGCGGGCGCCGTGCTCGAACCGGCGCATGGCGTGCTCATTACCTCGGCGACGCTGCGCGACGAACTGCCGGAATCGGAGAGCGAAGACGGGGGCTGGGAGAGCGCCGAAATCCGCACGGGCGTGTCGCATCTTGCGCTGCCGGCGAGGCGTGCCTTCATGGCCTCGCCCTTCGACTATGCCGCGCAGGCGCGCATCTTCGTCGTGCGCGATGTGAGCCGCACCGACATGAACCAGATCGCCGCCGCCTACCGCGAACTCTTCCGCGCGGCGGGCGGTGGCGCGCTCGGCCTCTTCACCGCCATTCACCGGCTTCGCGCCGTGCACGAGAAAATCGTGACGCCGCTCGAAGAAGAAGGGCTTTCGCTCTATGCGCAGCATATCGATGCGCTCGATACCGGCACGCTGGTCGACATTTTCCGGGCGGAACGCAACGCCTGCCTGCTGGGAACGGACGCCGTGCGCGACGGGGTGGACGTGCCGGGGGATTCGCTGCGCATGATCGTGTTCGACCGCGTTCCCTGGCCGCGGCCGGACATCCTGCACAAGGCGCGGCGCGAACAATTCGGCAAGGCGCGCTATGACGACATGATCACCCGGCTCCGGCTGAAGCAGGCCTTCGGGCGGCTGATCCGGCGGGCGAGCGACCGGGGCGTCTTCGTCGCGCTCGATTCCCGCCTGCCGACACGGCTGACCACCGGATTTCCGCCGGGCGTCACCATTCACCGGGTGGGGCTTGCCGAAGCCATCGCCGAGACGAGGGCCTTTCTGGGCGCGCCGGACCCCGTGCTTGCTCCCCGGCAGGTCAGCCCCTAAGCTCCCCCGCGAAATTTCACGAGGAAGGCCCATGTCGACGATTTCTCCGGAACATGCCCTGATCTACATCATGGTGACGATGAGCGCGGTGGACCGCGCCATGAGCGACAATGAGCTGAGGGATATCGGCACCATCGTGAAGACGCTGCCCGCCTTCCGCAATTTCCACGCGGAGAAGCTCATTCCGGCGGCGCGGGAATGCGCGGCGATCCTGCAGGAAGATGGCGGGCTCGATGCGGTGTTCGGCCTGGTGAAGGATGCGCTGCCGCCGCATCTGCGCGAAACGGGTTATGCGCTCGCGGTCGAAATCGCGGCGGCGGACGAGGCTATCGGCGCCGAGGAAATCCGGCTGCTGCAATTGCTCCGCGACACGCTCGACATCGACAAGCTCACCGGCGCCGCGATCGAGCGCGGCGCGCGGGCGCGACACATGCCGCTTTAACTCTTCGATTTATTACGGTTCCGGACGGAGCCTCAACCGCAGGCGCCCGTTCCGGTTTCGCGGAGTTCGCCGTCGATGCGGTCGAAGAAGGTGCGGGTGCAGGCCGACGGACCGGCATACCCGTCCGTCTCGCGGTGGATCAAGACGGTCTGCCCCTCCTCCCAGACATAGATATCGACACCGCCCTGGGCCGCGCTCGACCGCCAGCGGCTGACGATTTCCTGCGTTTCAGGATCGAATTCGGGCGAGACGATCTCATCGAGGGCAGCGTTTCCGACGAAGATTTCCTCGTCCGGCGCCCACAGCCAGTTGCGGTAGAGGACATTCGGCCCCGCCGTTCCTTCCGCGATGAGGCGGAGGTCGTGGTAGCCGTCGAAGTTGACGTCGATCAGTTCGAAGCCATTGCCGGGAATTTGTCCGGCGTCGTGCGACGCCACGTTCTCAATCGTCTGGAAGGCCTCGACCTCGCCCTTGCGCCGGATATGGACGGTATCGACCGCGCGGTCGCCGAATTCATCGAGACGCCATGAAAGCGAGAAATACAGCTCCGGCAGAACGGGGCTGATGCGGCCTTCGCAAACGATGGGCGCCTCGTCGGCCGCGCCGGACGGCGATACGCAGGTATAGCGGCTCTGGAACGTCTCGTCGCCGCGCACATTCTCGCGCCTTGCGTCGGCGCTTGCCGCCGCCTCGGCGGCCACGCCCTCCACATGTGTTCCGGCGGGCGTGGGCTCCTGCGCATGCGCCGGACCGGCGGCGGCCATGAAAGGCGCCGCGAGCGGCAAAGTCCAAAGGCAGAAACGGCGAAGCCACATGAGCGGTGCAGCCCTCTTCACGCATTGTTGAGTCGCGCGGGAATGTATTCTAGCGCAAGAGGGAAGCGGGCGGCCTTTTTCTTGTGGCGCCCGTCCCGCTATGATCAGGCTCCATTCCCGGGTCTCCCTGCGGCCGCTTCCGGGTCCGCGGATGAGCGGGGCAGACCGCATCGGCAAATCGAATGTTCGACTTCCTCACCCTTCACGAACCCGCCTTGAGGCTTGCCGCCTTTGCCGGTGTGCTCGCCCTGATGGTGCTGCTGGAATTCGCGATCCCGCGGCGCGGCCGCAGCGGTCCGAGGCTCCGGCGCTGGACGACGAACCTCGCACTGGCGGGCGCGGGCACGCTGCTCGTTCGCTTCACCGTGCCGCTGCTTGCCGTCGGCATTGCCATGCTGGCGGAGCAACACGGGTTCGGATTTTTCCACTGGACGGGCACGCCCGATGCCATCGCCTTCGTGCTGTCGGTTATCGCGCTCGACCTTCTCGTCTATTTCCAGCACGTCGCGTTCCATAAAGTCGGGCTGCTCTGGCGGCTGCACCGCGTGCATCACGCGGATCCGGATCTCGATGCGACCACGGGCATTCGCTTCCATCCGGTCGAAATCCTGCTCAGCATGGGAATCAAGATGGGCGCCGTCGCGCTTCTCGGCGCGCCCGCCGCCGCCGTCATCCTGTTCGAGATCGTGCTCAACGCCACCGCGATGTTCAACCACTCGAACATCGCCCTTGGCGGCGTGGACAAGTGGGTCCGTCTTCTCATCGTGACGCCCGACATGCACCGGGTGCACCATTCCATCCATCGCGACGAATACGACACGAATTTCGGGTTCAATCTTTCGATCTGGGACCGGCTCTTCGGCAGCTATCGCGCCTGCCCACGCGAGGGCCATGAAAAGATGCGCATCGGCCTTTCCGAATACCCCGCACCCGGCCCGCAGAGACTTGGCTGGAGCCTCATAAATCCGTTTTGGAGCGGCGCGAATCCGGACAATACTCGCGACCGGGAGAATGGGAAATGAAACGGCTCTGCCTGCTGCGCCACGCTAAATCCGACTGGGGCGACCCCGCGAAGGACGACTTCGAGCGCCCGCTCAACGCGCGGGGTGCGAAGGCCGCCAGCTTTATGGCGAGCTACATTACGGCATCGCCCTATCGCCCGGACGCCGTGCTCTGCTCGACCGCCGCGAGAGCGGCGGAGACCTGCGCGCCGCTCCGCGCCATGCTCAAGGACGTTCCCGTCACCTATCGCGACGAGCTTTATCACGCGATGCCCGACGCGATGCTCGCCGAGATCAGAGGCGTTTCCGACGAGGTCGAGACGCTGCTCGTCGTCGGCCACAATCCGGGGCTCGTGTTGCTTGCCATGGCGCTGGCGGACGATCCGGACGACGAAACGGCGCTGCGGGTCGCACATGGCGTGCCGACGGGCGGTCTCATCGTCTTCGAGTTCGACACCGACCGCTGGTCCGGGATTGCCGAAGGCGAGGGGCGCACCGTATTTTTCGGCAGGCCGCGCGACCTCATGGCGGACGCGCCTGAAAGCGGCTGACGATCCCGGCAGATCTAGTAGATGCTTGCGGAAAAATAGCGCGCGCTGATCCGCGCATAGGTGCCGTCGGCGACAAGTTCCTGCAATGCCGCGTCGAAACGGTCGCGCAGTGCCTCATCTCCCATGCGCAGAACGATGGCGGCGCCCTTTCCGAAATAAGTTGCGTCACCGTAATCCGGCCCGACCAGACGGCAGCATCCGCCCTCGGACGAGGCGCTCCAGCGCAGCAAGGCATTGCGGTCGGCGAAAAGCAGATCCGCCTTGCCTGCCGCAAGCGCCTGCTGCGCTTTGCCGAGCGAAGGAAAGGCGTCGAGTTTCGCGCCGGGGAAGCGCATCGACGCATAGGCCTGATGGACCGAGCCGGCCTGAACGGCGATGCTGCGGCCGGCAAGCGCCGCGGGCGTCGCGGCGGGAGGCACGGCATCGCGGCGAGCGGCGAAATGACCGGGGGTCGAATAATAGCGGTCCGTCAGGATCAAGCCGTCGCCGGAAGCGGGACTCTCGCGGCCGGGAGCCGGGATCAGCATCGAGGCGATCACCGCGTCGCCCTCGCCCTGCCTGAGCGACGGCAGGAGATCGCCCCAGGGCTTTGCCACGAATGCGCATTTCGTCCGGACACGGGCGCACAGCGCCTGTGCGAGCTCGACGTCGAAACCCGCCAGCGCCCCGCCGTCATCGCGGTAGTTGAAGGGCGGATAGGCGCCTTCCGTCAGGATGACGACGTCGCGTTCCCGTGTTGCTTCGGGCTCGGGCTCGGATGGCGCGCGCGCCGGGTTCGGCAGCGGGAGCTGCAGCGCCGTGATCTGCTCGACGGTGAGGGGCGAAGACGGTTCGGCCGGAGCAACGGGCGCTTCCTCTTCGGAGGGCGGCGCGGCGGGCGCCGGGACGGCTGCCGCTTCGTGGCGCTGCGCACGCCAGGGCAAAGGTTCGCCCTCGTAGAGACGCACGAGCGAGCCCGCAAGCAGGATGATCGCTATCAGGTTCGCATAAAGAAGAAACCGCATCGGCCCTGCCCGCTTGATGCCGCCCACCCCGCACATCGGAGTGGACGTTTCATTATGGCACAAGCTCAGCCCCCGGTCCCGGCGGGGGTAGGGAAGGCCCGTGCGCACCGCCCGAACCAGCAAGCTTTGTGCCTCGTCTTTGCGTCGCTTCTGGGCCTTTAGGTCTATTAAGCTTAACGCCCCTCTTTTCTAGTCTTTATTTGCAGAACGGCATTTCCGTACTCGATGGGTAAATCGAGATGGAACGAGGGGAGGCCGGGATTGGATCGCGAGACAATAGAGACGCTCCCTTTACTGGAAGCGCGAAACAAGGCTTTTCCGCCCAACCGGGCGAATGTGCGCCGCAAGCGATCCGATCGCCCGCTGTTCGGTGAAATGGCGGTTGCCGCCGGTCTCCTGCATGAGGACATGCTGGCCACCGCACTCGACCGCCAGAAGCGCTGGGGGAGCCTGCTCGGCACGGTGCTGGTGAGCACGGGCGCCGTGCGCGCCGCCGACGTGGCCAGGCTTTATGGCCGGCAGCGCGGGGTGCCGGTCGTCGATCTGGAACGGGAACCGCCGGACCCGTCGCTTGCCGATCCGACGGCGCTCAATTTCTACCTGAGAGAAGGTTGCCTGCCCTGGCGGCGGCGAGCCGGAGAGACGGTCTATGTGGCCGCCGACCCGGACGCGGCACGCGAGGCGATCGCCGCGCGGGAGGGCCGTCATCTCCCCATATTCGTGACCTCGCAACGCGACCTGCGCCGGACACTGACGAGGGGCTTTGCCGCAACGCTGACGGACCGCGCAACCTTCGATCTTATGCGGCGAATGCCAGAGAGTTCGGCGGCGAGGCGGTTGACACCGGCGCAGGTCCGCATGCTGGCGGTTTTCTCCATCCTGCTTCTCGCGGCACTGCCCTTTCTTGCTTCGTCCATCCTGACCGCAGCGAATATCGGGCTCGGCCTCATCTTCATAGCGCTCGCCACGCTGCGCTATATCTCGATCTTTGTCGGCCTGGCCTCGCCTCCCAGCAAGGAAGAGACGGCTTACGCCAATTATGGAACGCCCCCGGACACCGAGCTCCCCGTCTACACCGTGATGGTGCCGCTCTTTCGCGAGGCGCGCGTTCTGCCGATCCTCGCGCGGGCGCTGCGCGAGATCGACTATCCGGCATCGAAGCTCGACATCAAGCTGATCTTCGAGGAGAGCGATCCCGAAACGCTCGAAGCGGCGAAGGCGCTGCGGCTGCCCGATCATTTCGAGTTCATCGTCGTGCCGGACAATCTGCCCCGCACCAAGCCGAAGGCCTGCAATTTCGCCCTGCCTTTCGCGCGGGGAGACTACCTCGTCATCTACGATGCGGAAGACTCGCCGGAGCCGCTGCAACTGCGCAAGGCCGTGGCGGCATTCACGATGGGCGACGGCAAGCTTGCCTGCGTGCAGGCGCAACTCAACTATTACAACTGGAACGAGAACTGGCTCACGCGCCAGTTCGCCATCGAATACGCGGCCTTTTTCGACCTGCTGTTGCCGACGATGGTGCGGCTCGGCATGCCGATCCCGCTCGGCGGTACGTCGACCCATTTCCGCACATCGGTGCTGAGGGAGGCAGGCGCATGGGATCCGAACAACGTGACGGAGGACGCAGATCTCGGCCTCCGGCTTGCGCTGCTCGGCTATCGCTGCAGCATCATCCGCTCGACCACCCAGGAGGAAGCGAATTGCCAACTGCCGAACTGGGTGCGGCAGCGTTCGCGCTGGATCAAAGGCTGGATGCAGACCTATCTCGTGCGCATGCGCCACCCGGTAAAGCTCTATCGCGCCCTCGGGCTTCGGGGGTTTGCGGGGTTCCAGCTTCTGATCGGCGGTTTCACGCTTTCGAGCCTCGTCCACCCGCTGTTCTATGCGGCTGCGGGGATCTCGCTGGCAAAACGGGGGGTGCCCGGCGATTTTTCCGACGGGGCGGGACTCGCCCTCTTCAACATCCTCGTGCTCGTTTCCGGCTATTCGCTCTCGATTGCGGCCGGCATGGCCGCCGTTTCGGCGAGAGGGCTGCTGCCGCTTCTGGGACAAACACTGATGATGCCGGTCTATTGGCTGCTTATCTCCGGGGCCGCCTACAAGGCCCTGTGGCAGTTCGTGACCCGGCCTTTCCATTGGGAAAAAACCGAGCATGGCATCAGCCGGATGGTCGATGACCGGCTGATGGGCACGACGGCGACGGAAAATCCTTTTCGCCTTCCAGCCCACTAACCATTCGCTAAAGACTTCTGGCGGATAGTGAGCCATATCCGCAGGGAAGGCTCGGGGGACGTCCATGTCGCAGGGAACGGTAAGGAAAAGCGCGGGAGCCGGTCCAAAGGCCTATGCGAAGCTCAATATTCTGATCGTCGAAGACTCTGCCTACATGGCGAACATGCTGCGCAGCATCCTGAGCGACCTCGGCGTGAAGAAAATCGTGGGCGCGCGCACATGCGAGGATGCACTGGGCGCACTGCTCATCAGCAGCATCGACATCGCGATCGTGGACGATCTGGAGCCGCCGCTGGACGGGCTTGCGGCCGTGCGTTCGGTTCGCATGGCCGAGCAAAGCAAGCTCAACGAAATTCCCGTGATCTACATGACGACACGGCGCGAGCAGGGTTCGATCATCGAAGCGCGGGATGCGGGTGTGACGGAAATTCTCTCCAAGCCATTCTCCGCGCAGCAGCTGATCGACCGGATCGACACTGTGCTTATGCGGCCGCGCGCGCTCGTCCGTTCGGCGGATTTCACCGGCCCCGACCGGCGCCGCCGCCGCGACGGCGATGTGCCGGACCGGCGCCGCGAAAGCGACCGCCGGAGCTGACGCCTCAACCGCCCTGGCAGGCGCCGCGCCAGGTCTCTCTCAACAAATTCTTCTGCACCTTGCCCATGGTGTTGCGCGGCAGGCTTTCGACGAAGAAAGCGCGCTTCGGCACCTTGTAGTTCGCAACCTTGTCCTTCAGGCGCGCGACAAGCGTTGCCTCGTCGAGCAGGAAGCCGTGACGCAGAACGACTACGGCAACACCCGCCTCGCCGAAATCGGCATGAGGCACGCCGACGACCGCGGATTCGAGTACTTCGGGCATGTCGTCGATGAGTTCCTCGATTTCCTTCGGGTAGACATTGAAGCCACCTGAAATGATGAGGTCCTTTGCTCGGCCGACGAGATGGACGTAGCCGTCCGCGTCGATCATCGCGATATCGCCCGTCCTGAACCAGCCATCCTCAGTGAACTCCTCCGCCGACTTTTCGGGCATGCGCCAGTAGCCGCGGAAGACGTTGGCGCCGCGCACCTGCAGGCCGCCGACCTCGCCGGCGGCGAGCGGTGCGCCCTCGTCGCTCATGACGCGCAGCTCAACGCCCGGCAAGGGAAAGCCCACCGTTCCCGGCCGCCGTTCACCATCATAGGGGTTGGACGCATTCATGCCGGTTTCCGTCATGCCGTAGCGCTCGAGGATCGCGTGCCCGGTGCGCGCGCGGAACTCCTCGAAGGTCTCGGCGAGAAGCGGCGCGGAGCCGGAAGTGAAGAGCCGCATGTGCGCCACGGGCTCGCGGCAGAAATCGTCGCCCGAAAGAAGCCGCGTGTAAAAGGTCGGCACACCCATGAAGGCCGTGGCACGGGGAAGCTCGCGGATCACGTCCTCGCGGTCGAACTTCCGCAGCCAGATCATCTTCGCGCCCGAAAGCAAGGCACAATGGCAGGCAACGAAGAGGCCATGGGCATGGAAGATGGGAAGCGCATGAAGGAGGACATCCGCCTCCGTGAAGCGCCATGCATCGCGAAGGGCAATACCGTTGGCGGCGAGATTGCCATGCGTGAGCATCGCCCCTTTCGGTTTTCCCGTCGTACCGGAAGTGTAGAGGATCGCCGCGAGGTCGCCGGCACCGCAAACAACCGGCTCATCGCGTTCCGTCACACCGGCAGCCGCGTCGATGAAGCTTCCGCCCGCTTCCCAGTCGAGCGTGAGGAGATGCGGCGTCCCGCGGCGCGCGCATATTTCCCGCAGGGCGGCTTCGACGGAAGGATCGCAGATCACGAGCGAGGGTTCGGCATTGCCGACGAGATAATCGACCTCGTCAGTGCGATAGGCCATATTCATCGGCAGGAAAACAAAGCCGCCGCGCAGGCAGGCGAGATAGACAGCAAGCGCTTCCGGCGATTTTTCGACCTGAAGGGCAATGCGGTCTCCGCGCGCAAGTCCGAGCCGCACAAAAAGAGCCGCATAGCGCGATACCGTCGCCAGCAGATCGTCGAAGGACCAGATGCGCGGGCCGCGTGAACGATCGGGCGCCTCGATTGCCGTGCGCGTGCGGTCCCGCGGGAGGGACGCTTCGATAAGCGTATAGAGGGAGGGGCTCATTTGATCTCGCTGTCTCGGAAAGCCGATCCGCCCTTATAGCGGAGGCGGCCCCTTGCCGCATCATTCTCGCGCTAGCCCGCCATGTGCATGTTCAGATAATGCATGTGCCGCTCGTACTGACCGAGAAGATCCGCGATCACCTGTTCCTTGCCGAAGCCCATGATGTCGTAGCGCTGGCCTCCCTCGCGCAACGCCACCTCGGCGCGCCATGTGCGGTCGGGGCCCTCACGTTCGCCTTCGAGCGCCGTGACGGCGAAGCTCGGCACCGGAACGCTGCGCAGTGTTACGCCGTAGACAAAGACATCTTCGCCATGCGTGACGACGATGCGGGCATCGCGCTCGGCGACCTCGACTTCCGCCGACATGCCTCGGCCGCGAATTTCCTCCGCCACCTCTTTTAACGCCGGCGCCACCGTGTCGCGCAGGAAGGCGACGGCGCGCTCGCGCGTGGGCTGATGCAACAGCACGGCAAGCCGCTGCTTCCATGGAACGGGCGGGTGGCCCACCGCCAGGCCCGGCGCCGCCTGCAGACTTTGCTGACGGTGCGTTTCCTGCCGAAGCGCCGTGAAGAGGCCGTAGCAGACAACGAGGAGGATGGCCGCGAGCGGAAATCCGCTGGCGATTGCGCCCGTCTGCAGCGCGGCAAGACCGCCCGCAAGGAGAAGCACCGCCGCGACGGCACCTTCCGTCACCGCCCAGAAGACGCGTTGCCAGACCGGCGGCTCCGGCTCGCCGCCGGAGGTAATGATGTCGATGACCAGACTTCCGGAATCCGACGAGGTGACAAAGAAGGTCACGACGAGAAGCGTCGCAATCGTCATGGATATGCCGGCGAAAGGCAGATGCCCGAGGAACTGGAAGAGCGCGACGGCGACATCCGCCTGCACGGCATCGACCATTTGCGCCGATCCGTCGAGTTGCATGGCAAGCGCGGTGTTGCCGAAAATGGTGAACCAGAGAAAGGTGAAACCGGAGGGAACGAGCAACACGCCGATGACGAATTCGCGAATGGTGCGGCCGCGCGAAATGCGCGCGATGAACATGCCGACGAAGGGCGACCAGGAAATCCACCAGCCCCAGTAGAAAAGCGTCCAGCCGCCGATCCACTCGTTCGGCTGATAGGCATAGAGCGTGAACGTCTTGCCGACGAGGTCGCTGAGATAGGCGCCGGTGTTCTGCATCACCGCCTGAAGCAGGAAGACCGTCGGCCCGACGGCGAGCACGAAAAGCATGAGGGCGATTGCAAGGCCGAGATTGAGTTCCGAGAGACGGCGAATGCCGGCATTGATGCCGGAGACGACGGAGGCCGTCGCCAGCAATGTGATGCCGGCGATCAGCATGAGTTGCACGGAGATATCGGGCGCGATGCCGAAGAGATAGTCGAGGCCTGCATTGACCTGCAAGACGCCGAGGCCGAGCGAGGTGGCGACGCCGAACATGGTGCCGAAGACGGCGAAGATGTCGACCAGATGACCGATCGGCCCATAGATGCGCTCGCCGATCAGCGGATAGAGCGCGGAGCGGACGGTGAGCGGCAGGCCCTGCCGGAAGGAAAAATAGGCAAGCGCGAGCCCCATGACGGCGTAGATCGCCCAGGCATGGAGCCCCCAATGGAAGAAGGAAAGCTGCATGGCGTTGCGCGCGGCTTCCACCGTGCCGCCTTCGCCGACGGGCGGCGAGGCAAAATGGAGCACGGGTTCCGCCACCCCGTAGAACATGATGCCGATGCCCATGCCGGCGCTGAACAGCATGGCGAACCAGGAGGCCGTCGAGAAATCGGGCACGGAATCGTCGGGCCCAAGCCTGATCGCGCCCATGGAACTCGCCGCAATGCCAATGGCGAAGACAAGAAATGTCGCCACCGCCGCCACGTAGAACCAGCCCATCTCGTGGACGATCCATGACTGGATGGCGGCAAAAACGCGCGAAGCGTCGTCGGGGTCGCGAACGACGAGGAGAAGCGCCGTGAAGATCAGCGCCGCGGACCCCACAAAGACCGGCACGTTCGCCTGAAAAAAACGCGGCCTTTTCTCTTCCGTACCCGCCATACGTGGTCTCCCTTCGATAATTGCGCAAAAAAACGCATTGACGGCGAAGGAGGTCGCCGCGCTTCCGACTGTGGTTATGTGATTTCGCGGGCAGCATTGCATAGCCGGTGCCGGGGGCCAAGCTGTATGGCATCACCGGTTCCCCCCGGAGCGCCGCCGGGTTAGGCTCACCGCATCCGGTTGGGGGCCGAAGCAGGGAGAAAATTCATGCGTATGGTCCTTTTCGCGGCGCTTTTCATCTTTGCCGCCTCCACATTGCCGGCGCGTTCCGCCGTGCTGACGCCGCCGGAAACCGGATATAGCGCGACGCGCATCGTGACGACCGGCGGCAACGAGATTTCCGGCAAGGTCTATTCGCAGGGCCGGAACGAGAGATGGGAAATGACGGTGCAGGGTATGCGTCATGTTTCCATTCTGCAGCACGATGCCGGACGCGCCTTTCTCTACATGCCGGACATGAACATGGCGATGACGATGAACACGGCCGACGCGGAAAAGTACGGCGTCAGCGATATCTTCACGGGCATCGAAGCGGAAGTGGCCGGTAGGGATGTCGTCAATGGCGAAGAGACGACACGTTATCGCATTGCGCCGAGCCCGAAGAACGGCAATACCGAGACGATGGTGTGGCTCACCGATGACGGCATTCCGGTGAAGGCGGAAGGCCAGGGTTCGCAAGGCGACTTTTCGATGGAACTGAAAGACCTGAAGCGCGGGCCGCAGGACGGCTCGCTCTTCCAGCTCCCGGACGGTGTGACGCCGATGACCATGCCTGCGGGAATGCCCGGCATGATGCAGGGTGGCTTTCCGGCCATGCCGCTGCGCTAGCTCAGGCGAGCACCGCTCCTGCGGCGATGACAAGGAAGACAAGTGTGCCGAGCAGCAGGCCAAGAAGGCCCGCAGCGGCGTGTCGTAGTACCGGCATTTTCCCCTCCTGGGTCCGTTTCCCGGTTCGCTTGAACAAGGATCGTCGTCAGGTGTGAAATCTGCCTTAACGGGAGCGAGGCCCGCATGACCCGTTTGGGCCATGCATCAGCGGTTCGCCTTCATGACGTCGATAATATCCTGCTCGAGCGCCCAGAACCTGTCCTGACCCCAATGTGCCGGCATGCCGTCGACACGGAAAGTGGGCGCCCCCCAGAGACCGGCATCGAAGAGCGCCTTGCGGTTTTTCTCGGCCATCTGTTGCCAGCTGTCGTCTGCAAGCGCTTCCTTAACCACGCTGGCAGAAAGTCCCGCGCGCTTCGCCACGTCGAAGAGTCCTTCGTCGCTCGAGATATCGATACCGTCGGCGAAAACGGCGCGGCAACCGAGTTCGGCGAAGGCCTCGCCCCGCCCGAGAGGAACCGCATGGTGAATAACGGCGAGCGCGCGCGCCGCACCGCTGCCAACGGAGTCGACCACGCGGCCGAAGGGCAGACCGGCGCGTTCCGCCTCGCGCTTCGTATCGAGGACGATGTAGAACCGCTTCGTGCGCGGCACCGGCAGGCCGCGCATGACCATCGGCAGGATGAAACGCAACCGGAGTTCCGCTCCGTAGTGATGCGCGAGCTTCAGCATGCGCGGCACGGCGATCCAGGAATAGGGGCTGCGGAAGGAAAACCAGAAATCGATGACAGGCCGGTGTGCGCTTTCCGGCACGGGGCCGAGCTTCAGGTCGCGGTAGGGCGCGAGGGGCGGCGTCCCGGCGGCCTTGTCGAAGCCCGCCCCGGCGAGACGCTCCTCAAGATGGTTGAGGCGGTCGATGCCCCAGTACCATTCGCCTTCGAACCAGAACATCGCGCTCAGGTAGTGCCCGAGTTTCCGGCGCTTCGCCGTGCCGCTCTTCAAGGCTCGCTGCGTTTCCCGCGCGGAGGCGACACCGTGGCTCTCGACAAGCCGGTCGATGGCGGCGACATCCTGCGCGAAGAGGGCGCGGCCCGCTTCCCCCGCCAGCTCCGCGAACTTGCCCTTTCGAAGCGCGGAGGCAAGCAGCGCGTTCACGCGTGCGATGTCGCGCTCTTCAGGGCGGGTGGCGCCTGCCGGAAAATCGACGCCATATTCGCGCGCAACACGCGCCGCATCGCGCAGGGCATAATCCTTCAGCTTGCCGTATTCGGGGGCGGCCGCTTCGTCCGGCGGCGCGGCAAGCGAGACCTCGAGCGAGACGCCATAGCGCGCGGCAAGCGGCGCCAGCATCTGCACCGCGAGATGGCTGTAGGGATCGTCGGCCTGATGGAAGTAATGAACGGTCGGCTTTCCGCCGCCGAGACGCCGCCTGAAGGCATGGAGCGCGCGGCGCGTGTTGCGCAAGCCCCGGCTCGTCAGAAGCGCGGACAAGTTACGGCCTATGAGCGCCTTCACGGTTCGTTCCTCCCTGCCCGTTTCGACCCTGAAATCGAGTATATAATGACACTCTTAATGTCAAATATTTGCAGGAAACGGCAGGGACACTGGAGCGGGTGAAGGGAATCGAACCCTCGTCGTAAGCTTGGGAAGCTTCTGCTCTACCATTGAGCTACACCCGCGCAGTGCCTCTTAAGTACGGTTTCGGCCGGATTTCCGCAAGAGGCGGCTTACCAGCGGTTGCGCACTTCCTCGGCGAAGCCGAGAAGCTCCTTCACCTCGATCCGGCGCCCGTCGTCGAGTACGGCCACGCCCGAAAAGCGCCCGAACACCTGATGCTGGATCGAGCGCAGCAGCTTCAGGTCCACCGCGCTGTGACGGTCGACAATGGGCTCGAAACGCATCTCGAAGCGGCCGTCATTGCTGGTGAAGGACCAGGGCGCACCATCGAAGGTTTCAGGCGGGATGTGGAAGGTCACCTGGTCGAACTTGTGCGCCTTGCCGTCGAAGAAGATCATGTTTTCGGAGGCGGCGGAGGTGTCGCCGAAGCCATAGCCGATGTTGAAGCCGAAGGGCTTGCCCTCGGCCATGCCCGAGGCCGAGCTCCAGTACCAGATATTGTCGTAGGTCCAGACGCCACGCCCCCAGTCAAGAACGCCGAAGGCGGTGGACGGCTCGAAGTCGAAGCTTTCGCCGCCGACCGAGACGCTCCCCAGGGCCGGCATGCAGTTGATCTTCTGGTTGTAATAGAAGGCGTGCGGCGCGCCGGTAAAGGGCGTCGCGATCACCATGCGGTCCATTGGGGGCTGACTCAAAAAAAGGTCCGCCTTGAGGCCTCGTCCCTTGCCGAACCCCGGACAATCGACGGTGAGGTGGCGGCCGCCCCGCTCATGGCGGAAGGCGAGGCCGATTTTCGGGTGATGCTGGACAATATCGCCGCTATCGGCGCTTTCCGGCAGCTTCATGCGGCCGCGCGGCAGGAGGGTGACGATGCTTTCCTCGGTCGCCCGCGGTTCCTCGAAATCGAACCAGGTGGCGCCGAGGAGGCCCATATAGCCATTGTCGGCGACGACGCAGGAAAGGCCGTAGCGGCCCGCCAGCACGCAGTAATAGTCCCATTCCTTGATGCGGTACCAAGGGGCGCCGACCGCCGCGCGGCTGTAGCGCCGGACCTCGCGCCGCGCCCAGCCCGCCTCGGCGAGGCGGCCTTTCGCGTCCAGAAGATCGCCTCCGGTCAATTCATGTTGCATGGCCGCCCCCTTTTTGCGGGAAGACTACCAATCCTCCCGGATTTGTGAATGGCCAAGGCCCGTCGCGGTGCTAGTTTTCGGCCATGAACGACGCAACACCGATCAAATTCACGCATCCGGACTTCACCGCCAAGGGCGAGGCGCGCGCCTCAGTCTCCTTCCGGCGGCTCGAGACGCTGTGGATCAACACCGGCACGCTCTGCAACATCGAGTGCGTCAACTGCTATATCCATTCAAGTCCGACGGAGGACCGGCTCGTCTATTTCACCGCTTCGGATGCGGCGCGGCTCTTCGACGAAGCCGCGGCACTTGCGGCGGAGAGCGGACAATCCTTGCCGGAGATCGGCTTCACCGGCGGCGAGCCCTTCATGAACCCGGACATGCTGGCCATGACGGAAGATGCGCTGGCGCGCGGGCATGAGGTGCTCATCCTCACCAATGCGATGCAGCCGATGATGAGGCCGAAAGTAAAGCAGGGCCTCCTCTCGCTTCGCGAAAGGTTCGGCGGCGCGCTGAAGCTCCGGGTGAGCGTCGATCATCACACCGAGGCGTTGCACGACGCCGAGCGCGGCAAGGGCAGCTTTGCGAAGGCGGTCGAAGGATTGCGCTGGCTCGCCGCCAACGGATTTTCGCTCGCCATTGCCGGGCGCACGATCTCCGGCGAGACGGAAGCCGATGAACGCGCGGGCTATGCCGATTTCTTCGCTCGCGAGGGCATTGCGCTCGGTGCGGACGACCCATCGGCGCTCCTTCTCTTTCCCGAGATGGACGAGCGGGCGGAAGTGCCGGAGATCACGACGGCCTGCTGGGACATCCTGCACAAGAATCCGGCCGACATGATGTGTGCGACGAGCCGCATGGCCGTGAAGCGGAAAGGCGCGGCGGCGCCTGTGCTCGTCGCCTGCACGCTGCTGCCGGACGACTCCCGGTTCGAAATGGGACAGACAATCCGCGAGAGCCTCTCGCCGGTGAAACTCAACCACCCGCATTGCGCCAAATTCTGCGTCCTCGGCGGGGCAAGCTGCTCGGTCTAGATTATCCGAGTGCGGCAGAACGTCCCTTTCCCGATTATTGACTTCAGTCAATGAACATTGCGCCCTCCGGTGCAAGTCTTCTCCCGTAGACGGATTGAATTTTCTCTCCCCCCGTCCCGCTGCTCGGAGACAAGACATGAAATCGACATCGGTTCTGGTGACCGGTTGCATCCTGGCAAGCATGCTGGCCGGTTCCGCCTTCGCCCAGGTCTATATGGCGGGCGAAGATGTTGCGAAAGTCGTGACCGGCAACACCATAGAAGGCCGTTATCGCGAATGCGGCGTGGGCCGCAACGACTTCCGCGAGTATTACGACCAGGAAGGCCTCATCCGCGGCGAGGAGCGCGCCTGCCGCATGGTGGGCAACTGGTCGCAATATAGCGGGCATTGGGAGGTCAAGGACGGCAAGTTCTGCGTCCTCCTCGGCTCGGGCCGCGACAGCGGCTGCTTCGATTACACCATCGACAGCAAAGGCACCTTGCACCGCTATAACGAAAAGGGTGTCAGCGAAGTCGAATTCCAGATCTACGACGGAAACCCGAACCACCTTTGAGCTTCCGTCTGGATTGCGCGGCCGGCTTCTTCCTCCCCCACCCCCCTCCGGCCGCGCAACTCTCCTTCTCAACCTGCGAAGGCAAGCCAGAGCAAAGGCAGGACGAGCGCCGTTACGATGCCGTTCAGGGCCATGGCAACGCCGGAGAAGGTTCCCGACACCTCATCTTCCTGAAAGGCCCGCGCGGTGCCGATGCCATGGGCGGCAATGCCCATCGCGAAGCCGCGGGCGCGGGGATCGCCTATGCGGCAGAGATTGAAGAACATCGCGCCGAAGACGGCACCGATGATGCCGGTGATGATGACGAAAGCCGCGGTGAGCGGGGCATAGCCGCCGATCTCCTCGGCGATCCCCATGGCGATCGGTGTCGTCACGGATTTCGGCGCAAGGGAACGCACCGTTTCGAGGCTCGCGCCCATCGCATCGCCGATGAGGACGGCGGAGAGCACGGCGACCGCCGATCCCACGACAAGCGAAACGGCCATCGGGACCAGCGTCGAGCGGACGCGGGCGAAATTGCGGTAGAGCGGTACCGCGAGCCCCACTGTTGCCGGCCCCAGCAACCAGATGAGCGCCTGACCGCCCATCTGATAGTCACCGACCCAGATATCCGCCGCCGAAAGCAGGGCGATGATCGGCGCCGATGCGAGAAGAACCGGATTGGCAAGCGGCGTACCGCCGAGAGCGCGCTGGATGCGAAGCGCGAGGTAGTAGAAAAAGAGCGTCAGCAGGATCCAGAAGCCGGCCTCGAAAACCCTGTCCCAATAAATGAGCTTGATGCCGATATCGCTCATGCGCCGTCGCCCCTGCCGCCGGTGAGCCGCGCAACGATCTGAAAGGCAAGCCCGGCCGCAAGCATCGCCAGGAAGGTGCTCGCGAAAAGCGCGACGAGGATCGGCCAGAGGTCGCCGGCGAGGAGCGCCGCATAGGCCATCACGCCGACACCGGCTGGAATGTAAAAGAAATTGAGATGGGCGAGCAGGAACTCCGCCATCTCTTTCAGAGGCTCCGGCACGCGCCGCAGCGCCACGATCGCGGCCAGCAGGATGAGAATGCCGATGACCGTGCCGGGGACGGGCAGCGCAAGTCCCCAGACGATGACGCGGCCCGCCGTGTCGCAGGCGACGAGCGCGAGAAAGGCGAGCGCGAGGCGGGAGAAGGCGTGCATGGAAACCGGCATTGTTGTCACGCGAACTTAATAACCCAGTTACTGCCATCTGTCGCCCGGACTTCTGGCGGACGGGCCATGCGTTCCGCTAAGCTTCCGGACCAGAATCACACAAGCCCTAACCGGGAGGAAACATGTCCGCAGTGTCATCGGCAAACATAAAAGCCGCTACGTACGACTACAGCGATGGCGACACGGCGATGGAGGGGTATGTCGCTTATCCGGACGATGGCAACAGCCATCCCTGCATCCTGCTTGGGCATGACTGGAGCGGGCTCAACAAGGGGATGAAGGCACGCGCCGAACAGATGGCGGGCCTCGGCTACACGGCCTTTGCGATGGACGTCTACGGCAAGGGTGTTCGAGGCGACGAGCAAGGCGACAATTCCGCGCTGATGAGCCCCTTGCTTACCGACCGTGCCCTGCTGCGCAAACGGCTTCTCGCCGCACTCGCCACGGCGGCGGCGCATCCCGCGGCCGACGCCTCGAGGATCGGCGCGATGGGCTATTGCTTCGGCGGGCTCTGCGCACTCGATCTCGCGCGCGCCGCTCCGCCCGAACTCAAGGCAGCGGTGAGCTTTCATGGCATCTTCTATCCGCCCAATCTCGGCGAGCAGGGGAAAATCACGGCGAAGGTGCTGATCCTGCACGGCTGGGACGACCCGATGGCCAAGCCCGACAGCGTTGTCGGCGTCGCGAAGGAGATGACAGACGCGCAAGCCGACTGGCAGCTCCACGCCTATGGTCACGCCATGCATGCCTTCACGGTCGAGGGCGCGAATTTCCCCGAGCGCGGCATCCGCTACGAAGCCAATGCCGACCGGCGCTCCTGGGCGGCGATGCGCGCTTTCTTCGACGAGGTCTTTGCCTAGCCCGCGCGGAAGTGTTTCGAGAGCTTTAGACCCTGACGCTGGTAGTTCGAGCCAAGGCCCGATCCGTATAGAACGGAGGGCCGGTCGGTCAGGCGTTCGAGCACGAAGCGGCCGATGGTCTGGCCGTGTTCGAGAATGAAGGGCACGTCATGCGAGCGCACTTCGAGGACGATGCGGCTGCCCGCGCCGCCGGCTTCGCGCGCGCCGAAGCCCGGATCGAAGAAGCCCGCGTAATGGACGCGGAACTCACCGACCAGCGGGTTATAGGGCACCATCTCGCCCGCATGCGTCGCGGGGATGTGCAGCGCCTCGGCGGAGGCGAGGATATAGAATTCGTCCGGGTCGAGAATAAGTCCCTTGCCGGGGCGCACATGCACCGGGTCCCAGAAGTCGCGCACGTCGTAGGCGCCTATGCGGTCGATATCGATGAGGCCCGAATGCCGCTTCGCGCGGTAGCCGACGATCTCGTCCTCCGCCTCCGTCCGCAGATTGACCGTGAGGGCGATGCCGCCGTCGATATCGGCTTCGCCGTCGACCAGCCGCAATTCTTCATGGAGCCGCTTCATCTCCGCATCGGTGCAGGTGTGCGTGCCGCGGCGGAACCTGATCTGCGCGAGGCGCGAACCGGGGCGCACGAGAATGGGGAAGGTGCGCGGGCTGATTTCCAGATAAAGATGCCCCTTGTAGCCGGCCGCCACCTGGTCGAACTCGCTGCAGAAATCGGTGATGAGACGCGTGAAAACATCGAGACGGCCGGTCGAGCTCTTCGGGTTCGCCGAGGCGGAGGTCCGCTCCGACAGCGCAAGCGCCTCGACGAGCGGCACGAGATAGACGCAGCCCGTTTCGAGCACAGCGCCTCCGCTCAGATCGATCTTGTGGAGCATCAGCTCCTCGACGCGCTCCATCACGCCGCATTCCGGGCCCGGCAGGAAGGAGGCGCGCAGGCGGTAGGCGGTGGCGCCGAGCCGCAGGTCGAGGCTCGCCGGCTGGATCTGGCTCGGGTCGATTTCGTGACCGCCCCAGATTTCCTTTTCGCGGATCAGCGTGGCAATGCCGTGCGAGGGCAGAATGCCCGTCATGTGCAACTGGCCGGGGCCGACGCGGCGGGGCTCGTCGTCGTGATGGGGAAAGAGATCGTCCGCCGCTTTTGTCATGAAATCCCTCGGGGCGGCGGGCCTTGCCCGCCTCGTCTTTTCAAGCCTCGTTTATAGTTGCCGCGGCAGGACGGGGAAAGCCCGGAA
>Ga0180009_10001113_pt1 | contig 33670 bp, 51 predicted proteins | sample OS_PC_MetaG_FD_123537 | JGI IMG/M metagenome (GOLD analysis project Ga0180009, IMG submission 123537) | Groundwater microbial communities from the Aspo Hard Rock Laboratory (HRL) deep subsurface site, Sweden - OS_PC_MetaG | ecosystem: Environmental > Aquatic > Deep subsurface > Groundwater...
TAATGGTGGGGGGTGAAAGCCCCCCACATACTTCTCTTTTTTATCACAAAACAACAAGATACGATTAAGTGTTTGAGTTATTCTTTTACCATATCGAGTCATAAGCCTTTTCGCGGCGTAAATAAATCGACATTTGCAAAAAATAAATGTGCTTTTATTGTCTTTACTACACTATTTATATATGATATAATACCATGAAAGGGGAAAATAACTATGATAGAAAAAGATTTTGAATGTATTATTTGTAAGAAGGTTTTTGAAAATTCTCGTGCATTTTCATCTCATTTACATCGAGGACATGGCGTAAACGTAAGAGATTATTTTATTGAAAATATGTGTGACAATGTAAGTCCAACATGTTTGTGTGGTTGTGGAGAAAAAACAACGTGGAGTTCAACAGTCTTTAATTTTAGAAGATATAGTCCCGGACACAACATAAGAGTAGATGGAAGCGGCAATAAATTTACAACTAACAATCAGCCGGTGATGTCACAAGAACAAATAGATAAAAGAAATGATGCAATAAGAAATGCTTATTCTGGAGAAAGCGGCGAACAAATAAAAGAAAAAATATCTAATGCTGTTAATAAAGTTATGGAAACCGATGAATGGAAGAGAAATCATTCCAATGGTCTTAAGAATAAATGGCAAGATCCAGAATTTATTGCAAAACAACATGCCTCAAGAAATACTGAAGAATATAAAGAGTTCCACAGACAAAAAGTATATCGTCAATTTAAAGAAGGTACATGGGGAGTAGCTTGTTATACAGAAGATTCATATCGCAAATTACGCGACCACGCTATTAAATTATTATCTCAAGGTAAAATTGGTCCTCAAGCTCCATACAAGACTGAATGGAAATACAACCCATTTACCAGTGCAGACGAATACATGCACAGTAGTTGGGAGAGTCAATTTTTGGACATGTGTATTGAGTTAAGCATATCTGTCACCAAGAATCACGATATACGTATTGATTGGATTGCTTCTGATAACAGTATTCACACATATCTTCCAGATTTTCTTGGAATAGATAACAACATCATTTACGAGATTAAGCCTGATTATTTTCAAGATAACGATGAGGACGTTCAATTAAAGATGGCAGCAGCGGAAGAGTGGTGTAAAAATAATCAATACGAGTATATAATATTATCCTTAAATAGTTTTTTAGATGTTTTAACTGGTTAGGAACACACTATGTTTTGCAAAATCTGTAATTATCAAGCCAGTAGTTTAAAGGATTTATCGAACCACATTAATTTTATCCACAAAATTAGGGCGATTGATTATGTTATTCAATATTTATATAATGGTATTCGTCCATCTTGCCCGATTTGTGGGAAGGAAACAAGATATACCACATATAAATTTAAGAAATATTGTTCGGCTCACTCTAGGGTTGCAATGAGTCAAGGTGGAAAAGTTGGTGGAAAGTTTATTGCGTGGAATAAAGGAAAGACAAAAGATGTAGACAGTAGACTAAAAGAACATTCGCAAAAGGTATCAGGTTCTAATAATCATTTTTATGGCAAACAGCATAGTGAAAAATCCAAAAATAAAATATCTTCATCCAAAACATTAAGTGGTAAGACATTATCTGAGAGAATATCTATGCGTAATGATTTGATATTGACAACTGCCATTGACGAATATTATAGTAGACAAAATCAATATTTAGATTTTGAGTGCATTAAATGTGGTAAAATAAGCAAGAAAACATTAAAGGCTTTTGAGGAAGGTTCATTATGTCCTTATTGTTATCCAAGTTCTACTTCAAAAGATGAAAAAGAGATCAAGGAATTTATTGAAGAAGTTGGTGTAAATGTTTTATGGTCAGATAGGGAGACAATTTCACCAAAGGAAATTGATTTACATTTGCCTGATTATAATTTTGCAATTGAATATAATGGTCTGTATTGGCATTCAGAAGATAATAAGGGTGATAAAAATTATCACAGAAACAAAACTCTGCTTTGTGAGAATGTTAACATTGACTTATTTCATATTTTTTCAGATGAGTGGAAATACAAAAGGGGAATTGTTGAATCAATGATTTTGCACAGAATCAACAAAACAAAAGAGAGGGTTTATGCGAGAAAATGTTCAATTGGTATCTGGTGCAAGTCTTCTGCAAAAAAGTTTTTTAATGACAACCATATTTCGGGAGGCACATCTTGTCGTATTCCATTTGCACTTTTTTATAATTCACATCCTGTCGCGTGTCTTTCAGTAAGAGAGCCAAGACAGAAGAAATATAAGGGGTTTATTGAGATTGCAAGATTTGCCAATTTAATCAACTATCATGTTGTTGGTGGGTTTTCAAAGCTTTTATCAATGGCAGAAGAGTGGGCAAGAGATAATGGATATAAGGGAATATTGACATATGCAGATTTAAGGTTTGGGACAGGAAACGTTTATTTGAAAAATGGATTTCAGGTTATTGGAGATACAGCAATTGATTATTGGTATACGGACGGAGATGTTCGGTTTGATCGGTTTAAATTTAGGGCAAAAGACGGAAAAAGTGAAAAACAAATTGCCAATGAATCAAATGTATCAAGAATATATGGTTGTGGGTCAAGAATTTATGTGATGCACTTTTAATTTTCTTCTTTTTCTTCGTGCAAGCTGATATATAATATTGTGAAATAAATTAATCCAAGGGAGAACAAACAAATGGTAAAATTAACAGAGAAAAGGTTAAGGTCAATAGTAAAGAAAGTAATTAATGAAACTACAAACATAAATATGTCTGTTGTTAATGGTATGACTGGTAAAACAATAAAGAGCGTGACTGCAAGGAAAAAGAATATTCAAGGTGAAAATGTTGATATTATGCTTATTACATTAGATAATGATGAAGTAATAGAAATAAGAAGCGCATATTTTCCAACTACAAAAGAATCTGGGTTGGAGGTTGACTTTGCCGGTAATATTGATGGTGGTTTAGCTCGTGAGAAATATGAAGATGATGAATATGAAGATGAAGTTATTCCAAGATTTAGAAATAGACATCAGTAAAATAAGAGAAATTTTAACTTAACCAACCGCAGTCAACCATCTTTCCAATTTATCTCTTTACAATTCATCAATATCATGTCATACTTAGTTTATCTTATGTGGAGGTATACATATGGATGAACATGTTTTAGAGCGTATTTTCAAGTTAAATAACAAGTATCGTAAGGAAGGTTCAATGGGTCCATTTTATCGTGGATGGATAAGAAAGTCATTATCTGAAGGTAGAACCATTCACATTGAAAAAGATAATAACTTTGGTTTTGCATCCTTTCGTATTTTGAAAAAAAAGCCATATATAAACCTTCAAAAACTTGCTTGTGAAAATGTTGGAACTGGCTTGGGAACAGAGTTGTTAGACAAAGTATTCTTAATTGCAAAAGAAAATAATTCATTAGTTTTGACAAGGGTTTCAAAGTCCAACCCTTCAGCAATGAATTTTTATAAGAAACATGGTTTTGTCGTTATTGGTGATGAAGGTAAGAAGCATACAATATTAATGGAGCGACATGGATAATATAAGTCAACATATAAATGAAGCAAGTAAGGCTCAATCAAATGATATTATTGCGAGGAATACAAAGGAAAAGGTTGTATCTGACAGACATAGGGATGAATCCAGGTGGAATATTGACTATATTCCTGTATGGAAAGGTAGGTCATTAACTCTTGATTATATTTATTCTTTATCTCCCGAAGAAAAAGAGGAAGTCGCATTATTTGTTTTCAAATTTTATAGAGATCATGGTTTTCCATATCCAGAATATTCTGATGAAGATGTCAAGTCTGATTGGGAAAATCTTTGTAAATTTGATGTATCAACAATTTATGATGAAAAGACTAAAGTTATTTCCAGCGGGAGTACAACGGGCAATAAGATTTTCAAAAGATTCAATCCTCATTTTTGGGAAGCATTAGAAAATAAAAAAGGTAAAACTGCTGTTGATGTATTCAATGATGATGAATTATTGATGAAGATTATAAGGAATAGGCTTGGTATAACATTTTATTATCGTGGCGTGTCTCACCCTTTTAATATTAGTGGTAATATGATTAGACAGGGTATGCGTTCAATGCGTCTTATTCCTAATCTTACAAATTTTCGTCCAACCATAGCAAAATTTATGTATGATAGATATACAAAAAAGAATGATATTGTTTATGATTTTTCTCATGGTTGGAGTCAACGTACGCTTGGTGCTGCATCATTAGGTAGAAATTTACATTATATTTCTGTTGATCCATGGGATAAACAATTAGATGCAATGAGTAATATTGTTGAATCATTAGGGTTAACTCCACATAATTTTACGGAATATCAATGTGGGAGTGAATCTTTTTGTCCTGATGAATGGGTTAAGTGTATTAAATTTGCATTTTCTTCTCCACCATATTATGACAAGGAGATGTATATTGATGATGAGGGACAAGCTTATTTTGGGAAAACATATGAAGAGTTTCTTGAATTATATTGGAAGAAAACATGTGAGAATGTTCATAAGCTTTTAGTAAATGATGGTACATTTGCCTTTAATGTTTTTTCAAACTATAAGAAGTGGAATGTTCGTGATGATTTTATTCATATTGCTGAACATTGTGGGTTTAATGTTATTGATGAGTATTTCATGAAGATATCAAAAAGTCATTTATCCAACAAGGTTGGCACTGACAAGTTAGATAAGGTTGAATCTATTTTAGTTTTCAAAAAATAATCCTTTATAATTGGTTGGGTGATGTTATAATTAATTTGTCAAAATGTATTGACATTTATTATGGAGAATAAATATGGCAAAATTTACGATTGAACAATTAAAGGAAGATCTGGAACATTGGGAATGGTTTCCATTAGAATTTGTTTTGGGTGATGGTTATGCCATGCAATTTATGTTTATGGAATATGATGAGGAAGGTGGTTTATTTTTATATAAACATGGGTTTACCCGGAAGTATTTGATGTTATCAATTGACAACATTGAGAATGATTCATATACTGTTATCAAGGCATGGCTTGCAGGTTGTGAGTTATTTACTTGGAACAAGAAAGTTAAGAAGGAACACAAAGAGGATTATTCATTATATGAAGTTCCTGTGTGGATGGCAATGCAGGAAGTATTAAGTGATGTTGAAAAAACATATGGTTCACATCCTGGTATTCCATGGAATGAAGAAGTAAGTGATAAAATACATAAAGCTTTAAAGGAACAAGGGTATAACATAAAGACTGTGACGCCAGAAGACATGGAGAAGATAAAGTCTGGAGAAATGGAGGCAGATGATCTTTTGGGTGATTTTAAGAAATGTGATGACGACAATTATATATGTCCAGATTGTGGGGAAAATTGTCGTAAGTTGTCTGAAGAAACAGAAGAATCTAATGATGAAGAAGAATCAGGAAAAGTTGGTGGTAAGTATTTGAATTAAGCAAAAAATATTTTTGTGTGGAGGATTAAAATGACAGAAATTTATATAGAGATTCAAGGTGGTGAAGGTGGTGATGATAGCAAATTATTTGTATGTGATTTATTTTCTGCTTATTGTCATTGGGCAAAGAAAAATTAGCTGGCGATAACATTAACTGATAGGTCTTTTGGTTATATATCTGCAATAATATCTGGGGATAATCCCATTAAATATTTTGAGAAAGAAATTGGAAAACATTGTGTACAGAGGGTTCCACCAACAGAATCCAATGGGAGGCGTCAAACGTCAATGTTGTCCGTTTCAATATTGCCGCTAGTAGATAAAAATATATTTAATTTTTCCGAAGATGATGTTATAATTGAAACATATAATGCAGGCGGCAAGGGAGGACAGCATTCAAACAAAAGCGATACTGCTGTTCGCGCAAAACATAAAAAAACTGGTATAGTTGTTTCAATTAATGGTAGGAGCCAAAGTAAAAATAAAAACGATGCATTGAAAATATTAAAATCTAAGATTAGCAATATGGAAAAAGAAAAGGAAAGTTTACAAAAACAATCATTAAAGAGGGATCAAATAGAAAATATTGGGAGATCTGACAAAATAAGAACGTATAACTTTATTGATTCAAGGGTTGTCGATCATAGAAGTAATAAGAAAACAAAACAGATAAGAAAAGTAATGAAGGGTAGGTTTGATTTAATATATTAAAGTGACAATGGGTGTGGAATGGAATATACAGAGCATCATATTTGGTGTAATTATTTTAATCGTTCTGTTGAAGAATGTAAACAATGTAAACAGTTATATGAATTATATCCATTAGATTTTTTAAGTGCTGAAGAAGCATTAGAGAAATATTTTCCTGAAGTTTATGAAATGAACAAGAATAAGTTTAATGACACGGATTAACTTATGTATAATATTGGAACTGTTGTTTGGATAAGAGTTGTTAAGAAATCTATTGGGCTAAGATATATTGGTCCGGCAAGGATAATTGGCTATCAAAATGTTAAGATGAATATAGATTTTACATTTATAGGTTTATACGATGTTAAATTGCCAATAAACCCATTTCAAAATAAGATACCATCTGAGTATTACGACAATACACTTAATATTAGGGAAGATGAGATATTAGATGTCATTACATAAAAAAGGTGATATAATTTGGATATTTTGTTCTGGGTCCAACCCTATTAATGGTCTTGCTTGTCCCTATACTGGACCTGCGAAGATACTAACATCGGTTGGTACTGATTGTAAATATTATCAAGTTAAACTACCATTTTCCATAAAGAGATCAGGTCCATGGTTTCACGGTCAAGGTCAACAAACGGGGGAATTATTTACCAACGAAATATTAGTCAGCAGCGATCAAGTTAGTGACAACAATAAGGAACAATGATGCACGGTTTGGGGAAAGAAGTGTGGGTTCCAGTAGAAATAATTGAATCACATTCTAAACTTGTAAAATGAAATATAATGTTGGTCAACATGTTTGGGTTAAAAGAGAGGGTAGTTTGCATGGTATATCTCAAGATCATATAAACTATATAGGTCCGGGGATAATACATTCATTTAGAAAAACTGTTTTAAGCTGGCGTCATGGTGGTTATGTTAACATATATTCTGTTATCATTCCAAATATTCACCTTGTCAGTAGAACCAATATAAATATTTGTGAGGATGACATTATTTTGATGGAGGATTAGCAAATAGTTTGATTGGAATTGGTTAACAATTTATTATTTGTGTGCTATAATTAAAATATGAAAGCAAACAAACGAGTAATATTATGGTTCTAACATTAGAAAAATATAACGATGAAGCAGTTGCTGGACATCTTTCAAAAAGAATGTCAGACAACAATCGTTTCTGTATCTTCAATTATACACTAAAAACTCAATTGAATAAAATATGGAACAACATTACCTTAAATGCTAGGGGCACAATATTTGATGTATATACAGAACGTTTAATTGCCCGAGGACTACCAAAATTTTTTAATGTATCTGAAATAAAAGAAAATGAGTTTGGTAATTTGGTTAAGTTGTCAGCAACTCATGGTTTTCAAGTTTCTGACAAGCTTGATGGTTCTTGTGGTATAGTTTATTTTGATCGTTATCAAGATAAGTTGTGTGTTGCTACAAGAGGTTCTTTTATCAGTGAGCAAGCTATTTGGGCAACTAATTATTTACACACCAAAATGTCTTGTCATTCCAGAAATGGACTGCGAGAGTTAATTGGAAGTAATTATAAAAATACTCCTATTTTTGAAATAGTTTATCCAGACAATAAAATAATTGTTGACTATAAAGGGCGAGAGTGTTTAATTTTAATTCAAGTTATTGATAATGATACTGGTTTAACCTTGCCATATACTGATATTATTTCCATAGCTAATGATATTGATGTGGAGCATATAGAGTATTGTGATGATATTTATGATTTATCACAATTAAAGTATTTAAAAGAAAATTTAGACAACGGGATGTCAAAAGAGGGTTGGGTTGTTCGTTTTGGTGATGGTCATCTTGTTAAATTTAAGCTTGATGATTATCTTAGAATAGCAAAAGCATTGTATCACTTTGGTCCAAAAGTTGTTTTTGGCTTGGCTAAAAGGAATCAAGACTTGGTTCAGTTTTTCATGGAAAATGAAATTCCAGATGAATTATTTGAAGCGTCACTACGGTTTTATAGTGATGTCATTAGCAAGTTTGATGATATATTACAAGGTCTTTGTAGAGATTTTGAGTGGGTTTTTTCCACAGTTGGATCAAATAAAGACAGAAAGGATTATGCTGTTTTTATGAAAAAAGAAGGCATGGATTGGTATATAGGTTGTTTTTTTGATTGGAAAAGTGGAAAGGATATATCTTCATTTGTTTGGGAAAAGATGATGGATTATCGGGACTTTGAATGGAAACTTTGAACTAATGGAGAAAAGCAATGAGTTGTCGTCACGGGCATAGAAGTTCTTATAGAAAACGTCGGAGAGAAGTTTTGAAAAATTTTATTGTTCAATATAAGGAGAGTCATCCATGTCTATGTGGAGAAAAAGATATAACCAAATTAACGTTTCATCATCTTAACCCAGATGAAAAAGAAGCTAAAATTGGTGTTATTTTAAGGACAGGTCAAAAGAATAGGATTTTAAAAGAAATAAAAAAGTGTGTTGTTTTGTGTAGAGTTTGTCATGATATTGTTCATGATTGTTTTCCGAAGAAAGATGTTTCAAATAATTATTTGTATGGAGGCTAGAAATGGGAACACGTTCGTTTATTGCAAAAAAGATTGATAATCAAAATTACAGTGCAGTCTATTGTCATTGGGATGGTTATCCCTCTCACAATGGTAAAATTTTGAAGGAAAGTTATGTTGATGAAAGTAAAGTTGATGTGCTTATTTCTAATGGTGATATAAGCAGTCTTGAATCTGAAATTGGTGAAAAACATGATTTTGATAAGAGAGTTGAAAATTGGACTACTTTTTATAGTAGAGACAGGGGAGAAGAAGATGTTGGGGCAAAAACATATACATCGCTAAATGAGTTGTACAAAGGTGCAGAAAATCATGATGCTGAATATATGTATGTTTATAGTGATGGTGTATGGTATTTTTCTCCATTATGTAGCGAAGAAGCTGGTCAGCTTATTGAATTAACGAACGAGCATATAGTTAAAAATGATTTCTAAAGAACAATTAGACAACATTATTAATGTATGTGGTCTACCGTCTTATTTTGAGGTTATCTTTGAATATTCGGATGGAAACAAGCCACACTATGAAATGGATGAAGAAGTAGATGAAATTTTCAAAGATAAGATATGTCATGTAGGTGGCTCTCCTGCATTTTGGCATAACTATATGCGTGTTGGAGAAGTAACTATTGATGATGTGAACAATGATAAAACAATAGTATCGCTTGCTATGATTGTATGGGACAAAAAAGGACATCATCCATTATCTTTAGATGAAGATGAAACTGTGCGTATTTTTGTTGTAAAAAATGATTAGTTGTGTTATAGTTATTAGTATGGCGGGCTTTGTATAAAGGTTATTACCTCTGGTTTCCAACCAGAAGATATCAGTTCAATTCTGTTAGTCCGCTCCAAATGTTATAATATTTTTGTAGGTGGTTAGAATGGTCTTAACAATTGTAATGATTATTTTGTTTGTTTCAGGGATTACTGGTGTTAGTTTTGGTTGGTTAGTTGCACGTCAAATAATTAAAGATAGATCATTCACATGCATTTTGGATGATCATATGCTTTATTGTCAAACAGTTGCCTTTTTTTATGGTGTGTTAAACCTTATGTTGGCTTTATTTTTATTTTAATATTGGGGTGTTACAATGCGAAAAGAACTTGAGCAAAAATTGTATGAAAAATATCCAAAAATCTTTATAGAGAAAGATTTATCTCCGCAAGAATCCTGTATGTCTTATGGTCTTTCATTTTCAGATGGTTGGTATGATATTGTTGATCAATTGTGTGAAAATATTCAGAGACATTGTGATGAGAATGATATACAAGTTGTTTGTGTTCAAGCAAAAGAGAAGTTTGGGAGTCTCTCATTCTACATTAGTGAGTACAATGATTATCTATGTAAAGTGGTTAATGAGGCGTGGATTGCATCATCGAAAACCTGTGAATATTGCGGAAGTCAAGGCAAGTCAAGATCTGGTGGTTGGATAAAAACATTGTGTGATGACTGTGATGTTAAAAATAAGAATGGATATAGACCATGGAGAGAGGAAGAAGCAGAAAAAATAAAGAAGGTTTTTAAAGATAGTTGATAAAGCTAGTTAACATTTGATATATAATATTATATAATATATTTATTGAATAATTGGAAAGGCGACGGAGATTGGTGTGCCGTGCTTGATTGCTAATCAAGTTATCTTGCAAGAGGTATAAGGGTTCAATTCCCTTTCTTTCCTCTAATATTTGGGTGAAGAAAATGGTTCCCGAGTTTTATAGCGAAATTTCAAAGAAGACGAAATCTTATTTTGAGCGTGCAAAATCAGAAGCAAAAAAATCAACCTATAGAGTTAAGCATGGTGCTATTCTTGTTAAGGGTGGTAACATAATTAATGTTGCATACAACGAAAATTCCTATTGTTCATTTGGAATGAGGTTCAGGGAAAGAAATGTTGGTGATGCAACACTTCATGCAGAATTGAAATGTATATTGGGTATTGATAAAAGTAAAACAGACGGTGCAACGTTATATGTTGTAAGGATTAATAACAATGAAGAGTTTCGTATGAGTAAACCATGTCCAATGTGTCAGGAAGGAATGAGATTCTGTGGGATAAAAAGAATTGTTTATACGACGGATAATGGTTTGGAAGTGTTGAAGGTTTAATGTTGAAATATATTTGTATGAAAGTTGGTTAACATTTAACCTTGATTTTGTTATAATGGTTATGTTGAAAAGTTGATAGATTGTAATTTAATAAAGGGAGAATGATTGGGATGTCTACTACAGAACAGAAGTCTAAGAGAGAGCGTGGGTATGATGGTACTAAGGCTGTTAAGTCTGGTTTCCGCGACAAAATGAAGAAAGATGGTGCGTTTGATGGTAGGTTCAAAAGCCGTGTTGAAGTAGAGAAGAGCAAGAGTAAAAGTAGAAAAGCTTGTCGTAAGTGGAATTGGCTGGATGAGTTGGAGGCTCTTGAAGAAGCTGAAGAATCTGAGAACTGGGATTAAATTATGAAACCAAAAGACCACGAAATAGGACATATGTTTTGGGTTAGTTGCATAGGTAGCAAGGGTTTCAAGTATATTGGTCCAGCCCGATTTATTAGGTTTGAGCCAAAAGACATTATGATGTTTGAAAAACCAGAAGAACCATTTTATAGGTTTAATTTTCCCAAACCATATAGTTGCGAAAAGTGGTTAATTTCTTCGGAAATAGAGTATAAAATTTAAAACCAATAAGGAGGATTTTTATGGCTAAATATTCTAAAAAGTAGATTATACATGGTCGATTCCAGGTTGGTCTGAGATTATTTTGGATGGTTTTATTAAGGAAAACAGTAAAGAGGTTGGAGATCAAAGAGAAAGTTATTTAGAATTGCAGAAGCTAAACAAAACAGATCTAGCATATTTGGTTTCTCAGATTGTTGAAGGTTATCGTGTGGCGCAGAAAAATGAATATCGTTAAAACAGTTAACATTTGATATGAAGTATGTTATAGTATTTGTAGATGAAAAAAAGAGGTTTTGAAATGGAAAATGAAAAAAGTTTGGTTTCTCAGGTTGTTGAGTATGAAAGCGGTGAAATGGGCGATTCTGAAATGGTGCTCTTTTTTCAAGATCTTGTCAACTCAGGTATGGCTTGGGAATTGCAGGGTCATTATGGAAGAACCGCAATGAAGCTTATTGAGGCTGGTGTTGTAAACGATATGCGGTGTTAACATTGTTGTCTGCACAAGAAATAGAATCTGTCAGGATAGAAAACAAGAAAGTTGGCGATGATATAATGTTGCGTAAGGCACTATACCAGATTGCACAATGTCCATTTCCATTACATGATTATGTTGATAATGATGTTTGGGTTTTCGCTTGTGATTTTGTTGATAGTGAAAATAAGAAAAGAGACAGCGAGAAGGAGATATAATTTATGGATGCTGACAAAACAACGAGAGTTGCCAATGGTTCATTTCCAGTTATAGCAAATTTGTTTGCCAGAAAAGAACTCAGGGGTAGTCTACAGTTTCTCAAAGACACACTTGAACGGACCTATCCAGAATCTATAATTTCAATTGATGAATATTCTGGTTGGTTTACCTCTGAATTTGTTTTTAGGTTTAAGAATCTTCCTGAGTTTGGTGCAAGAATAATCGAAAGATATTATATTGAATTGGAAATGAGGAATAAATGATAATTAATTCTTTGCTTTCGACCGATCTTTATAAACTAAGTATGTGCCAAGCTGTATTACATCAATGTCCTCCTGCAATTGTTTCATATGCTTTTAAATGCAGAAATAAAACTATTGATTTTCGACCAGTAATCGACAGTATTAATTCTGAAATTGACCATCTATGCACCTTAAATTTTGAACAGGATGAGTTGTATTACCTAAAATCTTTACGCTTCCTAAAGTCTGATTTCATTGATTTTCTTCGTTTATTCAAATTAAATAGAAATTTTATTAAGTGTTTATGTGATGATAATGGAGAGCTTTCAATAAGAATTGAAGGTCCATGGTTGCACACAATATTGTTTGAAGTGCCTGTTTTGGCAATTGTTAATGAGTGTTATTTCAAGTCTTGTCAACCAGATGGTGGTATTTCAAGATTAGAAGAAAAGATTAGGCGTGTTAAGGATTTGGGAGATTATAGTTTCAAGTTTGTTGACTTTGGAACAAGACGTAGATTTTCTGGTAAGTGGCAAGATTATGTTGTTGGTCGTTTGGCTAATGAATTACCAAATAATTTTGTTGGGACATCTAATGTATATTTGGCTAAGAAATATAATATTAAGCCAATTGGAACAATGGCACACGAATGGTTCCAGGGTTGGCAACAGCTTGGTCCAAGACTTGTTGATAGTCAAAAGGTGGCATTACAAAAGTGGGCAGATGAATATCGTGGTGATTTAGGAATTGCCTTAAGTGATATTGTTGGCATGGATGCATTTTTAAATGATTTTGATATGTATTTTGCTAAATTGTTTGATGGTTGCAGACATGATAGTGGAGATCCTTGGGTTTGGTGTCAAAAGTTAATTGAACATTATAAATCAATGGGAATTGACCCAAGGACAAAAACAGCAGTTTTCAGTGACGGTCTAACAATAGGTCGGTCGTTAAATTTATTTGATGAATTTAATGGTCAAATAAAAACATCATTTGGTATTGGGACAAATCTAACAAATGATTTTGTGAGTCATGATCCACTACAGATTGTCATTAAAATGGTTCAGTGTAATGGTGGACCAACAGCAAAATTATCTGATTCTCGCGGGAAGATTATGTGTGAGAATGAAGAATTCGTAAAATATTTGGCAAATGTATTCAATAAGGATTATGTGTCATGAAATACACTAAAATGTCATTTGAAGACATAAAAAGGAGTCTTCTGGATTATTGCGATATAACTCACAGTAGAGATTATGATAAATTATACAATGATTATTACGAATGGGAACTTAAAAAAGATATGGCCATCAATAATAACTACATAACAAGCTACACAACAGATTGGTTGAAAGGTGAACAAAAGACATTGAGTGAACCATACGTTACGTTTAAAATATCAAAAAGACAATTGGGTTTGTTACTTGCCGGTATGGATACTACAGGTATTGCAGACAATCATGTTTGGATTGATTTTTCGTATGTTATAAATAACACGAGGACTGCACCACTTATAGAATATATTGGTCCAGCAAAAATAATTTCAATGATAACCAGCGAAGTTAACAGGGTCACAATAAAAATAAGTCTACCAAGCGGATTACATGAAATGAAGCTTGGTCAACAGGGAACAGTAATGTTTATCAGTGAATTTACAATAATTGATTAAAATGTCATCTTATAAATATAATGTTAAGATTCAACTCCATCAAGATCAATGGAATATTTTAACTGATTGCGCTGTGATAGAAAATCTAAGAGGAAAAACATTTTGGTCAAATATTACTTATGAATTTTTAAGTAAAGAAGGTGATGAAGAGTGTCATTATGTTGGACCAGTTAAAGTTGTTTTTTGGTCCAAATGGCTTTATACTCATGAAGGTCTAAATCTATATGTTAATTTGCCAAGTGGACTATATAATGAGGACGATTGCGGCACCATGTGTAATATTACTGAGTTTAAAATAATTGATTAACAAATGGTTTATTTTGTGTTATGATGGTGACAGGCAAAAGGAAAAGTTAAAATGATTATAGACTATGCTGACATTTCAAAAAATATTATGAATGAACTGAAAACATATTGTAAGAACAACAATATGAAATCACTTGTTATTGGGGTGTCTGGAGGTATTGATTCGGCTGTTTGTTGTGCATTAGCCAGACCAGTTTGTGATGAGTTAAACATTCCATTAATTGGAAGATATATTGGGATTGTATCAAATAACAATGATGAGTATGAACGTGCAAAGATGGTTGGTGAAGCTTTTTGTCATGATTTTAAAATGATTGATTTGCACCACGAATATAATGTTATGGCTGGTGCGATGGAGGGGAGTAAAGATAACAAGATTGTTAATGGTAATATCAAAGCCAGAATGAGAATGATTTATTTGTATGACTTGGCTGGAAAAAATAAAGGAATGGTTTTGGGAACAGACAATATGACCGAGTATCTGTTGTCATTCTGGACCGAACATGGAGATGATTTCGATTATAATTTAATTCATGGATTGTGGAAGTCTGAGATTTATGGTATTGCCGATAACTTTTATTTTGTTTCCTCTGTTCTTCGTTCAATGGATGCAACAAATAAAGCTAATGCAATGATGGCTTGTATTAATGCTGATGCAACTGATGGTTTGGGAATAAGTAAGACGGATCTTGATCAGATTATGCCAGATTGGAGGGAAAGGCATAAGACCACAAGAAGCGGATATGAAGAAGTTGATGAAATATTAAAACAATATCTTGATTGGGATTCAGGATTTGTTTTTGAAGTTGATAAATACCCCCTTGATGAAGAAGGTAAAAAGTTAGTGTCAAATCCTGTTATTAAGAGACATATAGGTTCTGCCTTTAAGAGAAACTTACCGATTAATGTGACAAGAAGCAAAATATTTGGTAAAAAGTAGGTTCTTTTTGATAATTATTAGTAGGTGTATAAGGACATCAGGAGATATCTTGTTTTTGCACTGCATTGTGAATTACTTTGCACCTACTATCAATTATCTTATGCAGGAGAATCTAAGATGAACAAAGAAAGATTTGTTAAGTTTGTAGAAGAGGAGCTTTTGATTAAGTATAAGAACAATATTGGCTTAAACTCAATACGCCTTAAGGAAAGGTGGTTTTTAAAGTATGGTTATGGTGAATATTTTTACTTTATGTTTAGTGCGACAAAATTTCTTATTCCTCCTTGTTCTTTGGGAGAAAGGATACATTGTATTATTAATGATGTAAGTATTAGACCAACATGTTTTTGCTGTGGAGCAGAACTTAAATTTAAGAACTTTGTTGGTGGCTATAGAGTAAGTTGTGGAAAACATGATTGCAACCTCTATGCCAAGGCAAACTATATTGATGAAACTGGGCTTACCCCAAATCAAAGATCCGGCATTGGTATATCTAAAAGTGTGCTTAGGATAATGCCCGATGGCAGAACTTTTTCTCAACACGCAAGCGAAAAAACAATGCACACTAAAAGGAATACATTTCTTGAAAATGGCTTAAGTGTTTTGCAAGATTCAGCACGCAAATCGGCAAAAACAAAGATGACTACTTTTTTACCAAATGGACTAACAATAGCTCAAGATGCGGCAATTCGTTCTGCAAAAACAATGGAAAATATAATTACTGGCTCACTTGGTGAAAACATAAGGGAATTTAGGATAAGAAAAATGTTGGGAACTAAATCTATTGTTGGTGATGATGGAATTGATGTCCATGAACGAGCATTTTTGAATGGTGCCGGGCGCAACTGTTCGACTATCTATCACGAATCAGGTCTTTATTGCCAGGGAACGTATGAGAAAGAATTTTTGGATATGGCAACGAGCATTGGGTTGGTAGAATTGGTTGAAAGAGGTCCAAGGATTAATTATGAGTGGTTTGATAACACAGTTCACCAATATCGTTCTGATTTTTTGCTCAATGGAAAAATATTTGAAATGAAGTCAGTTTGGTCATATGATAATGCTGGCAAGGATCTTGCAAAAAGAGAAAAGACAAATTTGAAAATATTTGCAGCGGTCAATAAGGGATATTGTTTTGTTCTGGTCTACAATAAAACATTATATAGATTGATTACAAAGGAGACTTTTGATAATTTTAATATTGCAAAAGACTCTTTGCTTGAAGATTTGTCAAAGTTCTCTGAGTTTTCAGAAAGTGTTTTATATAAATTTGCGATGGAGGATAAAATGAATTATGAAATTGAAATTAAACCTTATGTAGCATCATTTGACGTAGACCCACAAAAGGGATTTACACCATTTTGTCCACAAGAGCTACCAGTTCCGGGTGCAGATAATATTAATATGTTATTTGAGCTTGCAGAAAATGCAGGACTGTCATCTTTGCGTGTAGCAAGTAAAGATTGGCATCATCCACATGCTATTCATATTGCTACGAATGAAAATAAACAATTTTCACCAATTTCAGGTAATTATCCAGATATGGATATTTATTGGAATAAGCATTGTATTGCAGGAACAATAGGTGCAGAGTTTTTAAATGGTCTACCTTCACCAATGGAATATGATTTTATTTCATATAAAGGAATGGAGAAAGATGAGCATCCTTATTCCGCATGTTATCGTGACCTTGGCAAGAAAAAGACAACTGGAGTAATTGAATTTTTAAAGATTAACAACATTGAGGACATTATTGTTGGTGGTCTTGCAATGGACTATTGTGTTAAAGATACTTGTTTAGATTTGTTGAATGCTGGATTTAATGTATATCTAAATATTGCATCCTCAAGAGGAATTACAGAGGAAACGACCTTAAGTGCAATTGCAGAAATGGCTGACGAGGGTGTTGTTGTTTGTGGTGATTATACATATGTTAAGCAAGCAATTATTTCAGGACATGAGAGGAATTTTTAGTTAACAATTAGTTTCTTATATGGTATAGTTGTCACAGAATAACAACTGAGGGAAATAATATGGTTTACAGATTTTTTAGTTGGCTAAATAAAAATCCTGGTTATCTTCTTATGATTATGGTTGGAGCTATTTTTATTGCCTGTCTACTGAGTGGATGTGCATCAGAAGAACAGAGGTTTTGTATTTTAAATTGTAATTCCAATTATGAAAAATTATCTGAAGAATCATACAAAGAATGTGTTAGAGCTTGTTCTTTAATCACACAAAAATGTAATTTGTAAGGATTAAAATGGCAAAGCAATATAATACTGTAAAAGCAACATTTGTTCAGAAAGACTATGAAAAAGTTGTTAAGTATCTTGATGATGACTTGCGCGAAGCCTTTAAAAAGGGAGTAATTGATTTAAAGTGGTGTAAAAACTATTGTATACCATACATTATGAAGTTGATTGAAAATGGTAAATATAATGTTGGTCAAGTGCAGGAAGGAAAAAGAGGGTAAGGGAAGTGATGATTAGTATGCCAAAATATGATAAAGATGATATTTTGTGGTTTAGTGGGCATTATTATGTTGGTCCTGCAAAAATATTGACTAATCCGAAAAAGTGGAACGAATCTTATGGGTGGCAATATTATATACTGTTACCAAATAAATCTACAGTTTATAACGTGTTTGAACGTAGTTTGAGTTTAATAGAGTGCAATAATGTTTAAGAAGTTTTATAAGATTAGAAATCATTATGACAGGAAGCGAATATTAAAGTGGGTTGAATATTACCCAGAACTTGCCTCATGTAAATTTATTGTTCAGGAGAAAATACATGGGGCCAATTTTGCCATTCAATTTAAGTCAGATGGTTCGTATTCTTTTCAAAAGAGAAATTCAAATCTATCTATGGATAGTAACTTTTTTAACTTTCAATTGATTTTAGAAGATCAAGAGGTCATTAGTTTTATTGATAGAATGACGTGTTTTTGCAAGACACAGTGTTGTAATTGGATTATTTTTGGAGAACTTTACGGTGATGGTATTCAAAAGGAAGTTAAGTATGGTTCTAAAAGAAAGGTAAGATTTTTTGATGGTTATGATTGTGATACTGAAAGATGGTTTGCTCCTGAAGAATTAATTGCACTGGCGGGTGAAAGCTTATATGTTCCAGTTGTTGGTTATTTTGATGGATTGCTTAAGGCTTTAGATGTTAACATTGAGTTTAACAGTCTCTTAAATCCAATTGAGGATAACATTTGTGAAGGTGTTGTAATTCGTCCATTTGAAAAGAATTATATCTATATGCACGATCACCTTGTCATTAAGAAGAAGAATGAAAAATTCAAGGAAAAGGTAAAGAAAAATATTGATAAGGGTAATGAACCATTAGATGAAAATATTTTGCGATATAGTGAAATTGCGTGTTCATATGTTACAGAAAACAGATTGAGCAACGTTATTTCACATATTGGTGAACCTTCTGGAATGAAGGATTTTGGTAATTATATTGCAGAGTTTATGAAGGATTATAGGGAAGATGTTTATGAAGAAAATCCAGAAATAAAAGATCTTCCAAAGAAAGATTTAAAGATTGTTTTTAGGTCCGCAAATAATATTGCGGTAGAAATGTTAAAGAAACTAATTATGGAGGGATAAAGATGACATTGGTATCAATATTGGATTTTCTAAGAGATTATAGTTTTAACGCCATAGATTGGGATGAAGATGAAAAGGAAATAACTGCGTATTCTAATTTAAGTGGAGAACCATTTTCTCAACAGGAGTTTACTGTAGATTCACCAACAAGGATGATATTTAATGGCATAGAGGATTATTGTGAGGAAAATAAATTAACCAGTTTTAGGATCGAGTTGAATGGAAAAAATTAAATTTACAATATGTGAAAGAAATAAAAAAACTGTAATAATGAACATATATTTTGAAGGAGAGTTTATTGGAACAATAAATCCACTTTGTGATACTGCTATGAAATTTATAAATTATGTCGAAGATAGAAACTCCAATATTGACAACAAGGATAGGTTGGAAGTTATTTATGATATTGAAAACCAAGTTTATATTGAGGCAACAAAATGATTTACTTGACTTCAGATCACCACTTTATGCACTCCAAAATTATTGAATATTGTAATCGTCCATTTAAGAATTATCAAGAAATGGACAGAGTGTTAATAGAAAATTATAATTCTGTTGTGTCAAAAGATGATACAGTTTTTATTCTTGGTGATTTTACTATGTCCAATAATAGAGAGGTAATTGAAAAATATTGTAGTCAACTTAATGGCAATAAACATTTGATATTGGGGAACCATGATAGAGCAAAGGCATTTACTTATATAGATTGTGGCTTCTTATCGGTACATACTTCGTTTCCATTAGACGAATACAATCTGTTAATGGTTCACGATCCATCTGACTCTGATGCTGCAAAATCCATGGGATATGATAAAATATTGTGCGGACATGTTCATGGATTATTTAAGTTCAAAAATAATGTTCTTAATATTGGAATTGATCAGTTTGATTATACTCCCATTTCACTTGAAACAGCACTAAGTCATTTTTGTCATTTCATCCCTGAAGTAAAAGAAAATAGAGATGTACACACAGAACATTGTTGTGTTTTTCATGGTTGTAAATATAATGATAATGATTGTCCAGTTGAAAATCGTATAAAGAGACAATCTTACCCTTGCGAACAATGTGAAGAACATTTAAAGAAGTGCAAATGATTAAGAAGAAAAATATTGCTATTTTGGGTGGTTCGTTTGATCCACCACATATTGGTCATTTGTTGTTCGCGAGGGCAATAAAAGAAGCAAAAATATATTCTGCTGGTAGTTGGGTAGAATTTGATGAGGTTAGGTTAATGCCTTGTAACGATGCTGAACAATGGGGCAAACAATTATCATATGAAGATTATCGTGTTGATATGGTGTCTTTAGCATGTAAACAATTTGATAGAGGGATTATTTGTTGCCCATTAGAAATAACTCAAGGATTTGAATATACATACCAAACAGCAGAATATTTATCAAGAGATAATAAATATTGCAATTTCTTTTTTGTTGCAGGACCAGATTGGGATTATACAAAGTTTAAAAATTATGATAAGATAGTTGAAGATTATGGTATTAAGTTTTTGAGATATTCTGATGTACCAAATAGAATTGATGTTGGTGTTAGAAGCACAACAATAAGAGAAAGAGTAAGAAAGGGTTTCCCAATTACTGGTATGGTTTTACCAGTTGTTGAGGAATATATTAAAGAACGTGGATTATACGATTATTATGAGGCTCCCCTACAAATAAAAAGAATAAGTAAGAGTAGGAGGGTTAAGGCAGCAAAGGTCAACACATTAAAATGAAATTTTTAACTATATTGTTTGTGTTGTTTATATTCCTTCCAAATTATTCATATTCTCAAGAAGGATTTGACAATATTCCATGGATGTCGTCTTGGGAAGATATACAAAAATTGCCAGGATTTAGATCAATAAAGGATTGTTCTCAATTTATCCCCAATTATGAAACAAAATATATAACTTCACCAGATCCAATTTATTATAACGTAACTTGCAGTATGAAATTTCAAGTAATGAACGATACAAAAATTGTTTTTATTTTTGAGAAAATACTTGATGATTACTACCTAATTGCAGGCAAGGTTGCTATTATTATTCCAACAAAAAAGTTTGCGCTATTGTTTTTAAAAGAAAGAATCATAAAAAAGTTTGGTGTCCCAGATAATGTGTTTATTGTTGAAGAAGAATTAGTAAATATTTGGGTGCATAAAAAAATACTGGTTAACATTGTAACAGTCCCATTTGAAATAAAGGAAGAGACATTTGATATGATTATGGTTATTACATCATTTTTTAGCGACATCTTTATTGATATAGAATACGGACCTCTTTCACACCCATTTTAACAAATAATAGAAATTTTTTGTCTTTTTTTAATATTTGCAACATATTTAGATTATATGCACTTATTAGGAGAGGTATATAAATGGTCCAAAAAATAAAGCCCAGAGAAAGAGATTTGTTTGATTGGCTTATTATTGCAATACTTATTGTTGGAACAATTACTGGTGCAGTTTTTTGGGTGACAGATACAACAAAAGAAGAATCAAGTAGCACAGCAAAAGAAGTCGAGGAAAGAATTATTGAAAAAATTGATAGCGTTTCTACAGTAGTTGAAATGAGTAACAATGAAACTAAGAAATCGTTAAGTAAGTTAGACGATTCTGTTAGGGTTGTACATAAAAGAGTTGGCGACGCAAACAAAAATGTTGATGACTTAAAAGAAAAAATTCATGGTCTTGATGTTAGACAAACAAAAATAGAAACAAAGTTAGGTTCAGTAGATAGTAGGTTAGAAAAGGTAGAAGTGAAAATTGACAGACAATAGGAGAATAAGAAATGGAAGAATATGAAATCATTGAAGCGTTGGTCGGTCACTTTGGAGAAGAGTTTAGGGAAGAAATAGCAGAAACACTTGAAAATTGGGGTCGTAATGAAAGTCAATATAGTTTTGATGTTGGCGGCGAAGAGTGGAACGCAATTGAAAGTTATGATAAGGCACGCGCCATTGCCATTGAACATGTTAAAGATATGCTATATGATGAACCACAATCATTTAATCAAGAGTGGTTGCAATCTTATATAATAATGACTGATACTGATAGAAGAATACTAGCAGGAGAAGAAGCTAATAATTTTGCATATGAAGTTGTTCGTAACCAACCGGAAGATTATATAGATGAATTGCAAATTCCAGAAGAATATTTAGATGATCCAAAAGAATGGTCGGAATTTGAGGAAGCATTGGAAAGATTAGAACAAGAAAAATATGATGAAATATATCGTGAATTAGAAGATCCAGTACAATATTTTGTAGAAGATCAGGGAATGTATGAAATAGATGGATTAATGAAGGCAAGTTTTATTAGTATTGATTATGATACAGCAGCAGAAGACGCCATTGATTCAGACGGGTGGGAACACTTCTTAAGTACTTATGATGGTAATTCTGAAGAATTAGAAAATGGTGTTATCATATATAGGGCTTAATATATAATGGAATTCATAACATTATTAATAACAATATTAACATATTTTTGTACAGGAGTTTTATAAATGAAGAATTTGAAGCAGTTACTTCTTGAACAAGAAGACATTAAGCAATATACAACATTAAACGATGCAGCAGCCATACAAAATTTAGATGGATTAGAACAAGGACAGACGAAAATATGGTATGTAAAATCAGAACACACAAGAGATTATATGTTTGGCTTAGATTTTATTACCAGTAAGCTTGGAAAAGAAGTTCCATCATCTAAAAATATTGAAGAAACATATATGCTGTTAGGATCAATAAAAGAGAGAGAATTGAACAGTATTTATCAGTTATTACAAGGAGAGGTGTGGTCGCCAAATGGTGAGGCGAGAAACCTAATAACAACATTAGATTTATCACACACCAGTATGTCTATTGGTGATATTGTAGAAATTGATGGAAATCTTTATTTTGTGGATAGATATGGATTTAAGAAATTAACAAATGGAAATGTAGTGGAAACATTGCAGAGACAAATGATAGAATCGGCTAAATATAATATTGGCGATATAATTAATATAAAATCTAACGGATCATATATTGGTTATGAAGGACGTGCAGAGATATTAGACCCAGAATATGATCATGCGGGTGCAGTATTAGTTAGACCATTGGATGGAGAAGATACTGATTTCATTGGCGAGTTATCTGTTATGCCAGAAGAAATAGTTGATGATTATGATGAGACAAACAAATATTTTAATGAAAACAAAGGAGGAGAGAGTAACATGGCTACTAAATTAAACGAAAGACAGTTAAGAGAAAGAATTTTAAAGATTTACAAGGAAGAAAAGAGAAAACTAAAAGAAGAAGCTGGAGATATTATTTCAGATAAGAATGATGAACCAGATGATATTGAGCCTAAAAAGGATGTAATGGCTGGTGGAGATAACATTGAAAAACCAATGGATTGGGTTAAAACATTGAATCTTCCAAAAGCCGAAGGGACAAAACTTGTAAGCGCAATTAAAAAAATTGTAAAGGAAGAATTAAGTAAAAGTAAAAAAAGTAAGAAAGTAGTCAAAAAAGCCAAATAAGGGAAAATCTATAAATGAATAATATATTAAGACAGTATATTATGGAAATTATAAAGGAAGACTTTGAATTTTCAAAATATAGGTTTGATCCAAAATCATTAGGTGGTGGAGGTATGGGTGGTGGATATGGTGCAGGAAGTGGTGATCCCTATGATGATCCGTCAGATTTTTATGGTGCAAGCTTTAATGCAGATTATGATATGATAGACGATGATGGCGATGCTGATGGCGAAATTGGTGATGGTGATGGTGGTGGAGGCGAGTAAATAAAACAATAGAAGTAACCCTTTCAAATAATTCAAACATTTTCCTTCCATTAACACAACGAAGAACATAATTATACTATAGAAATATATGTTGAACAAGTGTGTCAATAAGGAGAATAGCGTTGATAAGTAAGACATATCTAAAGGATAGAATTCAAGATATTTGGTTCGCTGAAAATGGTTTTGACATGATTAGAATTACCGATGAGGAATACATAGAATTTGGAAAACAAATAATTGTAGAAAAAATATTGCCGTTTATAGAGGAGTATTAAAATATGGCTACTTTTGCAGCAACAACAAGCCCAACACCATTTGGTGTGTATGATAGCGATACCGACTTTATTTCCGATGCAGATAAAATCGTTACTTATGTAAAAAGATTCTTGGGTGATGATATTTTACAAGTAGAACTAACTAAGAAACAAATTTGGGGTTGTTTTGAAGAAGCAGCTACAAGATATTCAGCTATTATCAATCAATACCAAGTAAAATCAGTTTTGTTTAATATTTTAGGTGAAGCAACAGGATCATTATCTGGTAAAGAAAATAAATATCCTAAAATAGCATTTGAATCTGCAAGACGATATTCAATGGGTGTTTCAAAAGAAATAGCTGTTGGTGGTGATACAACAATGTATTCAGCATCAATAAGCTTGATCTCAAATCAACAAGATTATAACTTACAAACATTATTATCTTCATCAGCAGCATCAAACTATGGCAGTAATTGGGATGGAGTATCACGAATAAATGTAAAAAATGTATATCATTTTAGCCCAGTGGCAGCCTATAGATTTTTTGACTCAACTTCAGCAATTAACTATTTGAATAATGAATTCTCGTTTGAAAGCTTTACACCAGAAACAATATTTTACGTTTTGCCTGTGTGGGAAGATATATTACGCGGAGGACAAATGGATCTTTCAATGAAGGTAAGGCGATCAAATTATTCATATGAAATCATCAATAACAATTTAAGAATATACCCAACTCCAAGCAGTGCTGGTAAATTATGGATTCGTTATCTTGTTAATACTTCAGTTTATGATGATACAGATCCTCAAGTATCAGGTGTTGCAAATTTATCAAACGCTCCTTTTGGGAATATTGATTATAGTAAAATGAATTCAATATCTAAACAATGGATAAAGGATTATACATTAGCATTGTGTAAGGAGCTTCTCGGCATTGTTAGAAGAAAGATGAGTTCCATACCTATTCCAAATGGTGAATTAACACTTGATGGTCCAGAGATGGTTTCACAAGGAAGAGAAGATCAATTAAATTTAAGGACAAGATTAGAAGAAGAAATGGAAAGCATGACTTATGACAAATTATCAATTTCTGATGCGTCGATGGCAGAGAACGTGAACAAACAACTACGGTATATACCGAATTTAATTTATATCGGATAAATAAAAGATGAGTTATGTAAATACAAAAGAAACGATCTATTATTCTAAGCATCAATCGAACTTTGGTCAAAAAATAACAAAAAGATTTTTAGTTTTGCGATGCGATCATTGTAAAGAGTTTTTTGACAGAAGTTATGCAAAAAGATTTATTGATAAAAAACACCATTTCTGTTCATATGATTGCAGGAATAAATCAGAAAAATTTTCTAACTTAGTGCGTGATTCAAGAAATATTTTTTTATCTTCTAATGGTGCAGAGTATTCCAAAAAAATGAGTAAGATTGTTTCAGATATATGGGCTTGTCGTACTCCAGCGGAATGTGAAAAAATATTTCAAGCTGTTCAAAAAACAAATATAGAATATTGGGATTCTCTAACAGAAAATGAACGCACGGAGTTTAGTGAAAAAGTTAAGAATGGTCTAAGTCAAATGTCAGCACAAAAGAAGGCAAAAAGAATTAAAAAGGCAGGAGAAACATTGAAAAATAAATCTCCAGAAGAAAAACAAGCTTCAAGGGATAAAGCTATGCATACACTCCATAAAAATGGTTATGGAAAAAAGAACGTTCGTGTATACTCCAAGAAGCGTGCTGAATTTATGAATTGTCGTTCATCATATGAAAAGAAAGCTATTGAAAAAATGGACAATGATGAAGATATTTTATATTATGAATATGAACCAGTTACGATTCCATATGTATTTGATAAAGAAGATCATAGTTATTACCCAGATTTTTTAGTTGAACATAGATTTGATGGAAGTAAAATTATTGAGGTTAAGCCAAAAAATTTAGTTGAACATGAAGTCAATATTGCTAAATTTGAAGCAGCACGATTATATTGTGAAGAATATGATTTACTATATGAAATATGGACTGAAGAAGAGCTTGGTATATAATGAATAAAGTAATGGAGAACTACATAAAAGAGGTAATATTTGAAGATATTGCTGCACGTACATCTTTTGCAGGAGATATAGGTAAAAACTCTAATTGGAATCCATATTTTAAAGTTCAACATTCATATGATCCAGAGGAACAAAAACGTTCATATATAGATATGATGAGAACTGGTCGGTCAGTTAAACAAGTATATACAAAGTATGCTGACAGAACATTTTTAAATAGCTTAATAACTGTTCATTGGTCTAATCCAGCTTCAATTATACGCTTGTTAAAAGGATATAAGGTCAGTAATTTTTCAAAGGATGAATTATCCACAAATGCTTATTTGCCAAGTGAAAGTATTGGTAATTTTGGTCCAATGTCTGATGCATATGGTTTGGTCATAAAGGGATATATTACACTATTGGCAAATGACATGAATGATGTTATATCTGGTTCTGGTGAGCTTTATAAAAAGGCAGATCCGAATAGAACAAAAATGTCTGGAGCAAATAAAGGGCTGGGTGTTACCTGGGAGCCAGAATCTTATAAAGATGATCCAATATTTGTATTTGATAAAGAAGATTGGAAACCCTCAGAAAGTGGAAAAGAAGGTATAGTTTTTAGGAGTAATGAAGCTTTTGTTGATAATTGGAAACCTATTGGAATATTAGTTCCAAAAAGAAATGTAGGAAAATTTGAGCATATTGTTGAAGAGCTTGGTTTAGATGTATATGTTAAAGGAACAATATAATGAGTAGATTATTTATAACAGACAGAGAGCTTAAATTTATATCTGATATTAACAAGGAGTTAATTAAAGATATAATTGGCCAAAGTGTAATTGTGCATTGTATTTCTGAAGAAAAGACAAAAATTGACGAGTTATACAATGAAGCTGACGTAAAAATTTCAGATAATCCAATAGAGATTGAATGTTTGGTTAACTGGCAGGGCAGTGCAACAACAACAACTAAATTTGGTGTTGACAAGATATTTACTATTGAGGTTTATCTTCATCAAGACGACTTAAACGATAAAAATATAAAGCTAAGAGAAGGTGATTTTGTTGAATATTCTGGTTTGTTTTTTGAGGTTACAAGCTTGGGTCAGCCTGATTTAATTTTTGGTATGGGTGAGAATAAAGTTATGACCAAGGCGATATGTAAATCTGCAAGAAAGGGACAATTTAACGTTGAAGAACCAGAAACATTATCTGAAGATCATTCAACATTTTCACAAGTAGCAGGAGATAGTAGTCAAGGTGATATTAGAAAGTTAGTAAGGGATGGTAAAGTTGAGAGAATATTATCAGATCCCGGTGTTTCAACAATATTTGATGAGGATACAGATTATTAATGACTAAGGGTGAAATATACGTTAAGTATTTAGAAAAGTTAAACGACATAACAAAGTTTAACATGCCAATTACTCCAGATATTATGGGTTGTGGTTCATTTGGTTGTGCGTTTGATGTTGGTAATGATATTGTTTTAAAGATAACCAGCGATTTAAGTGAGGCTCAAGCAGCAGCCAAGCTTGTAACACTTGGTGGTTATATAAATGTCTATAAGGTTCATAAGGTATACAAGTTAGGAAAAACAAAAACTTACGCAATATTTCAAGAGAGGTTGAATGATCCAAGAAAAATAATAGAAGATGTTTCAAACTTAATTGGTGCGATATTTACAAATGAATTTTCGGAAAAGTACATGGCTGATATCTATAAAAAACTATTTTATAATTATGGTGGTATTTCACATTTTAGAACACTAATGATTAATATAGTAGAGGAGTATCCGTGGAATACCATTGTAGATTCACCCGAAACAACCGCCCGTTTACCAGAATTTTCCTTTGTTGTTACAGATGGAAAATTTGATGATATTATTAGATTTTTAATTAACATGCATATTCTTGATTATGGGGAGATACATAAGTCAAAAAAGACATTAAAGGATCATCTTGATTATATTATAAACTCTATTAGGTCTTTTGATGGTAATGAGTATTTTGAAGTATTTGATCAAATAGCCAGTGGTGTTGCGTGGTTGTATAAAAATGGGATAAAATTTTATGACATACACAGTGGTAATGTTATGGAAAATAATGCTGGTGATGTTGTAATTATTGACTTAGGTGTATCTAAAACAGAGGGCGGTGGTAAAATTGATTTAATTGAAAGCTACATAAGGAATATAATTGGTAAATGATTGCACAATTTAAAGATTTTGTCGCCAAAGTTAAAGAAAAAGAAAATCTTATGGGTGATGGTGATGTATTGGGAAGGGGTTCATATGGTGTTGCTTACAAGTTTAGCAATAAGGTATTGAAGTTAACATATGATAGGAGTGAAGCAAAGGCAGCAGCTAAATTAAAGGGTGTTGACAATATAAAAAATGTATATAAAATTTACGGAGTTTATTCTTTCAAGGGAACTAAGGTATATGCTATTGTCCAAGAGTTGTTAGTTGATCCAAATGAAAAAATAATATTAGCAACTGATTTTGTTGGTCAGGTATTGACTACTTTATATGAAGATGCAATATATGATTGGACTGGGATTATGTCATTAACAAATATAGTGAGAAGAATAAAGTCTCGTATATATAAAATATATCATGAACACAAAGAGGCTTTTGATAAACAACCATTATTTAGTTTGGAAACAACATTAGGTGATTCTTTTGACGATGAAATATTTATGAGTGGTATATTTGATTTACTGAATATTGATTTTTTTGGAAAATATGTTAAAGTTATAAATTATAAAAAATATTTTAATGGTAAGTTTTCTGATTTTTATAGTTTTTTGGAAAATGATGTTATACATGAAATTCAAAACAATAAAAAACAATCTCCGTTTAAGGAGGTTGATATGATCGCAAGGGCAATTTCAAAACTAAACAAAAATGGTATTAAATTTTATGATGTTCATAGTGGTAATGTTATGCAAGATGCAAGTGGTGAGCCAGTAATTATTGATCTTGGACTTTCAAGAGTTTCAGGTGGTCCACCAATTGATATTATTGAGACTTATATACGAGGAATACTCAAAAATGTTTAATTATAATCGCTTTGGAAAATATGGAAATCTTTTAGAAAAATTAGAACCAAAATTAAGGAAGTGGGCTAACCTCACTGGTGAACCAAAATATTTGGGTGGTGGCACTCAAGGTAAGGCATTTCGCTATGGTGATAAAACTCTAAAAATAACTAATGATCAATTGGAAGTTAACACATGTGCACACTTAAAAAGTCTTGGTAACAAACATCCAAATATATATAAAATATACAATGTTGGAAAGTTTAACTTAAATATAGATCCATTGGTAAATACAGGTGATGGGTATATTTATTTCGTAGTTTATGAATATTTGAATAAGCCAACGGAAGAAATGAAAGAAGTAGTAAATGAATATCATGCAGACTTAAATTGGGATTTTGTTCCAAGTGAGATTCGTTCTGATAAGAAGTTTTTAGATAATATATATAAAAATGCAACTAATGATCTTGGAGAAAAATATGCTAAGTATGCAGTACAAGCATTTTCTGCCGCAAAATATTTATGGGATAATGGCATTACAAGTAAAAAGGGTAAAATATGGAATGATTGGGGAGAAAACAATATTGCATCCCGTGGCGATGATTTAGTTTTAATTGATGTTGGATATTCACTGTCTCCAAAAGGTGAAGTTGAAACATTAGAAGAAATAATTAGAAGAGTGATTAAACAGGAAGTGATATAATGCCAAATAGACGAAACTACATCCAACGTGGCGATGGATCAAAATTAGAAGAAAGCAAGGGTGATGGTAATAATGTTCGTAAAAGAACTGGCACTCCAACATATGATTTTGCCATACCAAATTCAACCATTAAAGATATAGATCAGTCGGTTTATAATTATTTTGACAAGGTACTTAACATACAGATACAAATAAATAAGGTTCCAACCAAAGTAAAAACTATATTTGCTTCTGGTGAACGTTGGGCAATGGTAAGAAAAAGAGTTCCATTAAGAGATGATGATGGTAAATTAATCTTACCATTAATAACAGTTAGAAGGACAGACATTGATAGAACACCCAGCATGTCAGGATTACCAGGAGACTTAAATGAGTTAATGATTAAGAGGAAGATTTCATCAAAAAACCCAAACTATCAAAACATAATTAATGAGATAGGATTAACACATCAAAAAAATGTTGCAATTTATGGTAGTAAAAAATCTGATGCAGAAGGATCAAGAAGGGTAAGTACGGCAGTAAAAAATGGATTTACTGGAGTATTATATAAAGGAAAAGAGGTAAAACCAGCAGCATTAAGACCAACAAATATATATGAGATCTATACAATAGAATTCCCAGACTTTTTTACAATAAACTATGAGATCATTATATGGACACAATATATGTCTCATGGCAACAAAATAAATGAACATATCTTTAAGTCATTTGATTTTAAAAGTTCAATAAAGTTAGATACAGATAAAGGTTATTATTATGTGGCAATGGTTGAACCAGCAATATCAAACCAATCAAATGAAGATGATTACTCAGATCAAGAAAGAATTGTAAGAACGTCGTTTAATATAAAGGTTAATGGATATATTTTTGGTGATTCAGAATTAGAAGAAGTATCAATGAGAAAATCATTGTCCGCACCACAAGTTATTTTTGAATTATCTGAATATACACCAGCAGCAGAATTGTTTGATAAAAGTAAGTGGGGCAATCCAGTTGATAAAATAAGTGAATTGGAAGAATCAACAAGAAAAGTAAATAGAAGAGTTAGGGGAAAAGGATTGGATTCATCATTACCCGCAAAGAAAAAAACAAAAGCTTCATCAGAAAAAGTATGGTTTGTTGAAAATGTTGAAGATTTAGAAGAATTTTTTTCATCATAAAGTAAACTTTTTTTTCCTTTTGTATTTTATAGATCATATTTATAATAAAGACAGATAGTACTGATAATTAATAGTCCTTAGTTATATTTGAAAGGAGAAATAGAAAATGGCAGAAAAAACTTTTAAAAGTCCTGGATTCTTCCCAAGAGAGGTAGAGTTACAACAAAAACCACTGGAACCATTCGGAACACCAGCAACAGTAATTGGAACAGCACAAAAAGGACCAGCCTTTGTTCCCGTTTTGTTAGGTCAATGGAGAGACTTTCTTGTTACTTTTGGTGATACCAATGAAGATATGATTGGTCCATATGCAGTAAGAGAATTTCTAAGAAATGCAACAGCAGCAGTATATATGAGAGTACTTGGTGGTGGAACTGCAACAGTTGATGCAACTAATGGTACTGTCAGCAATGCTGGATTTAGAATAACGGGAAGTTCAATAAAAGATGGTTCAGTTCAGTTTTTATGTGGATATCATAGTGATACTACAAATTCTGGATTCTTAGGACAAGCTTCAGGATCAGCATCCGATCAATCAGCAGGCTTGGTTAGAGCAGTAATTTTCAATAGTGGAAGCAAACAACGTATTTATGTTGGTGATATAACAGATGGTGATGATCCTGTTACGTTAGTATTAAATGATACCGCGACAACAACTGCAACTGATAAATTTCATCTTTATTTGTATGATGCTTCTCTTGCTTGGACTGGTGGAAATGTTTCTGGAAAATCATATATTAGGAAATTAACTGGTTCATTAAATCCATCTGATTCAGATTATGTTGGCAATATATTGAACACAGATCCAGAACAATTTGACAGTGAAAGACATTTACTATATCTTGACTTTCCTGTTGATGTAGAAAGGTCAAGCGCAACATTACGTGCAGTGGAAATCCTATCAGGTTCACAAGCAAGTGGCTTTGGTGTAAAATTTGGAGATTTTAGAAAGAGATATACAACTCCACAATCACCATATGTTATTTCACAAAGATTTGGTACAAAGAAATATGATTTATTCTATACAGAAGCACTATCAGATGGTGCATGGGCAAACGACAATATAAAGATTTCTGTTTCAAATATTAGAAAACCTGTTTCTGATACTGAACTATATGGAACGTTTAACTTAGTTGTTCGTAAGTTTGATGATACAGACAGCAATCCTATTATACTTGAACAACATACCAATCTTACATTAGACCCAAGTTCTGAAAACTATATTGTTAGAAGAATTGGTGACAAGAAGGTTTATTTTGATTGGGATCAATCAGATGATGATGAAAGAAGGTTAGTAATAACTGGTGACTTTGCAAATAAATCTAATTATATTAGAATTTTACCATCAAATGAATTAAAAAATGGTGAAGTGCCAGCGGAAGCATTACCATGGGGTTTTAAAGGATATAAATTACTTCATACTAAAAATAGATTGTATGGAAATGGTGCTACTTTAGAAAATTCAGTAGTTCCACCAATTCCATTTAGGGTAAATATTGCAAAGAAGAGCAGCAACAATAAAACAATTGATGCAAAACTATATTGGGGAGTTCACTTTGAAAGAACTTCAGGATCAGCAGAAAGTGGTTGGTCTGGAAGAAATGATGGATATATTAATGCATCTTCAAAACATAATAATTGTCTTGACAGTATGGCAAAATTTATGGGAATTGAACATACAGGAATGGATGTTCTTTTAACTGGTTCAGATGTAAATGAATATAGTGCAACACAAGGATCTTGGGAAAATGAATTCTCACTTGAAAAAGTGTTCACAGATAGTTCATCATCAAAAGTATCAGATGCAAAAGGTTGGCAGTATAAAGGAACATATGCATTAGCAGCAGCAAGTCCATTTGTTCCTACAACTACTTATCTGAATACATTTGCCACAGTTGCTAAATTTACATTCTTCTTAGCCGGTGGTTTTGATGGCGTAGACATTCTTGATAAAAATGCTTTTTATTTAAGAGATAGTGATGTACAACCAGCTTCATTTACTGCAAGAGGAGTTACACATGGTAATTCATTAAGCTGTAATACAGTTAAATCATACAGAACAGCTATTGATATTTTTGAAAATCCAGAAAATGTTGATACAAATGTATTGGCAGTTCCAGATATGAGAGATCCACTTATTACAGATTATGCACTTGATGCCTGTGAAAGTAGATTTGATTGTTTGTACATTATGGATATGGAAAATGTCGATGGAGATAGTAATACAATTTATACAAACCCAGCAGGACAAACTGGTGCAGGAACAAAAAAACCAGCGGTAAGTAATACTATTAGTGCACTTGAATCACGAGCAATGGATTCAAATATGGGATGTGTATATTGGCCAGATGTTAGATTGAGAGATGAATCATCAGGTAAAACAATTACTGTGCCACCTTCAGTTGTGGTATTAGGTGCATTTGCGTTTAATGATAAATACGCACAACCATGGTTTGCACCCGCAGGATTTAACAGAGGTGGGTTAAACAATGTATCAGAACCAGATGTTAACTTAACATTCTCAGATCGTGATGATCTTTATGACGCAAACATTAACCCAATTGCAAAATTCCCAAGAGAAGGAACTGTTATTTTAGGACAAAAAACGTTACAGGCAGCACAATCAGCACTTGATCGTGTAAATGTTAGAAGAATGATTCTAGAAGTAAGACGTGCAGTTAAGGGTGTTGCACAAAGAATATTGTTTGAACCGAATAACTTTGCAACTTGGACCAAGTTTACTGGCATGGTTACACCTATACTTGAAAGGATTCAAGCACAATCAGGCTTGGAAAGATTTAAAGTGGTTATTGATGA
>Ga0180009_10001114_pt1 | contig 33668 bp, 32 predicted proteins | sample OS_PC_MetaG_FD_123537 | JGI IMG/M metagenome (GOLD analysis project Ga0180009, IMG submission 123537) | Groundwater microbial communities from the Aspo Hard Rock Laboratory (HRL) deep subsurface site, Sweden - OS_PC_MetaG | ecosystem: Environmental > Aquatic > Deep subsurface > Groundwater...
TATCCATGAACTCCATCAGAGTCTCGGGGGCTTTCACGACCGCACCTCCTGTTTTTCAGATGCTTATCAACCAGAAGGTAGCAGCCGGTTCGGACGGAACCTGAGCGAGTAGGATGGTCGTATTGTTCTTTAGAGGGGGGTTTTCGGATGAGCCGGAAGGCACGCTGGGGTAGTCTCACGTTCATGTCCCTGTTGCTCGTTGCCCTAGTTGGTCTGGCCGTCTTGGCGGGCTGCGGCGACGGCACCACCACCACGACCGCCGGCACCACCGCGACCACTGCCGGCACGGAAACCACCGACACCACCATGGCGCAGCCGGAACAGGACAAGATCGTCATCGGCGCGGCGCGGCCTGTCTCGGGCGTGAACGCGTTCTTCGAGGAGAACGCCTTCGGTCCCGCTTACAAGCTGTGGGTGGAAGACGTCAATGCCGCCGGCGGCATTGACGTAGCCGGCAAGATGTTGCCGGTCGAGATGAAGATCTACGACGATCAGAGCGACCTCGACACGAGCCTGCGCCTCATGACGAAGCTCATGGAAGAGGACAAGGTCGACTTCATCTTCCCGCCCACCAGCACGGCCTTCTTGTTCGCCGCGGCCGGCGTGGCCAACGCGCACAACTACATTTTGATGAGCGCCGAGGGTGGCGCTACGAGCCTCGAAAAGGAGATGGAGAAAGGCAAGTTGCCGTACTTCTTCCAGGGGCTGAGCTACTCGAACCACAATCAGATGCCCGCATTCGCGGAAATCATGAAGGAAGCGGGGGCCAAGACGGCCGCGGTCGTCTATCTGGATGACCTCCACGGCATCGAGTACCAGGCCCAGGCGGCGGTCTTCCTCTCCGCTGCGGGCATCGACATCGTGCAGAACATCGCAATCCCGGGCGACATCAAAGACATGTCCAGCATCATCAAGCAGATCCAGGCGGACGATCCCGACGTCGTGTGCTTCTTCGCCTATCCGCCGCAGAACATCCTCGCCATGCAGACCATGATGCAGCTGAACTACAACCCCAGGGGCGTGCTTCTCGGCCCAGGCGGGAGCTTCCAGTTCTTCGCGAACATCTTTGGTCCGGCCATGGAAGGCGTCATGTTCGAAGGCGCATGGAGCGTGAACAGCTCTCCCGAGGCGCAGGCCTACTACGACAAGCTCAAAGCCTTCTTGGGCTCGGGCGACAACATCGACTTCTGGGGCGCGATCATCTACCGGGCGCAACTGGAGTTCTTCCAGCAGGCCATCGAGGAGGCCGGGACCCTCGATCAGGACAAGATCGCAGAGGTCATGAGGACGGCGCACTTCCCGACGGTCATGAGCCCCGATACGTTCTACGCCAACCAGAGGTTCGACGTCTCCTCCTACGCCGGGATGATCGGCCAGTGGCAGAATGGCGTTGCTGAAGTCATCGACGTGGGCGACAAGCGGACTGCGACCCCGATCTATCCCAAGCCGGCGTGGCCTGCGGCCCAGTGATCGAGCGAACAGGGACGCGATAGTCGGTAACTGAACACAGCGGGCCATCGGCGGCAGCCTCTGGGCGAGCCGCCGATGGCCCGGCCATGTTGCGGGCCAATCCAAAGGATCTCGATGATTGCATTCAGGGATATCTTCATCACCGGTCTTCTGCTCGGTGGCATCTTCGCTCTCGTCTCCGTGGGCTTGACCCTGCAGTACGGAGTCGCGCGTGTGCTCAATGTCGCCCACGGCGAGTTCATCATGGTCGGGGCGTTCATGACCTTCTGGCTGCTCGGCAGCGCGAACCTCAACCCACTGCTATCCGTGGCGATCACAGGGCCCGTCGCCTTCATCATGGGCTTCATACTCCACAAGACACTCTTCCGCCGGCTGATGGACACGTCGCCTTCGCTCGACATCTTCGAAGGCAAGTCGCTGCTCGCCTCCTTCGGACTACTCTACGTCGTGCAGAATCTGGCCAGGATCATCTGGGGATCCGACGTCGAGGGATACAACTTCCTGAATTCCACCGTCACCGCCGCGCAGATCCCTCTCAACCGTCTGGTCGCGTTGGCGTTCGTCGTCGTGCTGGGCGGAGCCTTCTACTTCTTCTTGGCGCGCACACGCCTCGGGAAGGCCATCCGAGCTTCGGCTCAGAGTCCGACCACGGCCGAACTGATGGGTGTCGACATCCGCAACGTCCTGGCAATCTGCTTCGGACTCGGCCTAGGCCTGGCGGCCATCGCGGGCAGCCTGCTCAGCACGCTGTTCGCCATTCAGACGAGCATCGGCCTCGGGTACACGGTCATCGCCATGGTCGTGGTGGTGATGGGAGGGCTGGGCAGCATCACCGGCGCCATGATCGGCGGGATCATCCTGGGTTTGGTCTCCAGCACCGTGACCTTTTTCCATCCGTCTCTCACGATGATCGCGTACTACGTGATCTTCATCGTGCTGCTTCTGGCCAGGCCCAAAGGGATTATGGGTAAGTAGATGAAAGCGATACAAATGACACGAGACAAGAGCGTCACCTTGGGACTGCTGATCGTCGCGTTCCTGATCCTGGCGTTGCTGCCGCAATTCACGAGCGGGTACCTCGTCACCCTGCTCATCGACATCCTGAAGTTCGCCGTCTTGACCGTCGCTTGGGTGGTCTTCTCAGGCCCGACCGGCTACATGTCCCTGGCGACGGCCGCCTTCTACGGCCTTGGCTTCTACATAGCCGCCGTGTTCAGCGGCACCGTCCCGTTCCCCTTGTTGATCATGCTGGCGGGGGCGAGCGCCTTCGTAGTGGCCCTGGGCGTCGGCGCACTCACCTTGAGGCTGAGAGGGGTCTACTTCGCCATATTCACCTTCGCTTTGGTGTTGCTCGTCCAGAACGTGGTCCTTGAGGTCGAGCGTGTGGTGACCCAGACGAGAGGCCGGTTCGTGGAGACGGTGAGCACCGAGGGGGTGTACTACGCCATCCTCATAGTCTTCTTCCTCACTATCCTCGCGGCGATGCTTATCCGCCGCTCCAGGTACGGGCTGGCCCTGCAGAGCATCGGAGAGTACGAGGAGGCGGCCGCGCACAGCGGCATCAACGTGGTCTGGACCAAGGTGCTCACGTTCGCCACGAGCGCAGTCTTCATGGGCATGGCCGGAGCGATCATCGCCACCCGGCGTACGTACATCGATCCCTACATCGCCTTCAACCTGAATACTTCGTTCCTCCCCGTGCTCATGGCCATGTTCGGCGGTATGGGCAACCTGGTGGGTCCGGTCCTCGGCGCCGCCCTGTTCACGTACATCGGTGAGATCCTGCTCACGCGGTTCCCCGATCTGTACATGCTCATCTTCGGTGTGGTGCTGATCGTCTCCATACTGTTCATGCCGAACGGCGTACTGGGGCTGGCGCAGGGAGTGTGGCGCAAGATGAGAGGGGGTGGACATGCACCTTCTTGAGGGTGAAGGAGTGAGCCGAAACTTCGGGGGCCTCGTCGCGGTCGCAGGCGTGGACTTCTACGTCGACCAGGGGGAGATCCTGGGGTTGATCGGCCCGAACGGGGCCGGGAAGACGACGCTGTTCAATCTCATCTCGGCGGCGCTTCCGCCGTCTGCGGGAACGATCTCGTACGAGGGCAGCCCCATTACCGGTCTCCCCCCCTACAAGATCTGCCGCCTCGGTATCGCTCGGACGTTCCAGACGGTCAAGATCTTCGCCCACCTTCCAACGGTGAGGAACGTGATGGTCGGTTCCCTCTTCGGGACGGGAAGCCGCAGCAGCGCGACGGAAGCCCTCCGCATAGCCGACGAAGAGCTGGAGTTCGTGGAACTGTCGAGTCTCCGCGACGTTCCGGCCGGCGACCTGACGCTGGCCAGCCAGAAGCGCCTCGAGGTAGCGCGAGCGCTCGCGACGCAACCGAAGCTTCTCCTGCTCGACGAGATCATGGCGGGTCTGACCCGCAACGAGGTGGAGGAGGCGATGGACCTCATCGCCCGAATCCGGGCGCGTGGGATCACCGTCGTCATGATCGAGCACGTGATGCACGCCATCATGGGCATCTGCGATCGCATCATCGTGCTTGATTTCGGGGTCAAGATCGCCGAAGGCACTCCGGCGGAAGTGGCCGCCGACAAGAAGGTCATCGAGGTCTATCTTGGAGAAGAGATCTGATGCTGGAGATCAATGGTCTGAGTGCCTCATACGGGAATGTGCAGGTCCTGTGGGACGTATGTCTCCGTGTGGACGAAGGTGAGTTCGTCGCCCTGGTGGGAGCCAACGGAGCAGGGAAGACGACCCTCTTGAACGCGGTCTCTGGTGTGATGAAGCCCGGTTCCGGCAGCGTCACGTTCATGGGGCATAGGATCGATGGGTCCGCTCCGAACGCGATCGTGAACCTGGGGCTCTCCCACATCCCCGAGAGCCGGCAGGTCTTCACCGAGATGTCGGTACGTGAGAACCTCGAGATGGGAGCGTATCCCTCCCGTGCCTGGAAGAGCAGGCGCGAGACGATGAAGAAGGTGTTCGGTCTCTTCCCCCGACTCGAGGAACGTGCCGGACAGCTTGCGAGGAGCCTCAGCGGCGGCGAGCAACAGATGCTGGCGTTGGGCCGTGGCCTGATGAGCCTGCCGAAGATGTGCATGATCGACGAGCCCTCGAATGGGCTGGCTCCGCTGATCGTGACCGAGATCTTCGAGATCTTGAAATCCCTGCACAAGGAGGGGATCACCATCCTCCTCGTCGAGCAGAACGTGCGCCAGACGCTTGCGATCGCCGACCGGGCCTACGTCCTCGAGAACGGCCACAACGCCCTCGACGGGGCCTGCTGCGACCTGGCCGAGAGCGAGCACGTGCGCAAGGCATACTTGGGACACTAGCCGTACGGTGTCGTCGCCCGAGGCGGGACATCCGCCTCGGGCGACGCTGGTCATCACCGGCCGCCGGGAGCCGTTCGACCCGCCTCCAGCAGGCGCCGGATGAGAGGGTCGGGCACGGGGCTGCGGGGTGCAGTTGCGTACAGTGCGGATCAAGTGTTCGGTATGGCGAACTCGAAACGGCCCGCCCGCAGCGGCGCCTGGATCCCTCCGGAGAGTACGACCTGTCGCAGGCACAGTCCACCGATGATGCCGCTGATCGACGCGATCACGGTGGTCGCGCTGGAGCCGTCCAGAACGTAGTAGCCGAGCAGTTCGAGGGCCAGCGGCACCGCGAGCCCCAGAAGGGCCACCCCGAGCCAGAACAGCGGCGCGACGCTGCCGGCAAGCACGAGGCGGGCCGCGGCCCTCGACTCGGGCACCCGGTGCGTGGCCTGAAGATACATGGCCACGACGACGATCTCCAGCACGAGCAGGACCACGTCGATGCGCACAAGGGTCGAGATCGGGCCCGAATGGGCCGCGCCGTCGATGGTCGCGATGAGCATGACGGCCATTATCCCCGTCGAGAGCGCGGACACCAGGAACAGCACGGGCACCAGTGCGGTGCTCCAGAAAGCGATGGGTCGGTTGGCTCCGAGTAGGATGCCCGTGTACATCATCGTCCCGAAGGCGAAGATGGCGCCCACCACCCCTATGAACTGCCGCGCCCCCGCCGCGTCCTCCAGCACGCCGAACGGCCACAGCCACAAACCGATGTGGATGAAGCCGACGACCATGAAGACCGAGATGATGATCGTGCCGCGGGCCACCCACGACGTGCCGGGCTTCCTGTAGGCCCGCCAGAAGTTGGCGGGCGTCCCCAGGTCGGCGATCAGGAACGCGGTGCCCAGCAGGACACAGGGGAACCCGAGCGCTACGCCGATCTTCGACACCGACGCCCATTCCGCGCCCGCGAAATCGGCGATCACACCGGTGACGTAGGCGCCCGCGCCGAGGCCGGCGAGGAACAGATAGGCCGCGATCATCCAACCCCACTTGGTCTGTGCTTTCAGTTGCATCTCGTCACCTCGGGGGTAGATAGAAGCAGGCCGGGTCGGTGCCGAACTCCGGGTTGAGCTGGAAGCCGTACTCGCGCCGGATCAGCATGGAGACTTCGCTCTCGGGGTCTTCAAGATCGCCGAAGGTGCGCGCCTTGGCCGGGCACGATTCCACGCAGGCCGGTTTGCGTCCTTCCGCTACGCGGTCTTTGCAGTAGTCGCACTTCGTGGCCATGCCGTACCCGTTCTTCTTCTCCCACTGCTTCTTCGCGTACGCCTCGTAGGGGTCGAGTTCACCTTCGGCGTCGGGGAAGTAGGTCTGCCAATCGCCCACCGTCTGCCGGGCTCCGTAGGGACAGGCCATGATGCAGGCCTTGCAGCCCATGCAGAGGTTCTTGTCCACGAGCACGATGCCGTTCTCGTCCTGCGTGGTCGCCCCCGTGGGGCAGACCTCCTTGCAGGCCGGCTCTTTGCACTGCTGGCACACGAGCGGCAGCATCTGCCTCAGGGCCGTCGGGAACGAGCCCGTCTCCGCGGGCACGCACTGCGCCCAGTCGATACCTCGCGGCGTGAAGTTCGCGGCCTTGCAGGACACTTGGCAGGAGTAGCATCCGTAGCATCTCTTCAGGTCGATGACGAAGCCGTAGCGTGGCATCCCGATCACCTCCCCGCGACTTTGTAGATCTTGACCTTGGCGCATGCGTCCGAGCCCTGCGTGAGCGAGTCGGTGTGCGCGAGGTCGGGATTGATGAGGTCGTCGAAGAACTGACCTTTGCCCTTCGAGATCGGCGTCCCCCTCGCCCAATGGCCGTGACACCCGGCGATCCCGATGTGCTCGGGATGCATGCCTTCCACCAGCTTCACGGGGCCCTTGATCTTGTTCCCGTCCGGATTCTCCACCCAGACCATGTCGTTGTCCTTCAACCCCTTGCTCTTGCCTGTAGTGGCGTTGATCTGCATCAGGTAGACGAAGGGGTCGTTCACCGACACCTCGTCCAGCCAGGGGTTGTTCTGGGTGGACGACTGCGTATGGAAGGAAGGCCGCCAAGAGAACGCCCAGAGATCGAAGGTCGGGTCTTCCTCTTCGTGCGAAGGGCAGGGGAACCACTCAGCCAGCGGGGTGTAGAACCGGTAGTCGGCCATGTCCTCCCGGCCGAACGAGCTGAGGAGCTTCTGGAGCTTCTTACCGCTCTCGAGGAAGAACTCGAAGTAGATCGGCACCCGCACGGGCGTGAACCACCGCCAGTACATCTCTTCCACCTTGGTGGGCCACTTCTCGAGCCCCGTCTTCTTCAGGGCTTCGAGTCCCTTGTCCGGTCCCAACCTGTCCTTGAGGACGCGATCGCTGATGTCCTGCCACGAGTAGTCCCCGCTCGGATCGAGCTTGTACTCCTCGTCCATCTCCCCGCCGTAGCGCACCGGGATGAGATCGTTGATGGCCTGGAAGTACTTGTCCTGGACGCCGAGTCCCTTGGCGATCTCCAGCATCACCTCGTTGAAGTCGCGGCGCTCGTGGAGGGGCTCCACCACCGGCTGGCGGATCTGCCAGACCCAGTGGTCCATGCCGGTGGGGTGACAGAACGTCGAGGGGAAGGTGACGCAGGGGGTGTAGCGCTCCAGGAATGAGGCGTCGGGGAGGACGATGTCGGCCACCGCCTCGGTGAACTCGTTCTGGTAGATGTTGAACGACAGCACGAAATCGAACTGCTTGAGGAAGTTCTCGGTGACGCCCTCGGCGTTGGCCATGGTCATCACCGAGTTCGAGCCGAAGTTGATCATGATCTCTGGCTCGTAGTCGATGTTGAAGTCCTTGCGGTACTTCTCCCACTCGGGCGTGCAGATCGTGAAGGCGTTGTAGACCGAGCAGGGGTACAGGTCCTGCAGGTCGAGCCGCTGCGGCGGCGCGGGCTCCCGGAGCGGGTAGGGCTTGTGATCGTACACCCAGCCCTTGACGGTCATGAGGCCGTCCGGGCAGGCGTACGGCACAGTCTCGGGCTTCCCGGTGTCGGGGTGGCCGAAGGAGACGGGCGGCCCGTGGCCCATCGAGCCACCGGGCACGTCGGCGGCCCCGACGATGTGATTGAGCAGGTCGATCTCCAGGCAGTTCCAGCCGGAGTTCACGTGACCTTGGCTTCCCCGGAAGAAGATGGCCGCAGCGGGTCGCAGCGGGATCTCCTTGCCGTCGATCGTTATCGTTCGGCCGATCTCGGCGGCTTCGGCGAACTCGGTGGCGATGCGGCGGATGGTAGCGGCGGGCACGCTTGAGATCTTCTCCGCCTTCTCCAGGGGATAGTTCTCCTTCACGTGCTCCTTGAGGAGCTGGAAGGCGGGCGTACATGTGGTGCCGTCCACCTCAAATGTGCCCTCGAGCGCGTAGTCCTCGATGGTCGGGTCGTCGAAGGTCTTGGCCCGGCCGGCCTTCGGATCCCAGATGAGAGGCTTGTTGGTCTCGGGATCCCTCTTGTAGTGCTGATCGGGCCGGATAAGGTACGGAGCGTTCGTCTTCAACTTGAGATAGGGGGCGTCCCAGATGCCGAGCTCGTTGAGGATCACGTTGATCATGCCGAGCGCGACGGCTCCGTCGGTACCGACGCGGATGGGCACCCATTCGTGCGCTTTGGAGGCCTGAGTGGAGAGGAACGGGTCGAACACCACCGCCTTCATCCCGCGGGCCCGGGCGTCGGCCGCCCACTGGGCGCTCTGCAGGGCCGCGTGCCCCGCGCCGTGTCCCTTCGAGCAGCCGAAGTACAGCGTGTACTTGTTGTAGTTCCAATCCGGGATGATCGACCAAGCGGCGTGCATGATGCCGTTCATGAAGTGGGCGCCGTTGCCGCACCAGAGGCCGCCGCCGGATACCCAGTAGTTCTTGAAGCCCCACGCCTTCATGAAAGCGGGGACGGCGAAGCGGATCTCGCTGGTCTGCACCGTGGTGGCCTGGAAGTAGGTGCCCCTCGGGTCCTTCATGTTCCTGAACTTCTCGAAGATCGTCTCGTAGGCCTCTTCCCACGAGATCCGCTCCCACTTGGGGTCGACGCCCACCCCTTTCTCGGGGTTGGTGCGCTTGACCGGGTAGTTCACGCGATAGCGGTCGTAGAGCGTCATCAATTGCGCGGTGCCCTTCGCGCAGATCCGTCCGCTGCCGGCGGGGGTCTCGGGATTCCCCTCCAGCTCGACGATGACGCCGTCGACGCGGTGGGCCCGGATGCCGCACTGCGCGTAGCATCCCCCGCACGATGTGTTGATCCACACATCTTCTTTCACGTTCGGTTCCTGCACGGTCGTCGTTGTGGCCATCTCGTCTCCCATCGCGTGCCTCGACACGCCTCGACACCAGAAGCGGGACCTGCGGACTGTTCGATGTTCGGTGGGACGATACCCGTGGAGGCGCGGCCGGGTGCCGGCGCCCGTGCTGACCCGCTCGACAGAGCGAAAACGTATCATGATGCTGCCGCCAGGGGCAAGAATCCGGGGGCAGTGCTTCACAAGCGGCCAACCCGGGAACACTCCTAACCAACAAGGACAATCATCTTCCACTTTCCCCCCTGTGAGGTCCACTATGAGCAACGTACGGTCACCCGAGGAGTCCCTCGACTGCATAGGCCTGATGTGCCCCGAGCCGCTGTTCCAGACGCGTGAGGCGATGGACTCATTGCAGGTAGGGGAGGTCCTCGAGGTGCTTGCCGACGACCGGGCCGCGGAAGAAGACCTCACCCGGTTCGCGAAACGGGCCGGTCACGAGTTGATCTTGGTTGAAGACCAGGGAGACCACCAACGGTTCCTGATTCGCAAAGGACGCTAGGAGACGATGTCATGAAGGACGAGAACGCCATCCTGTACGTGCAGACCAGCAGCGACCCCGCGCGCCAGTACTCTCCACTGGTACTTGCGCAGGCGGCCAAGGCTATGGACCTCGATCCCACGGTGTACTACCTGGGCATGGGCCTGGTGACGCTTCGGCCCGGCGAGGCCGAGAAGATGCAGCTCGGCTCGTTTCCGAGCGTGCGCGAGATGATAGACAAGACCTTGGCGATGGGTATTCCGATCCTCGTGTGCGAGGCGTCGAAGCAGATGCTCGGATGGGATACCGTGGAGCTCATCGACGGAGTCAAGATCGTGGGAGCGGCAACGCTCAACGACCTCGCGCTCGACGCCGGCGCGACGATGTGGTTCTAGGCGGGCCGCGTATGGACTCCCCCGCCACCCGCGACGCCGCCATCGCCGACGCGGCGGCGGCCGGCCCCGCCACTTCCCGCGAGGTCTACCTCGACTATCAGTCGGCCAAGCCCGTCGACCCCCGGGTCGTCCAGACGATGCTGCCCTTCTTCACGGAGCGGTTCGGGAACCCGGCCGCGCTTCACACCGTGGGGGATCGTGCCACGGAAGCACTGGAGGAGAGCCGGGCCGCCGTCGCGTCCTTCATCGGGGCGCAGCCTGAGGAGATCGTGTTCACCTCGGGTGCGACCGAATCGAACAACCTGGCGCTCATCGGCTATGCGAACCGCAACAAGCGCACGGGCGACCATGTGATCATCTCCGAGGTCGAGCACATTTCGCTGCACAACATCGGGAAGCACTTGGAGAAGGAGGGCTTCCGGGTGACCAAGGTGCCGCCCGACCAGTACGGACGCATCAACCCCCAGAAGCTCCGCGCCCGCATCACCGACGACACCATCTTGGTCTCTGTGGGGTGGGCGAGCAGCGAGATCGGAACCGTGCAACCTATCCTGGAGATCGCCGAGATGCTGCGCGGCACCGGGGTGGCGCTGCACGTGGACGCGGTGGCCGCCGAGGGCCTGCTGCCCATCGACATGGCGGCGGTCCCAGTGGACCTCCTGACGATCTCGAGCAACGACATCTACGGCCCGCCGGGGTTGGGAGTGCTCTACATCCGCAAGGGGACACGCCTGGCGGCTGTCACCATGGGCGGTGGACAAGAGCGGGGGCTGCGGTCGGGCACCGAGAACATGCCCGCCATCGTGGGTATGGCCGCCGCCGCCCGCATCGCCGGAGAGGAGCTGTCCGCGGACGCGGCGAGGCTCACCGCCATGCGTGATCGCCTCATCAGCGCCGTGCTCTCGACCATCCCCGACTCGCACCTCAACGGTCACCCGGTCGAGCGACTGCCGAACAACGCGCACTTCCGCTTCGAGGGCATCGAGGGCGAATCCCTGCTGCTCTCCATGAGAGACGAAGGCGTCTGGGTCTCGACGGGGTCGGCCTGCTCTTCGAAGACCCTCGCCCCCTCGCACACACTCATCTCGTGCGGCCTGCTCCACGAAGAGGCCCACGGCTCGCTCGAGTTCACGTTCGGACGTTTCAGCCAAGAAGACGATGTCGACCGCGTCATGGAGGTCCTGCCGGGGGTCGTCTCCCGCCTTCGACGTATGTCGCCGCTCTACCAGAAGATCTAGATCAAGGTCCAGGAGGCCCGTATGAAGTCCACCCAGTATTCCGAGAAGACGCTCGACCACTTTCGCAATCCCCGCAATGTGGGTTCGCTCGAAGGAGACGACGTAGCCGTGGGACGGGTGGGCAACCCCGTGTGCGGCGATCTTATGGAGATGTACGTGCGGGTCAAGGATGATCGCGTCGACGAGATCAAGTTCCTCACCTTCGGATGCGGTTCCGCGGTGGCCACGTCAAGTATGGTGACCGAGCTGGTCATCGGGAAGACGCTCGACGAGGCGCTCGAGGTGACCCGAGCCGACGTGGCCGACGCGCTCGACGGACTCCCGCCGGTGAAGATGCACTGCTCGAACTTGGCCGCCGACGCCCTGCACGACGCCGTCAAGAACTGGCGTTCGGGCACGCGGCTCAAGCCGCTGGGCGAGGAAGAGATCGCGGCTGCGGGCGGGGGTTGCGGGGTGCGCGAGGTCACCGTCGTGGAAGGCGCCACGGAGTACGCCGGCACGGGAGTCTACACGGCCGTCGATGACATCTCGGTCCTCGCGGATGCCCGCGTGCTCGTGCCCGACAAAGGGGTGGAGTCGGCCCGGCTTGCCCTCGCACTTACCGAAGTCACCCCTCGGGTGATCTTCGTCACCGAGCTCAAGGCGCTCGATCTCCCCGAAGAGGTCGCTACGCAGGTGAAACGCTCCGACGTCAAGGTGCTGTTCCAATCACGCCTGCTTGCCGTGCGCGGTGAGGGTGAGGTCGAGAAGGTGCTCATCCGCGATCTAGATGAGGACGACGAGTACGAGCTGTTCGTCGACGCGGTGGTGCTGTTGGGCCGCCAGGGCTCTCAATGAAGGAGGGGGACATGTGGGTGCGTAGCAGGATGGGTGCTGCAGGAATGGTCGCGGTGGCGTGTGCGGTGGTGTTGGCGATAGGAGTGCTCGCCGGCTGTGGCTCGAGCGAGACCACCACCACCGCGGCGACGACCGAGACCACTGCGGCTCCATCAGAGTCGACCACCACGACGGAGGTGGATCCGTACGCGGACGTTCGTGGGAAGTTCGCGGGCGAGAAGCTGGTGGTGACCGCCTGGAGCGGCCCCTACGCCGAGAACTGGGCTTCGGTGTTCATCCCGGAGTTCGAGGAGATCACCGGGGCGACCGTGGAGATGATCCCGAGCTGGGTCGAGATCCCCAACAAGATCAAGGCGGCCCCGGCTGACGATCCGCCGTTCGACGTCACCATCGGGGACGGCTCGGTGTACTGGACGGCCAGGGACGACAAGCTGTTCGAGCCCATCCGCTGGGAGAATATCCCGAATTCCAAGGAGATCTTCCCGGCCCTCATGGAACAGACTCCGGCCGCCGAGGGCTACGGCGTACCGTTCGACGGCTCGTATGCTGCCATCATCCACAACCCAGACGTAGAGATGACCAAGTGGGCGGACTTCTGGCGCCCCGAACTCAAGCAGCGCATCTCGCTCGACATCAACTTCTACTACAGCATCTACGCCGCGATCTTCGCGCTCGGCATGGAACCGCGTGACGCGCTCACCGATCCGGCCAAGACCGATCAGGTGTTCGCCAAGATGAAGGAACTGGCTCCGAGTGTGCTCAAGTGGTACGAGTCGGGTGGGGAGTTCTACGGTCTCCTCGAGCGCGGCGAACTCGACGCCGGCTACTACTACGCCGACACCATCATCGGCGAGACCAGCGAGAGGCTGGGTCTGATCGGCGCCATCCCCACCGACGGTCAGATCGGCTACATCGATTACTACTTCGTGGTGCGGGGCACCAAGCATCGGGATCTCGCTGAGGTGTTCATCAACTACATCATCTCGGCCGAGAAGCAGCAGCAGTGGCTCGAGAAGAACTGGTCGAGCGTTTCCAACAGCAACGTGGTGCTGCCCGAGGGCACCCCGCCTGAGCGGGAGCAGTTGGTGGCCGTTACCAACGAGCAGTGGGCTGCCTGGCACGACTACGATTGGGACATCTTCTTCCAGGATTGGGATATGTGGGATGCCCGCTGGAAGAAAGAGGTACTCGGTCAGTAGGACAGAGCGACGCGTGCCATAGGAGGCCATAGGAGGCCATAGGAGACTAGCGCCCCGCCGGGTGCGTGAGATCCCGGCGGGGGCGTCTCTGTTCGGCGGGCGCTCGCCAGCTCCTGCCACTCCGCCTACGATCTGACCGGCGTCCGGGGCAAGCGCGGCTGGTGGCCCTGCGGGCCTCCAGTGTAGGCGCAGCGCTAGGGTGCGCACACGGCGCCGGGGTTGCGTTCGAATCGCCTGCGTGATAATGTTTTCACAAGTGTAGCAAGTCTGTCCGTGGTAGAGCAGGTATCGTGGTAGGACAGTTTGTGAAAACTCACGCAATACGCCGCACCGCGCCGGTCGCAACGGCCCGGGCAGTAGGCTGCCCCTATGCCTCCTGCCGCCTATTCCGTCCTATCCCCGGCCAAGCTCTCCGAGCGCATCGTTCTCGGCGCGCGACTCGGCCATCCCAGGGGAGCGTGCTATGAACGTCGCCGTCTACCTCTGCCAGGAGAACCCAGACGCCGGCGGGGGGGTGAATCTCGACTCTGTCGCCAAGTACGCGGCCAACCTCACCGAGGTGACGCAGGTAAGGTCGCTGGGCGTGCGGCCGAAGCTCCTGCCGGAATCACTGGCCGTCGAGATCGGTCAGCAGAGCTTTGACAGGCTGGTCATAGCCGGGGACACGCCGGGGTACTTCAAGCCCGCCTTCACCCGTGCCATGCTGCTCGCCGGCCGGGATCCGGGGGAGGTGCGGTTGGCGTCGTTCCGGCAGCACGGGGCCATCTCGTTGGACGAGACCGAGCGGGCGAAGGCCATCGTCGCCTGTGCGGTCAGCGGCGTCCCTTTCTGGCTCGCGGCCGTACCGAAGTTCACCACCGTCCACGCCGACACGCTTGTCATCGGCGGAGGGGTGGCGGGGATGCAGGCGGCCCTGGAGATCGCGGATGCGGGCAAGCATGTGTACCTGGTCGAACGGACCGGCACCATCGGGGGCCACATGGCTATGTTCGATAAGACCTTCCCCACCCTGGATTGCGCCGCGTGCATCCTGACTCCGAAGATGGTGGCCGTCGCGCAGCACGAGATGATCGACCTTCTCACCTTGAGCGAGGTCGAGGCGGTGGCCGGGGTGCCGGGCGACTACCGGGTGACGATCCGTCGGCAGCCACGCCGCGTAGACCAGGATGCCTGCGTTACGTGTGGCGACTGCGCGGCGGCCTGTCCGGTGACGGTACCGAGTGAGTTCGATTGCGGCATCGCGTCGCGCACATCCATCTACATGCCTTTTCCCCAGGCGGTCCCCAACACGTACCTCGTGGACGAAGCCTCCTGTAGGTACGTGCTGTCGGAAGGCACGAAGTGCGGGGTGTGTGCCCGCAAGTGTCCCAAGGAGTGCATCGATCTCGACGAGGTGGTGGAGAGGGCCGAGGTCGAGGTGGGCAGCATCGTTCTCGCTACGGGCTACGACGTCTACGACGCCGCCCTCATCGAGCGGTACGGCTACGGGGTGTATCCCAACGTGCTGACCGCTCTTGAGTTCGAGCGGCTCACGAACGCCTCGGGACCCACCGGAGGTCGGATCGTGACCCAGACTCTGCAGCACGACAAGCGCGCCAAGGCCGACGTTTGGGTGTTCGACCCGGCCGGTGAGGCGCCCCGCAGCGTGGCCATCGTGCATTGCGTCGGGTCCCGGGACCACAACCACAACTCGTATTGCTCGCGGGTGTGCTGCATGTACTCCCTCAAGTTCGCCCATCTGGTGAAGGAGAAGCTTCCCGATGCGGAGTGCTACGAGTTCTACATCGACATGCGGGCCTTTGGGAAGGGCTACGAGGAGTTCGCGGAGCGAATCAAGCAGGAGGGGACCTTCGTGGTGCGGGGTCGGTCGGCCAAGGTCACCGGCGCCGATGGCCGCCTGTTGGTGCGGGGCGAGGACATCCTGAGCGAGACCCTGCTCGAGTTCCCGGTGGACATGGTGCTACTCGCTGTTGGACTGGTTCCGGCCCACGGGTCGGATCTGCTCGCCACGCTGCTGGGTGTGGACAGCGACTCGGACGGATGGTTCAGTGAGCTCGACTACAACGGTGATCCCACCGACACGGAGCGGGGCGGGGTGTTCGTCGCGGGTGCCTGTCAGGGACCCAAGGACATCCCCGACACAGTCGCCCAGGCCTCAGCTGCGGCCGCGGGGGTTCTGAAGAGCATCGCGAGCGGGCGGGGCTACGGCAGCCTGAGCGGCCTTGTGTTGAGCGACATCGAGGCGCGGGCGCGGGAGCTGGCTGGGAAGGGGGTCTGATGGCCACGCGGGTGAATCCCAAGCTCATCGACGACCTGGAGCAGTACGGCGCCGAGGACGTCTCGAAGTGCTACCACTGTGGTAATTGCTCGGCGGCGTGTCCCTTCTCTCAGGGGTCCCGCATCTTTCCGAGGAAGTCCATGCGCCACCTGCAGCTGGGCCTGGAGAAGCGGCTGGAGGGAGATCTTGAGCCCTGGCTCTGCTACTACTGTGGGGAGTGCTCCGACGAGTGTCCCCGCGAAGCCGAGCCCGGTGAGACCATGATGAGCCTGCGGCGATGGCTGACCTCCCGGTACGACTTCACCGGCATCTCCCGGCTCTTCTACCGCTCCTGGAAAGCGGAGCTCGCGGCCGTCTTGCTCGTGGCTCTCCTTACCGCGATCGGGTTCCTGCTGCTCGGTTTCTTAGGTGGGGACATCCGTATCTACGATGGCCCAGGCGCGTTTCTTCCGAGCCATGTGGTGCACTGGTTCGACTGGGCGATGGCCGGAGTGCTCGTGATCCTCTTGTCCATCAACTGCGTCCGCATGTGGTGGTTCACCCTGGGGAGGGAGGGGCGCGAGAGCGGCACCCATGTGCCCCTGCGCGAGTACATAGCCCGGGCGTACCTGCTCCCGTTCCATTTCATCACCCAGGCGCGCTACAGTCGGTGTGAGCGCAAACGTCCATGGCTGGTACACCTGGTCCTGATGTTGAGCTACCTGACCATGCTGGTGCTCATCATGTTCTTCCTCGAGTCCATGCAGTCGGGGCCGGAGATCGACTGGCGGGTGCACGCCTTCGGGTACGCCGCGGCCGTGGGGTTGGTGGCGACCACCGCCTACGCGATGTGGGGCCGCGCGAAGCGCGCGGAGGCGCAGTACAGGCACTCTCACGAGTCCGATTGGATCTTCCTCATCCTGCTCTTCGTTGTGGCCGGCACTGGAGTCCTCCAGCACATCCTACACCGCGCCGACCTCGAAGTGGCCGCGAACATCGCCTACGTGGTGCACTTGATGGGTGTCGTACCCATGCTGGTGTTGGAGGTGCCCTTCAGCAAGTGGGCCCACCTGGCCTACCGCCCGCTGGCCATGTATTTCGCCGAACTGCAACTGCGTGCGGTCCCTTCGAGAGCGCCTGCCGAGACCGCGCGACCCGCCGCGACGAGCTGAGGGAGGACGCCATGGACCAGCCCAGAATCGGCGTCTACGTGTGTGCCTGCGGCACCAATATCGCAAAGGTGGTGGACTGCGACGCAGTGGTGCGCGCGGCTGAAGGGCTCCCCGGGGTCGCGGTGGCCACCACCTACAAATACATGTGCTCCACGCCCGGACAGGAGATGATCGTCGCCGACATCGAGGAGAAGAAGCTGGATAGGGTCGTGGTGGCCTCGTGCTCGCCGCGTATGCACGAGCTCACCTTCCGGAAGGCCGTCAAGAAGGCCAGCATGAACCAATACTACCTGCAGATGGCCAACATCCGCGAGCACTGCAGCTGGGTGCACGGCGACGGCGTCGAGGCCACCCAGAAGGCCATCGGCCTGGTGCGCGCCGCCGTCAAGCGGGTCGCCTTCCACGAGCCCCTCGAAAGTCGCATGGTGGCCATGTGTCCGAACACCTTGGTGCTGGGTGGGGGCATCGCGGGCCTCACCGCGGCGTTGGAGCTGGCGGACGCGGGCTACCAGGTGTACCTGGTGGAGAAGGCGGACCATCTAGGCGGCAACCTGGCTCGGGTTGACCTCACGGCTCCGCACCTGGACTCGGCCCGGGATCTCTTGCGTGAGCGGATCCACCGGGTGATGGGTCACCCCCATGTCGAGCCGTTCCTCGGCGCCGAGGTGCAGTCGCTGGAGGGATACGTGGGGAACTTCACGGCCACGGTGGCCGTGCCGGGGGGCAACGGCGCCGGGCCTGCCGCGGCTGAGGGTGACGACGGGCCGACGGACGGGGGAGGTGCCACGCGATCGCCACGGACCCTCGAGGTCGGGAGCGTCATCGTCGCCACCGGCTATCGCGAGTTCGACGCCTCGCGCATCACCCACTTCGGCTACGGCAAGCTGCCGAACGTCATCACGTCGTTCGAGTTCGAGCGGATGGTGCGGGAGGGGCGCATCGAGACGGTGGAGGGCCGGCAACCCCAGTACGTCGCCATCCTGCACTGCGTCGGCAGCCGGAGTCAGGAGTTCCACGCCTACTGCTCGCGGGTCTGCTGCATGACCGCCCTCAAGTACGCTCACGAGTTGAAGTCCGCCGTCCCCGGCTGCTACGTCAGCGACGTGTACATCGACATGCACGCCTTCGGCAAGGGCTGCGAGGACTTCTACCGCCGGAGTTCCGAGGTGAAGACGCTCTTCCTCATGTATGGAAAGAACGACTACCCGGTGATCCGAAAGGCGGAGCCGGGGGACGACTGTGGGATGCTGATCGAGGTGAGCGAGCAGCTCTCGGGTGAGCTCATCGAGATCCCCGCCGACCTGGTTATCCTCATGGTGGGGATGGAGGCCCGGGAGGACTCCGCCGAGGTCGCCCGTCTGGTCGGCATCAGCCAGGACAAGGACGGATGGTTCATCGAGAGCCACCCGAAGCTCGATCCTGTGGCCACGACCACCGAGGGGGTCTTCATCGCCGGCACGTGCGCGGCCCCCAAGGACATCCCCGACTCGGTGGCTCAGGCTCGGGCCGCCGCCGCCCGCATCCTGGGCAAGATCGCCAGGGGGAGCATCGAGGTGGACGCCGTCTTCGCCGAGATCGACGAGGAGGCGTGCTCGGGGTGTCGCATCTGCAACGAGCTCTGCCCTTACAGCGCTATCGAGTACAAGGCAGACGAGAAACGGAGCCGGGTCATCTCGGCTCTCTGCAAGGCGTGCGGCGCGTGTGTGGCGGCCTGTCCGTCCGGTGCGATCAGGGCTCGACACTTCACAGACGAGCAGATCTTCGCCGAGATCGTGGGGGTGCTGGCATGAACGAGGATCGCCCGACCGTGGCGGACCTTCCGACCGTGGCGGACCTTCCGACCGTGGCCGACGACCAGACCGCCGCCAGGGTCGATCGGCCGGCCCGGCGTGCGCCGACGGGTGCCGCGGGGTCGTTCCAGCCGCGAATCGTCGGGTTCCTGTGCAACTGGTGCTCCTACGCCGGCGCCGACCTCGCCGGCACGAGCCGCACCCCCTACGCCGCTTCCGTTCGGGTGATACGGGTGATGTGCTCGGCCCGCATCGACCCGACGTTCGTGCTGAAGGCCCTCGCCGAGGGAGCGGACGGAGTGCTCATCTGCGGCTGCCATCCGGGCGACTGCCATTACTCCGAGGGCAACTACAAGACCATGCGCAGGTACCCTTTGCTCAAGCGGATGCTGGCCGATCTCGGCATCGAGGACGCGCGGGTGCGGCTCGAGTGGGTGAGCGCCAGCGAAGGGCAGCGCTTCGCCGACCTGGTGGACGACATGACGCAACGACTGCGTGCCCTCGGCCCCAGCAGGATCAAGACCGCCCTGGCTACCGATCACGCGGAGAGGTGAGTCATGGGCGGGCGGAAACTGCAGATAGCGCTGTACTGGGGAGCGGGGTGCGGTGGTTGCGACGTCGCCGTGCTGGACACCAACGAGTTCATCCTCGACGTGGCCGCGCTCGCCGACATACGGCTCTGGCCGATCGCTGTGGACGGCAAGTACCGAGATGTGGAGGAGATGGCCGACGGGGAGCTCGATCTCACTCTGTTCAACGGAGCCGTGCGCAACTCCGAGAACGAGCACATCGCCCGGCTTCTGCGCCGGAAGAGCAGGCTGCTGGTGGCCTTCGGCTCGTGCGCTCACATGGGGGGCATCCCGGGGCTGGCCAACTTGGCGACGAAGGAAGAGATCTACGATCGCGCCTACCTCCACAACCCTTCCATCGAGCCGGGCAACACTACGGTTCCCCTGGCGCAGACGTCGGTGAACGGCTACTCGCTCGAACTGCCTCGCTTCTACCAGCGGGTATTCAAGCTCGACGATGTCGTCGATGTGGATTACTACCTGCCGGGATGCCCTCCGGCGGCCGACCAGGTGCGGGCCGTCCTTGAGGTGATCGTCTCCGGGGTCCTTCCGCCGAAGGGGTCGGTGGTGGGCGCCGGGGACCGGGGCCTCTGTGACGAGTGCACGCGCACCAAGGCCGAGAAGAAGATCAAGGAGTTCAGGCGTCCTTGGCAGATCATGGCCGATCCGGAGGCCTGCCTCTTGGAGCAGGGGATCCTGTGCGCCGGGCCGGCCACGCGCTCGGGGTGCGGCGCGCGCTGCCCGACGAGCAGCATCCCCTGCCGGGGGTGCTACGGGCCCATGCCGGGGGTGGTCGACCAAGGTGCGAAGCTGCTCTCGGCCGTGACCTCGGTCATCGACAGCAAAGACCCGGACGAGATCGATGCCATCCTCGCCGGCCTTCCCGACTTCACCGGCTACGCTTATCGCTTCAGCCTCCCGGCCTCTCTTCTGCAAAGGAGCGTCCGGTCATGACCAGAAAGATCACCATCGACCCCATCACCCGGCTCGAGGGCCACGGCAAGATCGAGGTGTTCCTCGATGACGACGGGGCCGTCCAGGAGACGTTCTTCCAGATCCCCGAGCTGCGGGGCTTCGAGCGCTTCGTGGTGGGGAGACCCATCGAGGAGCTGCCCCGCCTGGTGACCCGCATCTGCGGAGTCTGTCCGGCCAGCCACCACATGGCGAGCGCCAAGGCGGTCGACGGCTGCTTCGGTGGCGAGGTGGCGCCCCTCGCGGTGAAACTGCGCCGCATGTACTACAACGCCCACTACATGCACAGCCACATCGCCCACTTCTACGCGCTGGCGGCGCCGGACTTCGTCATGGGCCCGGACTCCGATCCCGCCGAGCGCAACATCCTGGGGGTGGTGGGCAAGGTGGGCCTCGAGATCGGGGGCGCGGTCATCAAGGCCCGGGGCCAAGCGCAAGAGATCCAGCGCATCATCGGAGGGCGCAGTACCCAGGACATCTGGTGTATACCGGGCGGGGTGGCGAAGGGGCTGAAGCCCGAGGAGCTCGAGCAGATCAAGCCCATGACCCGGGAGCTCCACGACTTCGCCCTGTTCTCGCTCCAGCTCTTCCGCGACGTGGTGCTGGGCAATCCGGCCTACGTGGAGCTGATCGTGAACGGGCCATACACTCTGGACGTTCACAACATGGGTCTGGTGGACGAGTCGAATGCTCCCGACTTCTACGACGGCCAGGTGCGGGTGGTGGATTTCGAGGGGACGGAGCTCTACCGCTACGAGCCACGGGAGTATGCCGACTATGTGGCCGAGCACGTGGAGTCGTGGTCGTACCTCAAGTTCCCGTACTTGAAGAAACGGGGTTGGAGGGGCTTCGCGGAGGGCATCGACTCCAGCTTGTACTGCGCCACCCCGCTGGCGCGGCTGAACGTAGCGGACCGCATGGCCACGCCCAAGGCCCAGGAAGCCTTCGAGGAGATGTTCTCGACGCTGGGCGGCCACCCGTGCCGGGCGCTGCTGGCCCAACACTGGGCTCGGCTCGTCGAGATGGTTCAGAACTCCGAGGCGCTACTCTCCTATTGCGATGATCCCGAGATCACGGGCGACGCTTTCCGGGTGATACCCCAGGAGATCACGGGGGAGGGCGTGGGGATCGTGGAAGCCATGCGCGGCACCCTCACGCACCACTACACCTGTGACGCCCGGGCCATCTGTACCAGCGCCAATCTCATCGTGGGCACCACCAACAACAACGCACCCATCCAGATGGTTACGAAGAAGGTGGCCCAGGCGATGATCAAGCCCGGCGTGGAGCCTGACCAGGGCGTGCTCAACATGATCGAGATGGGGTTCCGGGCCTTCGACCCGTGTTACAGCTGCGCCACCCATGCCCTGCCCGGCGAGATGCCCCTGGAGCTGATCGTCTGGAGGGACGGTGAAGTGTGGCGCCGGGTGCGGCGGAACTGTTAGGGTCGGGGCGCCCCTGGGACCCCGGGAGCGGCACGGGCCGGTGTGTGCCTGCCGGTCTGCGGACCGTCGTCCTCGGTATGGGCAACCCGATCGTGAGCGACGACGCTATCGGTATACGTCTGGCCACCGAGTTCGGGCGTCGACTCGCCGCGGCTCGGGCGGCCGCGCCTACATTGGCCCCGGCCGCCCACGGGAGGGCGGAGGAGTCCGCGACCGTAGGCGGACCGCTTGATGTGCCCGCGATCGCAGGCGGGCCGCCGCACGGCCCCGAGATAGGGCCGGTGCACGTGATCGAGGAGTGCGCCTGCGGGGGGCTCAGTATCTTGGACATGGTGGTCGGATACGACCGGCTGATCGTGCTCGACGCCATCAAGACACGGGGGGGCGCGCCGGGCACCTGGTACGAGCTCACCGCCGGCGATCTGCGCGAGACCCTGCATCTTCGCAACGTGCACGATGTCAACCTGGCCACCGCCCTCGCCCTCGGCCGGCGCTTGGGCTTGCACCTGCCCGCCGATGCGCGGGTCCACATTTTCGCCGTCGAGGTCGAGGACGTCTGCACCTTCGCCGAGACCATGACCCCGACGCTGGAAGCTGCGTACCCTGAACTGGCCGAGGAGATCTACCGCCGAGTCATGGCCCTTCTGGAGTCGGGGAGTGAGGCAGAGGGGGCGGGAGGTGCGGCGATCTGAAGCGGGCGCGGGCTCCGGCCTGATCGAGCCTCGGTCGAACCGAGCCCCTGCTCCGCTCCGCTCCACGAGGCTCGTGGAATAGTCGTGTACCGCCTGCGTCGGCGCGGATGAATAGGCGGTCATTTTCGCTCTTTCCCATGGTATGCTCATCGATAGTATGGGTTCGATAGTAGTAGCCATTGGGTACTCAAGGGGGGCTTGGAGATGAGCGCGGGCGCGGAGACGGCACAAGAGGGGCGGGAAGAGCGGGAGGCCGCGGTCGACCGTTCTCTGCTCGAGGGGTACGGACTCCGGTGGGCGGTGCTGGCGGCCTGGGCCGATCAGCTCAGATGCCGGGGGGTGGGACTCCCTCCGGGGATGCGGTTGAAGCAGGAGGAGGCGCGCATCAAGATCTCGTCCGGTTGCTTCTCGAGCTGCGAGGTCGGTTGCATCCTCGGGGACATCGAAGCCAATCTCATCTCGGCCGACGGGTCCACCTCGGACACGCGGGCGGGCTTCTGGACGGAGCTCCTCGCTATGGCCATGTCGGACCGTACGGAGGCCGAGCAGCTGCTCCGGTTTCCCGCTGTGAAGGTGTACTACAGCGACTGCACAGCTCCATCCTGCCGCTGTTGAGAGCGGACTCGGGGTTTCGCGCACGTCGCGCGCGCTGCGGCGGACGAGCGAAAGGAACTTGACATGACCGACGAACCCACCCTCCGCGACGGCGAAGACGACGAGGAACCCGCCTACTGTTCGCTGTGCGGCGATCCGGTCACCAGCTCCGACGCGTTCTGCGCCGGATGCGGGGATCCCGTCGGCGAAGCGCACGACCACTCCGCAGGGGAGTAGGCCCGTCGTCCCGGCCGTGCTCAGATGACAGCATGTAGGTACATGGTGTTATCATGGTGTCATCCAAGGGAGGCATGCCATGATACGCACCCAGATTCAACTCCATGCCGATCAGGCGAGTCGGCTCCGGGAGGTCGCCGCGGCAGAGGGAGTCTCTCTCGCTGAGTTGATTCGTCGAGGTGTCGATCTTGTGCTGGACGAGGCGCAGGAGAGCCCGGGCCGCGATCGCCTCGACGCCCTACGGGTAGCGGGAGCGTTCGACTCCGGACTGCCCACGGTCGCCGAGCAGCACGACGAGGAACTCATCGAAGCGTACCTCGAGTGGTGACGGCGTCTGCCGAAGCGTCGCGGGCCGGCGTCTCGTGGCCGGGCGCCGGCGAACTCTGCTTCCTGGATACTTCAGCCCTGTACGCCGTATTCGACCGCTCGCAGACGCGGAGCGCCGACGCGGTGGCAGCGTGGGAACGGCTCGTGCGATCCGACGCCGCGCTCCTCACCAGCAGCTACATCCTCCTCGAACTCGTCGCTCTGTTGCAGCGTCGGCTGGGGTTAGACGCGGTGGTCGCCCTTCAGGACTTCGTGCTCCCCTGGGTCGAGGTCGAGTGGGTCGACGCCGCGAGGCATGATGGCGCTCTCGCCGTCGTGCTCGGAGCTCGTCGTCATGACGTTAGCCTGGTGGACGCCGTGAGCTTCGGGCACATGCGCTCGCGTCGTGTGCGCCATGCCTTCACACTCGACAAGCACTTCGCGGAACAGGGCTTCGTCTGCCTTCCGGAGTGAGGCGGTCCTTGGTCGCGGTAGAGCTCTCAGGTCGGCGCTGTCTTTCGTGGGCCGATTTTTCGCCTACCCGGGTTGGCCGGGCGGGCGCCGTGTGCTAGCATCTCGCCTCGGTCGCTCGTCGGCCGCGGCAGCACTGCGTGCCCCCATCGTCTAGTGGCCTAGGACATCGCCCTTTCAAGGCGACGGCGGGGATTCGAATTCCCCTGGGGGCACCTTTTCTTTTCGCGAGTGAGCGCCGGGGCGCATAGCTCAGTGGGAGAGCACCTGCCTTACAAGCAGGGGGTCGCAGGTTCAAATCCTGCTGCGCCCACTAGGGTTCTTTCCCGGGAGACAAACTCGCGGGCGCGTGAGATAATCGCGCAGCTCTCGTGGGGGCGTAGTTCAGTTGGTTAGAATGCCGGCCTGTCACGCCGGAGGTCGCGGGTTCGAGTCCCGTCGCTCCCGCCTCACGAAGCAGGGCCCTTCGCCGGGTGATCGGCGAGGGGCTTTTCGCCTTCCTGCACCCGCATCCCGCGCCAGCGCCCCGCCCACGCCTCCGGCGCGAGGGTCGAGCGCTCGTTGCCCACGGAGCAGGCGCATCCACCCGTGGCGCACGCTGCCAGAGCGGGGGTCGGCTGTGCTTTCGGCCGCGCGGGCAGACCGACCGGCGAACCTCCGAGGTCGCGGCCGTGGCGCAGTAGACGCAGACCGTTGGCGATGACGATCAGCGAGCCGCCCGTGTCGGCCAATACGGCCATCCATAGGGTGAGCCACCCGGGGAACACCAGCAACAACGTCGCGATCTTCAGACCCAGCGCGAACCCGATGTTCTGACGCACGGTAGCTCTGGTCGCCCGCGAGAGGCGGATGGTGAACGGCACGCGGGAGAGATCGTCGGCCATGAGGGCGATGTCGGCGGTCTCGAGAGCCGTGTCGGTGCCGGCGGCGCCCATGGCGATGCCCACCGTGGCGGCTGCCAGGGCCGGGGCGTCGTTGATGCCGTCGCCCACCATGGCCACGGAGCCGTACGTCGCCTGGAGTTCGCGGATGGCGTCGACCTTCTGATCGGGCAGGAGCTCGGCCCGGTAGTCGTCGAGGCCGACTTGGGCGGCAACCGCGGCCGCCGTGGCCCGGTTGTCGCCGGTGAGCATGAGCACCTTCTCGACTCCCGCGGCATGCAGTTGCTCCACAGCCAGACGACTCAGTGGACGCACCGTGTCGGCCACCCCGATCACGCCCACCACTTCAGCGTCGTGCGACACCAGCACCGCCGTCTCGCCGCGCCCCTCGCGGGAAGCCACGTCGGCGAGCGCCTCGGCAGAGATCTCCGTACCAAGTTGGGCGAGGAGGCGGCTGTTGCCTACGTGCACGAGGGAGCCCTCCACCCAGGCTCGGGCGCCGAGCCCCGGGATCGCCTCGAAGCCCTCTGCCCGGGTCACCCGGCCGTCGAGCGCCGCCGCGGCGTGCGTGATGGCATCGGCCAGCGGGTGCTCCGAATCACGCTCCACCGCTCCGGCCAACGCCAGCACGCGTTCTGACGTGTGCGGCGAGAGGGCGGTCACACTCGTCACTCGGGGAGTCCCTTGGGTCAGCGTGCCGGTCTTGTCGAAGGCCACGGCCTTCACGCCGCCGGCGGCTTCCAGATGCGTCCCACCCTTGATGAGCACTCCCTGACGCCCGGCCGCGCCGATAGCCGACACGATGCTCACCGGCGTGGAGATCACCAGGGCGCAGGGGCAGGCCAAGATGAGCAGCGCCAGGGCCCGGTAGAGCCAGTCGGAGAACGAGGCGCCGAGCAAGAGGGGCGGCCCCACCGCCGTCAGCACCGCGAGCCCCATCACCACGGGAGTGTAGTAGGCGGCGAAGGAGTCCACCCAGCGTTGCGTGGGGGCCTTCTGCCCCTGAGCCTCCTCGACCAGGGCGATGAGACGGGCCAGGGTGGAGTCGCCCGCGGACGAGGTGACCCGCACCACCAGCGAGCCCCGCTGGTTGATTGTGCCGGCGTACACCTGGTCACCTGCGCCCTTCATCTGGGGGAACGACTCACCGGTGATCGGGGACTCGTTTACCGACGAGGAGCCCTCGGCCACGGTGCCGTCCATCGGGATGCGGGAGCCGGGCTTGACCAGGATGCTCGTGCCCAACGTCACCTGCTCGACTGGCACGCGCTCCTCGACGTCGCCACGCCGGACGAGGGCCTCATCTGGGGCCAGCTCCATCAGCTTCTGTATGGAGCCGCGGGTGCGCTCCACCGCCCAGCCCTCGAGCGTCTCGCCGAGACCGAACAGGGCCACGACGAGGGCCCCCTCGATCCACTCTCCCACGGCCACGGCACCGATCACGGCCACCGTCATGAGCACGTTCATGTCGACGTTGTGGGTGCGACGGATGACCGAGAAGCCGTTCCGCGCCACCACGTGCCCGCCGATCACGATACCCAGCCCGAGGATCACTTTGGCGGCCAGATGCGGTTCGTCTCCGAGGAGCCACACCGCGCTGCCGACAATCAGGAAGAGGAAGGCGGCCAGGGTGAAGAGCGCCCGGCGGTTACGCAGGTAGAAGGGGCGGGGAGTCGCCGCCTTCCGGTGCTGCTTGTACTCGTCGTCGGTCCACACCTCGTAGCCGAGCGAGCGCACGTCGCGCTTCACCGCGTCGAGGGGTATCTCGGCGCAGTCGAACTCCATGAACAGTCGGCTCGTGGCGAAGTTGACGGAGGCGTAGAGCACTCCATCCCGCCGCGAGACGGCGCGCTCGACCGAACGGGCGCAGTCGGCACAGTCGAGGCCGCCGAGCACCAGACTCTGGTGGCAATAGGTATCGGCGAGGTGGCCGCAGGCGTCCTTGACGCGCTCCTCGAGGCTGCGCACCGTGAGCAGATCGGGGTCGAAGCGCACGGTCATGGTGCCGCCGCGCTCGGCCATCTGTACCTCAGAGACACCTTTGGTGCCTTCCATGGTCTCCTTCAAGCGGACCGTGCAGTTGTGACACTCGTCCTGAGCCGGCAGGGACACCGGCACGGATACGGTACGGTGACCGTCAGGCACGACTCCCCCTTCCACTGTGCGATACGTGCTCTGCGCACAGCCCAACGAGGTCGGTGACGTGGTCGTCGTCGGGGCGGTAGTAGGCGAGGCGCCCGTCACGCCGTTTCGCGACCAACCCGGCCTGCCGCAGCAGCCGCAGGTTGTGCGACACCGCCGACTGACTCATGCCAACCGAGTCTGCCAGGTGGAGCACGCAGAGTTCACCGGCCTCCTTGAGCGCCTCGAGGATCAGCACCCGGCTCGGGTCGGCCAGGACTTTGAAGACGTCGGCCACCGCGTCGGCCTGCTCCCTGCTCATGGAGGGAGGAGCCGCAGGGGAGTGGTCGCAGGAGGTGGCTTCGGGGGCGTCACCATCGGCGACACCGGAGATGCCGGCGGTTTGTCGCCTCGGAGTGGTGTGCGTGGCCGTCACGGTCGTCTCTCCTCTTGGAGTGGTCGGTTTGTCTGCACATATGAACAGTCGTTCATACTTTAGAATGAGATTGTACTCGGCGCGGGTCGTCAGAGCAAGTGGGGGGATGGGGGCGTCGGGGGAGGTCGTCGGGGGAGGCCAGGGGGCCCCGGTGATCAGGTCGCCGGGGGAGCGGCCACGAGGTCCAAACGTGTCACCCGGGGGTCCAGTCGGAGCGGAGGCCGCCATTGACGCTGTGAGCGCTCCCGCGGGCGTGGCCGCCCGCGACGCGCCGGACGCTCGCTTGAAATGAGCACCCCCCTCGGCTAGTATTCCTCCGCACCAGACGGGCCGGCCGGCGACCAGTCGGCGCCGGGGGCGATCTGCTCCCCGACGGGCCTGGTGGTCGTCTATCCCGTGGCGGGATAGCTCAGTTGGTAGAGCACATGACTGAAAATCATGGTGTCCCCGGTTCAAGTCCGGGTCCCGCCACTTGAAGTCCCTGGAAACGGGGACTTTTTGTTTTGAACCTTTGCGGCGGGGAACCCTGTTTGGGCAGATTTGCCAACGGTTTGCCAACGCCGGGGTTGTCCGTGGCTGTACGCGGTTGGACGTCGCTGACCTGATGGAGCGGCGTGCGCCGCTTTCTGAAGCGGCTCAAGCGCGTCTTGGTGTGCGGAAGCTCGAGGCGTCACAGCTCGTTCGGTGAATGTCTCTTCATTCGAGAGAGGAGGCGCTCCAGAAGGGAGTCCCATATCTCCGGTGGGGGCGTCTGAGCCCATGCAGGTCTCGAGGATTGGCTGGGGTCAGAATGAGCGCGTCCACGGCGGTATCGATGTCTGCTTCGGAGTTGGCGCTAATGAGGTGTCCGATTCGTCGGTGATCTTGGCGGCTGGAGAATCGTATGAAACACTGGAATCGGATCACGGCACATACGGTGAGCGTGGTAGAAAGAGCAGTCCGGTGGGAACGCTGCCCACTGGGCAGGCCGACGGCTGTGGGGACAATGAGCACGTGGGGGTTTCGACAATGTCGAACAGACTGAAGTTGGTCGATCGCTTGGTCGGACGGGGCCAGCTTCTCAGGGAACCGAGCGCAGCAATCCCCGTCCACTATGACCTCGCGATTCGTCGCGAGATGTTGGCGGTAGGACGCACGGGTGATGAGGTTGAGGGGCTGTTCCGCGTCGAAGGTAGCGTGAGTTCCGACGAACCCTCGGCCGGGCTTGAGTTGGGCGTGACATACGGGTTGGTGCTGGAGGACGGAGCAAAGCTCTCCGTGTTCCTTTCGAGCACGTCCCTTCCTGGAACTCACTGGAAGCTCGCTGTCCAAGATGCAGAGGATCTGGTTGGGCGCTACAACTAGAGCCTTGGGGGGGGGGGTTCGCGGCGGTTTCCGCTTGATCGGAAGAGGAGCTGAGACTAGCCAGTCACCAGGGCCGCAATGCGACTGGCCGCTTCCTCCTCGAGTGCGGGAATCGCATGGGAGTAGACGTCGAGCGTGAGGGCCACCGTGCTGTGGCCGAGCCGGTCGGACACCACCCGAGGATGAACGCCGGCGGCCAGAGCAAGTGTCGCGTGAGTGTGCCGCAGCCCGTGCAGCGTGATCGGCGCCACCTTCACCTTCTTCACGAGCACGGCGAAGATCTGCGTGATCCTCTCCGGCCGCCACGCCGTCCCATCCTCCCGTGTGAACACCAAAGCGGTGTTCGTCCAGGCAGGACCCCACGCAAGACGCTCATCACGCTGCTGTTGCCGCCAGGCCTTGAGGACTGAGACGGTCACCGGGTCAAGCGTCACCGTGCGGTGTCCACGTCTCGTCTTCGGTTCGCTCACGACCACGTCTGCGTTCACAGGCACGAGGCTGCGCCTAACGACGAGTCGGCCCGTCTTCAGATCCACGTCCTGCCAGAGAAGCCCAAGCGCCTCTCCTCGCCTGAGTCCCGTGAGCGCCAGTGTGAGCCAGAGGGGATGAAGCCGGTCGTCGTGCACGCTTGCGAGGAACGTCTTCAGATCCCCGACCTGCCAGGCTTTGGCGGCTGCGAGCTCGCTGTCGACGGTTCGGGGTGGGTCGGCGTTGTCCACGGGGTTCCGCGAGAGGTACCCCCAGCGCACAGCATCCCTGAGCGCTCGGTGAAGAGTGGCGTGGATCCTTCGCACCGAGTTCGGGGAGAGACCGCCTGTCCCGCGGGCTCTGCCGTTCTTGCGGAGCTCCGCGTAGAGGCGGTTGATCTGCCCGGCGGAGAGCATTTGCAACGGCACGGTGCCGATCCTGGGGACGATGTGCGTGTTCACGTGAGTGGTGTAGGAGGCGAGTGTCGCTGGACGGATGGTGGCCTCAATCGCCGGGAGCCACTCGAGGCTCAAGAACTCCTTCACCGTCACCTTGGTGGGTTCGACGTAGGTGCCTTGCTGGAGTTCGCGTAGGACCTCGGTGAGACCGGCCTGCGCCTCTCTCTTGGTGGCATACCCGGTCTTCACCTGTTGTTTTCGTTCGATACGATCGACGAGCGGTCCGCCGCACTTGGTGCAGACTTTCAGGGGCTTGCGTCCCACCCAGTGGCGGCGGCGACATATGGTGCAGCGCCGTGTCGGCAGATCGCCGAGTTCGAGGATGTACTCCCAGGTGCTGCGCTTGCGGACGTGACCGCGCATCCCTATCTCCCCTTCACCCAGCGGGCCACACTCTCGGCCTTGGCATCCAGGTGCTCGGCGATGGCCTCCACGCCCATGCCGTCTGCGTGGAGCCTGCGTGCTTCTACCTGCCGACGATAGAGATCACGCTGTGCTTGGGCCTTGGCGCAGGAACTCGAACAGAACTTGATCTCACCCTCCCTGCGGTTCTGCCCATACTTCGCCCGGCCCCGCTGGATGACGAATTGGCGCCCGCATTTGTGGCAGCGTCGATAGGGCTGCTTCTGCGCGATGTCGTTGGCCAGTTGGAGGCAGGCCGTGGCAAAGAGCGTGGGGTGCCATGGTTCGTAGAAGGGCCGGCCGTCAACCTGGAGGGAGAGGGCCACGTGAAAGGGGCTGAGCGCGTGACTGAGGTAGTCGACGAGTATCCCTTGGGCGGCGATCTCCTGCTCGGGGCGCGGAAGCCAGGCGGACTCCCAGTCGTCTTTGAGCTCGGCCACGTCGCGGCCATCCGCGAGGACGGCGTATATGCGCGTGAGGTCGCGGATCAGACGGGCATGGACGGAGATCTCCCGGAAGTGGACAAACTGCCGGTTTTCCCAAGACTCATTCTGCCTGGAGTGCGGGTCCACCAGGCTGACGACTTCTTTCGTCAGTTCGGCTCTCTCAGGCAGAGAGGAGGACCTCGCCACGCGGAGATGCTCCATGTCGAAGAAGGGCTGCCCGATCTCCACCAGTCCGGGTTTGCCCAACAGGCCCCAGGTATTCGTGAAGGCGAGAATCTCCTCGGGGTCGTCAGCGTCCAGATCCCCGAGTTCGCGAAGGTAGAACTCGGGAGGCAGCGTGACCTGTTTTCCAGGCGGAGGCAGTCTGTCTACGGACAGGTTGTCAATGAGGTGCTTCCCGCCACCCAACTCCTTCGCCTCCTCCTCATCAGTCAGATAGGAGCCGAAGTGGATGAACCCGCCATCCTCAATCCAGGCCTCGGATACGACGAGCTCGGGCACGGGGATCGGACCTCCCGGCCATGTTCCGATACGAAATGGGATGTCTTCGCCCAATTGAACCTCCCCATTAACTGATACTGTATACGGGGACAAGGTACCATACGGAGCGATCCGGGGGAAGCCACGTGACGACGGAAGAGCGCGAGCCAGCGTCGAGAATTGAGGGTCTCCTCGGGGAGATGTCTCACCGGAGTGACATCCTCCCCTCCTGGCTCCGGCAGATCCTCCACGAGGAGGGGCGCCTCACCCTCACCGACACTGAGGCGGGTCGACTCCTTGGAATCAGTCGCGGCAGTGTCCGCGCGGCGATCGCCGAGGACGAGATCCAGATCGTGCGGCTGGGCAGGCGATTGCTCATACCGGTTGTGCCACTCTTGCACAGCATCGGCGTCGACCTCTTGTCAGAACGCGGATCTCAGGGGCCGGTTGCTGCAGGTGACTCCACGGGGAGCATGAATGGCCTGTCCTAAACCCAAGCCATACGTTCAGCTCAGCTTGGAGCTCATGGAAGCTCTCATCCGAGCACCGTTCTCGGGCACCCAGGCCCAGATTGTCTGGGCGGTCGTCCGCAAAACGCTCGGGGACTTCCAGAAGAACGAGGCACCGATCTCGCAGTCACTACTTAGGAAGATGACGGGCCGCTCAATCCGGGGCATACAACAATCCTTGGCGCAGCTCGTCGCGGAACGCGTGATCGACGTCGTCCACGAAGCGATCGGCTGCCGGCCTGCGGTGCTTCATCTCAATCAGGACTATGAGGCCTGGGGACGCTATTCGGTGAATCTCCGCCCGGTGGTCGGAGCAGGGCAAGAGTTGCCGGGGCAAGAGTTGCGGGAGGTGCATGCGGCTGCGCCCCTAGACACGCATCCTGCTACGACGCTAGACACGCACTCCGCTGCGTCCATTATAGATATAGACATAGATTCTTCTTGGGGGGGACGTGTGAACCACGTCCCCCACTCATGGGATCCCGGTTCGCTCACGCCCTCGGAACTCGTGGATCTCAAGCCCCACATCGTGGCGGCCCTCCACGGTCAGGGATTCGGGCCCGAACTTTCAGCCGATGTGCGGGCGGCTATCAGGCGAGGGGAGATCACCGAAGAGATGGTGGGGAGCTGGCGATGACGGCCGTCTCCGAACCCCTCGCGGGAAGACCCATCGAGAATGTGCTCGGTCGCCTGCAGCGGGTCCGCCGCTCGGGCGACAGCTGGCAGGCTCAATGCCCCGGTCACGACGACAGCACGCCGTCTCTCAGCGTCAAAGAGTTGGAAGACGGCGTGGTCCTTCTTTGCTGTCACGCCGGTTGCCCCCCCGAACGGGTGCTGCACACCATTGGACTCACCTTCACCGATCTTTACCCCGACAGGCATGAACATGGCACGGCACCTACGGCGGGGAGCGATGTCGTTGCGACCTACGACTACGCCGACGAGTCGGGCAAGGTTCTCTTCCAGGTCAGGCGCACCAAGGAAAAGAAGTTCCTCCAATACCATCCCGACGACAACGGGGGCTGGGTCAAAGGGGTGCAGGGTGTTCGCCGAGTTCCGTATCGCCTGCCGTGGCTCCTCGGTGTTGCGAAGGCGGGCGGTCTCCTCTTTCTGGTGGAGGGCGAAAAAGACGTCCACACCTTGGAGGGCATGGGATTTGTCGCCACCACGACGCCTGGAGGAGCGAACGCCTGGCGGGACGAGTACGCCCCCCACTTCCAAGGCGCCCGCGTCGTCGTTCTCCCTGACAACGATGATGCGGGCCAGGGCTACGCCGAGAAGGCCGCAGCCGCTCTGAGGGGGGTGGCGGCTGAGGTGTGCGTGGTCGCGTTGCCGGGGCTCAAAGCCAAGGGTGACGTCACTGATTGGGTGCGCGCCGGCGGGACCCGCGAGGTTCTCGAGAAACTGACCCAACCGCGCCGCCCCCGCCGCCCCGTCACCTCCGAGGAGGCGACTGCCCTCTTCCTCGCCGATCTTGATCGTCGCGCCCGCGGGGAAGTCCGCGGTCTGCCCTGGCCGCCTTCGTGGTCTCGACTGGGCGAGGCTATCGGCCCTTTGGAGCCCGGCACGCTCACCGTCATTGCCGCCCGACCCTCGATGGGCAAGACCATCTTCGCCCAGCAGTATCAGGCTTTTCTCTCCGACCGGGGCTTTCGTGTTCTCTACGTATCCCGCGAACTCACGCCGGAACGCCTGGTGCGCCGGCATCTAGTTCGCGAGGGGGCGAGCATACAGCGACTGAAGATCGGCAAGCTGACAGAGGAGGATCTTCAGGCCAAGGAGCGCTACCTGGAGCGGCAACGTTCTTGGTCAGTGCTCTACGACCACGTGAGCCGGACGACGGCGGAGATCGGGAAGGTGGCGAGCGAGCATCAAGCCGAGTGCATTATGGTCGACTACCTGCAACGGCTCGCCTACAACGAGGAAAAGGAGTACGCGGCGCTCACGCGCCTTGCCAACGAGTTTCAGGATCTGGCGCTGGACATGGACATCCCGGTGATCCTGGTGTCTCAGCTCTCCCGCCCGCTCAAGGGCCAGGATCACAAGCCTCCCACGATGAGCGATGTGAGAGGTTCGGGCGCAATTGAGGAGCGGGCAGCGACGATCGTTTTGCTTCATCGCGACTGGAAGACGACCAAGAACGACCAGGGTCGGGAAGTGGCCACGCTACGGCTTGAGACGGGCTCCTTCATCGTGGCCAAGAATGCCGACGGTGAGGCCGACTTGTGGCAACCCATGGTAGTGCAGGGGGAGCGCATGAGGATCGTGGAGAGCACCGCCGAGTCGGGAGGGAGGCATTGATGCACGTGGAGATAGAACTCA
>Ga0180009_10001115_pt1 | contig 33659 bp, 29 predicted proteins | sample OS_PC_MetaG_FD_123537 | JGI IMG/M metagenome (GOLD analysis project Ga0180009, IMG submission 123537) | Groundwater microbial communities from the Aspo Hard Rock Laboratory (HRL) deep subsurface site, Sweden - OS_PC_MetaG | ecosystem: Environmental > Aquatic > Deep subsurface > Groundwater...
AAATAACTTACAACGTCAAGCTAAAAACCCATCTTTTTAAAGAAGTTTTGGGAATTGAAAATAAAAAACCAGTTGAGCCTATAAAAACAACAGAAATATTAATGTTAAGTTCAAACACAACAATTACTGTTGGAACAGTCGCATTAGTAAAAGAAGACATTATTGAACTAACTCTAAGCATCCCAATTGTTGCCATAACAGGGGACAATGTAGGAATAGCTCGCAATATTAACTCTCACTGGAGACTAATCGGATTTGGTGAAATTTTGAACTCTTAAAAACATTTTTAAAGTTTAACTTACTAAAAAAACAATGAGAAAAGATATATTTTTTGGGATAATTTTTCTATGTTTAACTTTAACACTAATTAGCTTTGTTCCTGCGCCAAATAATAGTACTGATCCACAAAGATCTTGTGATGAAAATTCTGATTGTGTTAAGGCAGTAAACAAAAGCGATTGTTGTACATTCACATGTCCATCTATTTTCAACAAGGTTACAGTAGAGTCAGATGAGAACCTATTTACCTATGAGCTTGGAGAGGATTATTATTCTTTATTTAATCTATCAAGAGAAAATTGCACATGTTCTTACGCCTGTGCAGCGGTTGTTACATATCCTGTTTGCGAGAATAATTTATGTAAAGTCTCTATGACTCCTCCAAACAACCAATCAACCCTCAGCTGTATAGATACTGATGGGGGGATAAATTACTATGAAAGAGGAAAAATAAAGATAAACGGCGTGGTTCAAACTAATGCTCAGGGGGAAGTAAAAGATATTTGCAGTGATGCAATTGGACCAGATGGACCAGCATTAATAGAATTGTATTGTAATAGCTCTAATGAATTAGGATACGCTTTTAAGGAATATCAATGTCCAAATGGATGTGAGGATGGGGCATGTAAATTAGAAGACGATCACGAAAATAATGAAACTAGCGATGAAAATGAAACAGATCACGAAGATGAACAAAAAATATGCTGCCTAAGAACAATAACAAAAGGAAATGATTCATATCAAAAGTATAATTTTATTGAAAAAGAGGACTGCCTAGAATTTAACAAAAACACAACAATAAATGGGATGACAAAAAAAAGCGAAATAGTTGATGATTCTCTTTGCAATATAAGAAAAATAAATAAAACAGAAGTAAAAGAACAAGTAAGGGAGAGACAAAGAGTAAAATTTGAAGCTAAAACTGGTGTTGACTGCCCTGATGACTGTATTTGCACTGGAGTTGTAATGAAATGTCTTTTTGAAGACGGTTCCAGGGAAATGAGAGTTTATGCAGGAAAATCAGGAAACTTAATAATTCAAATAAAAGATACTAACATGACAACAAATATAACTCTTTACAAAGATGAAAACGGAAGTCTTTATGCGTTTAATAGAGCAGGAAAAGAAAAAAGAATTAACTTCTTTCCAGATCAAGTTAAAGAAAAAATAAGAGAAAGAATAAAACAAAAAACCTGTGACTGTGAAAATATAACTCTAACAGATGATACTAAATATGAAGTACAAACAAAGAAAAAAGCCAGGTTGTTCTGGATTTTTCCTGTAAGAGAAAAATCCAATGTAGAAATCGATGCTGAAAACGGAGAAATTTTAAAATTCAGAAATCCCTGGTGGGGATTTTTAGCTAATGATAATGAAGAAGAGTGAGGTTATTCTACTAATTATTAAAACCTAATTCTTTTGCCCGGAATATATCTACTTTTAAAAGAATATTATTCTCAATCAACTTATTAACAATTTTTCTATCAGAATCACTTAAATTACCATATACCAAAATTTTTTTAAGATTATTGATTAAATCGTATTGTTTTTTATTTATTATAAAAGTTTTAAACTGAAGTTTTGCAATGCCTCCAAACTCTTCTTTTCTGTATCTTAAATTAGGGTTTTTAAAAATTACAAAATCCATTTTATTTCATTAAAGGATCAATAGCATTTATTTTACCAAAATATCCCTGTGCAGAAGCCCTACAACCTCCACGACAAATTGAAACATATTCACAAGATTTGCACTCTTTAGGAACAAACTCCATAGCACGAATATTTAATAAAAATTGATTTTTACTCCAAACCTCTTTAAAATCATCATTTAATATGTTCCCTAAATTTTCTCCTAAACAAACACACGGCCTTAATCCTCCATCAGGACCAATAACAATTTGATTTAATCCAGCATCACAATAATTCCCAACCATATTAATGGTTTCATCATTAATCTCAGGAAGCAAGCAAAGAGGAAATCCCCCCGTAAAACCCACATGAATTCCAAAATCTTCTTTTGCTTTTCTTAATTGTTTATAAATCAGTAAAAACATATTCTTATCGATAACCAAATTCTTGTTATCTTTCATTTCTCCTGTTGCAGAGGGTGTCCCAATGCTAAAAGAACTAACTCTAATTGAATGTAAAAATTTAGCCATTTCATAAACATCCCCATGGGTCTCAGGCAAAACAACCATATTAATATTAACATTTTCAGCCTCAAAAACGTCAAGAGCATTTTTTATTCCAGTAATAGTCTTATCAAAAGACCCAGAAACATTGGTTAATTTATCATTCTTTTCGGCAGCATAATGATGAATAGAAATTTGCATGTCATTTAATCCGGCATTTCTCAAACTTTTCGCCCTTTTCTTAGTCATCAAAATAGCATTAGTAATTAAGATTGTATGCATTCCCGCATTAGAACACTTTTTAGTTAATTCTTCTAACCATTCAACTAAAAGAGGTTCTCCACCAGAGAAAACAATATCAAAGATCTCATTTTCAATAATTTTATCGATAACTTCTAATTGCTTTTCTTTTGATAAAGTAACAGAATTTTTCTTTGAGCAAAGCCCCTTCCAAATATTATAACAAAAAACACATTTTTGATTACAACCGCTTGTTAATTCAAATTGAGTCGCAAGAGGAGCTTTAATTTTTAAATATCTACAATTAGGAAGCTTTGTTTCTTGATAAGCATTCTTAAAATCTTCTACTTCGAGTAGTTTTTTTATATTTGTTTGCATCTTCAATCAATTTGACAAAAGATTTTTTATAAATCTTTTGAAAAGCATCATCCACCTTAGTCCTTTTTTTTAATTCCAAAATCAAATCTAAAATCTTATCTTTACTAAAATTTAAGATAAGATATTCCACAAATAAATTATAAACTTGATAACTATCCATAATCATTCTCTCAAACCCTTCATCTAAAATTTCTTTTTTTATTATTAATTTCTTTTTATAGTTAGATCTTTTTTGGTTATGTTGTATAAAAGTTGCTAGGCCCTCGGACAACCATAATGGATCATAAGAATCGTCCCTTAACTCCTCATAGAATAAATGACTAATTTCATGGACTAAACATTCATAAAAATCCTTTTTTTTCCATCTTGTTTCTTTATCAAAAACAGAATAAGCAAATAAGGTAATCTTACTATCACGGGTAAACCCAGAAACAAAATCTTTGGTTTTCTCCCCCCATAATTTATTAAATTCTAGCCGTGAATAAACAAATTTAATATCAAATTTAGCTACTTCTATTTTGAAAAAATCTTTATTATAATTAAATGCCTTGATAACTAATTTTTTTTCTCTGTCAAAGCATTTATCTTTTTCTGAATAAATCAAATTACAAAATTTCAAGTTTATACTTTTTTCCATAGCTCTCTCTATGATTGTTAATTTAAATAGTTTAAGTATAGAATCAAGCAGCAGCCAAAAGCTGTACAAATATTGCTTCGGTTTCTTTATCTCCCAATACTTCAAGCCCCTTACTAGGACTATGACCACGACATAAACGGCAATTGCACTGACATGATCTACAGGCCTTAAACCCAGAAGAATACACCTCTGCCTGTATATCTACAGTCATATTCGCGCCAAACACATCATATCGTTCTGCTTTACTTTTATAATCCATTAATTTCAATGGGGAAACTTATATTTAAACTTTTTTAATGAAATTAATTTCATACTTTATATTTTATAGTTAAAACAAATCAAACCCCTTACCTTAACCCCAAACATCAGCAAAGTTATCTAAAGTACTATAAGGTTTACATACATACTGCATAACCCCACTTACTTTTTTCCACTGGCATGAATCATTATTTACCCAGCATCTTATTACAACACCATCATAATTATTTGTCTCATTCTTTTCTAGTTTTATATTACTATAATCTGCAAAGAATTTTTCTTTGATTATTACAAAAATAAATTCCAATAGGTTTCAATCATTTCTCCTACATTAAATTGAATCAAATCAAAATAATGTTCTTTCTCAAAGGTTGTTAAACTACTTTTATCTGCTTTATTTAATAACTCTAGATACTCTCTTCTTGTTTTTTTGTGAATAATGATAGGGGGGTAAGCTTTTAAAAATAAAATATAATTAAGAAGCATCCTTCCGGTTCTTCCATTTCCATCCATAAATGGGTGAATTTTCTCAAATTTATGATGAAATATTGTAGCTAATACTAAAGGGTGAAGCTTGTCTTTATTTTTATCATGCCACCTTAATAATAACCCCATATCTGTTTTCACGTAAGGGGCAGATGTTGCATTAAAATTGCTCCTAATTACTCTTACATCTGTGGTTCTATATCCTTTCCGTGCATCTATGTTTTCCATAAGATTATCATGGATTTTAATGATTAAATCGTGATTTAATTTTTTTTTAGAAAAGTAAAGCTCAAAAAATACTTTTTCTGTATTCTGCAAATCATAAATCTCTCTTAATGATTTATCTTTTGGAGTAAACCCCTCTTGCAATAAATTCCTAGCCTCTTCCAAATTTATAGTGTTTCCCTCTATAGAAGTCGTATTAAAGGAAAATTCAATAACAAAATTCTTTAGAATTTCTTTTTTTGTTGTTTCGTCGAACTTTTTGAACTTTTCATTGAAATGTGCATTGCAGGCTTCAATTTCTTCAAGTTTTTCAGCTAAAAAAAGATCTTTTTTTAATTTTAATTTTTTTACACTTTCTAAATAATAGTTGGTTTCAAGAAAAACATGAATTGTCCTATAAGCCTTTTCTATTTGTTCCTTATATTTTGAAAGCTTCTGAAGATTTACTTTTACTTCTTTAACATTGCTTCCAAGATAAGCCAGATCCTTAACAACAATTCTTTTGCCTTTTCTTACAGATGCCCTAAGATAGTAATATGATTTTGCTCCAACTAATTTTTTATAAAGATAAACCATAATAAATCAAAGAAAAAGAACTTTTTAAATCTTACCCTTTACACTATAATTTATAATTTGTAGAGGGTAGAAAGTCCCAGAACTGAAAATTGATTTTACTCCCAACCTCTTCTAACCTTTAACAATCAAACCCTTAAATCCCAGCATCAATGTTATCTAAAGTACTATAAGGTTTACAAACATACTGGGTTATCCCATTAACTTTTTTCCACCAACAATGCTCATTATCAACCCAGCATCTTATTGAAACACTTTTATAATTATTTGTCTCATTATTTTCTAGTTTTATATTTCCATAGTCTGCAATTGCTCTAATACTATAATCTCCAGGAATAATATCAACATCCATACTGAAGCTCATGCTTGAGCCATTTGCTAAATTTATTGGCTCTTCTCTAAGTAAAGTATATCCTCTATAAACCTTAACACTAGTGCCATCAATAGACATGCCTCCAATATTTGAAACACTCACATTAATATTGGCAACTCCCTGAGAAGAAAGTATTCCACTCTTTGAAGAAGTTAAATCGACAGCCAAATCAGGATAAAAATCCCGACTCATCCAATTTCTAACTCCCCATCCAGGACCACTTGGCCCATCATACTCAAAAACATCTTTGATCTCATTAAAATCATAACCCACAGCTCTCCCAAACATGTCAATTACAGGCATGTCTGAAATATAAACAGATGTTGCCCACATTGAATCTGCTTTATCCATAACCTCTTTATTCTTATCAACCAGATTATAAAACTTATTCCAGTCTAAATCATAATCATCTCTTAACATACTAAACATCCAAGCAGAGATATCATAGCCTGAACTGTCCTGAATTTCACTATTATAAATTGTTGTATCATGATAATCGTTTGCAACGTAATCTTCCCAATTATAACCATTAATCCCAGAATAAATATAATAATCAACAGTTGCCTTATTAATATCGCCATAATTCTCCAAAACATTATACATATTATACTCTGAAAATCCCTCTGTCAACCATAATCTATAATAAACTGGAAGGGGATTAATTGAGTGTAATGATTCATGAATTGCTCCAGACATATAAAACCAATTATCTCCTAATTCTCCAGGATTAACCCCATATTCTCCAGAACCAGGATTACTAGTGTAATATGCTCTTTGACACCCCGTATATAGGGGGTTAGATAAATAAAGATGTGCTTCTCCTGGTAATGCATATCCCCCCCAACATTCTGGCGTTGATTCAACATAAATCTTTAATTTTACTCCATAGTATTCTTCTGAACTCCAGCCAGTTGTGTTTTCCATTAATTCATATCTTGGTTCAAATTTATCAAAAAAATCATTTAAGGCTGCTGTGTTTGCATTGTAATAATTATCTTCAATATAAACATCAAATCTATCATAACTTAATTGATGCCAGCCTTCAGCAGAAGTTGCAGATTTTTGAGGAGGTGCTTTAGTGCTAGTTATTGGTTTCCCATCTGTTCCAATAACCGGATCAATTATAAAAGGAATTTCTCTATTATCAATAGTAATTATTTTTTTATCATAATCTACTTTCATACTAAACCCATTATCTCCTGTAACAGTTTTAATATTAATATTTGGCTGAGTTTTAATAAAAGGTATTTTGGGGGTATTTATTTTTGTTAAACTTTCTTTTGTTGAAGTAGTAGTACTTACAGCAGTTGTTGTAGTTGGAACTGTAGTTGTTTTTTTAGTAAAAACATTTGGTTTTGTTAAAATAGTTTTATCAAAAATTAATAGTTGATCATATCCTTTAAGACCACTTATAACATTTCCTCCAACACCCATGTCATTTGATTCAGAACGGCTTATTTGTATAATTAATATAAATAGTGCATTTACAACTAAAAGAATACATACTAAAACAGTTAAGATCCATTGGTTTCTTCTCATGTTTTTAAAACTATAAAGCAATATTTAAGTTTTTCTGTTTTTGGGTTTTGATACATAAACAGTTGATAAGATTAATGAAGAGTTTAAAAAAGAAAACAGAAATTTATAAAAAAGTGTTTTTAAACTTAGATAATTTTATTAAGATATTGATAAACTGCCAAATTCATTTTTCTTTCTGAAGAAATAGAGCCATATTCTATATCTACTTCATCTAATAATCTATTAAATAAAATATTTCTCGGTTCCTCAACACATCGAGAACTCATTTTATCTAAAAGAAACTCTATTCCTTTATCATAAGAGTTTCTTTGAAACCGTTTAAATCTCCTAAAACCAAGGACTACTTTTTTATCTTGTTCACAAAAATGATAATAGACTCCTTTCAAAAAAAGATGAATGTTTGGGGATAAAACAATGCTTCTTTCTATTGGTTCTCTCTGATTTTTATTTGCTTCTCGCCCCCACCCTTTCCAAAAACATCTTGAACTAACTATGCCGTCGGGATTTAAGATATATGGTCTGCTCCACCAATCTGGATTTGGAGCACAATCCATTACTTCAAAAGATATTTTTTTAAAATCAACATATTCTAAACTTATTTTTGTTCTGTTTAACAATCCTCTTATCTTATCTCCAAACTTATCAAAAATAAAATACCAAGGCAAATTAGAAACTGTTTTAATGTAACGCCTCTTATCTTTAAGAAGTTTTTCTTTCATTCTCTCAGTAATCCTTTCTCTGTTTAAGAGTATGCCCAATACTTTATCTCGATCGTCCCATAAATCTTCATAAGAAGTATATCCTATCTGTTCTTTTATATTAATATTTTCAAATAACCCCCCAATTGTCCCATGAGACATGGGAGAATCCCTCCTTCTAGGCAAGTTTTCAAAATACAAAATTCGCACATTATCATATTTAACATAAAAATCAGGATTTTCTTTTAATGATAAATCAGTTAAAACTACTGCTTTCTCCAAAGATTCCCCACTATTTAAGATACTAATCAAATCCACCATAAGGAAAAAACAAACGCTAAATTTAAAAATATTACTATTATATAATTACATCTAATAGAAAAGATTAGAAAATTTTTTCAATATCTTCATTATTGATAAAATTAATTTTAATATTTTTTCCAATTAAATCCTTTTTTATTATTTCTACAAAATTTTCTACACCAGGAACTTCTGAATTTTGGTGCCCGATGTCTATCAAGAGGATATTATTTTCATGAGCAAGATACTTGCTTTCCATATAAGAATCTCCCGAGATAATTGCATCACATTTATTTCTTAAAGCAAAAGAGACAAATTCTTTATTTGCTCCACCCCCTGCAATTACTAAAACGTTTTTTAATTTTTTATTTTTGTTTCCAATCAGATTAATAAAAGGCAGTTTAAGAGATTTTTTGATTTTCTTAAGAAAATCTTCGGCAGTTTCGATATCCTTTAATTCGCAGATAGAAAAATAATCAAAATGTTTTTTCTCAACTAAATTCATCTTTTCTATCAAGGTGGCGTTTGTTCCATAAGAGCCACTATCTAAAGATAAATGAAATCTTGCAATATTTACGTTTGAAGCCTTAATAATATTCAGTTTTTCCTTATTAGAATTAATTAGATTATTATCATATTCTGGAGTTAATGAATATTTAATATTAAATAAGATTGGCTCATGACATATAATAAGAGTATTCTTATCGGGATTTAATTCTTTTAAAATGCCAAGAGTTAGTCTCCAACAAAAGTAAATTCTAGCTATTTTTGCTTTTTCATTACCAAAAACCAGTTTATTATTATCTTTATCAAATTCTTCAAATTTACCTAATTTTTGTTTTATTAAATTAATAATTTTTATTGTGTTCATTTTAACTCTAAATTATTAGTTTATTAAAAGACTCTCTGAAATTATTTAAAGTTTCTCTTTTCAAACTATCTTTATAATTTTTTTCAATTATTCTTTTAATTTTTGGAGAATGTTGGGATTTCAGTATGAATCTCAAAATTTTTATGGCTTCATCCAAATTATTTACTCTAAATCCAAATTTTACATTATCTTTATGCCCTTCAATATTGCTTACTATTATTGGGATTTTTAGACGTTTAGCATAAATTGCAGAAAGATTATACGATTCTGTTCTAGAAAGTTGTATATAAGCTTGACTATGCCTCAAATATCTTAAGAAAGTCTCTCGTGAAACCTTTTTTGTTGTTATTCCTTTAAATAACTTATTTTTATTTCCCAAAACAAGAGATTGTTCATCTAATTTTAGATATTTAACCAATTTAAAAAATTGATCTATCCCTTTAATATAATTATAAATTCCTTCTTCAGCAGTACAAACAGAAATAATTTTTCCTTTCTTTAATCTTTTTATTCTATTGTTTACATAAAAATCTATCCCAACTTGAATTGGGATAGTATCCAAACCATAATAAAGGTACTCTTGTCTTAATTCCTTGGAAGGAATTAAAAATTTAATTCCAAGTTTATTTGACATATCCTTAATCGTACGTAATTCATTTAGTCTATCCTTAATCAAAAAATGGTTTGGTGAAACATGCAAAAAGATATAAAATCTGTTATGAAATATTTTTGCCAATATTTCCTTAAGATTATAAAAATATTTTTTATTTCCCGTAGCATGTAAAATACATTTGGTATTTTTATCTTTAGACAATTTTTCTATTAATTTTAATTTGTCTTCATTTAAATCATAAAAACTAGTAATAATTTGGTGTTCAGGAAAACGAGACAATGGGGAGACCAGCCTATATATTGTGCCATTATGGTCAATTAAATGAATAAATTTTCTGTTTATACTTTCTAGATTTTTTTTCATAATTTCTTAAAAAGGATTATCTATAAAAAACTATCTTTCGGCAAGATTATAAATAGTAAGAAATTTAACTGACTCCAAAACCTGCATCGCTTGATTTTTTCACTAAAAATCTATTAATGTCAAAAAGAATTCTTAGAGCAAGGTTTAACTATTCTCACTTTTGGGAGTTAATAATTTAGTAAATATGTGCGATTCAACCGAGCAGTAATCGTGTTAAATTATAATCAATTTAATCTATCTAAACCAAAAACCTTAAATACTATAACCTATTATAATTAATTATAAGGAGTTATAAAAATGTCAACAACAATACAAATCTCAGATGAAGTAAAAGCAGTTTTAGACAAAATGAAAATTTATGAAAGAGAAACCTACAATGATATACTTGAGAATATGATTGAAGATAATCTAGAGCTAAATGAAAAAACAAAAGCCGAAATAGAAGAAGCAAGAAAAGGAAAGAGTATTTCTCACGAAGAGGTTAAAAAAAGACTAGGACTATAATGTATAATATAGAATGGAAAGAGCATGCATTACATAATCTAGAAAAACTTGAAAGCCCCATATCTAAAAGAATTTTTAAAAAAGTTGAAGAACTCTCTGAAAATCCTTTTTCAAAAGACATAAAAAAACTAAAAGGAAGTCATGATTTTAGATTAAGAGTTGGAGACTATAGAGTTATCTTTTCTATTGAGCAAGATAAAATACAAATTTTAAAGGTGGGTCATAGAAAAAACATTTATAATTAATCTCTCATTTTATCTAAAAAACATCCCAAACTAGACTTTTCTATTTTGTAACTACTATTTTATAGGAGCAATACTATTATTATTAATAATAGTAATCTTTAAATATAATCTTTTTTTAGTTAAATAATGAAAAGTAAAGGGGTGAAAAGAGTAAATTTAACACTTTTATCTATTTCTATAATTCTTATTTTATCTGTATCACTTGTATCTGCTACTCTTTTAGGAGATATGATTCGTTTTTTTGGAAAAATGGCAGGGACAGGTAATGTTGTAGGTGATTTTCCTGGAGAGTGTGCTGATAGTGATGGAAAAGATAATTTTCTTGTTGCTGGCTATGTGAGGGCAAACGCCCAAAATTCTTATGATTACTGCCTTAATGGTGTTGCTTATGATTATTATTGCGAACAACTAACGCAAACTGGTGGCAATGCGCTCCCAATCGTTAGTCTACCTCTATTAAGGCCAGCAATAACTGGCTATGCAGCAGGAGATTTTGATACCCCAGATGATCCAAACACACCTACAGGGGATATACCCCCCCCAGTAACTTGCACAGATGCTGATGCTGATGGTTACAAAAAAGAAGGCGGAGCATGCGGAACAATAGACTGTCTTGATTCAAATAAATTCATCTTCCCAAATAATCCTAACGCTGACTGTGATTGCAGTCCTACAACAGAAACAGGTGTAGCTGAAATATGTGATAATAAAGATAACAACTGTGATGGTTATATTGATAATGGTGCAACCTGTCAAGCAGGATATACTTGTGTTTCCGGAAGCTGTCAATCAAATCCAACTTATGGCCCAGCAACAACAACAAAAAACTGTGCAGCATATAACATGCCTTGTAATGGTGGAGGAATCTGTGGATGCACTGAAGATAAGCCATGCTCAAATGAATATACTGGAAAAGGAATATGTGTTGCAGGAATAATGAAATGCAATGCTGATGGAACTTATGGAAACTGTAATGCAACATATCCAATAACAGAAACATTATCTCCTTCAACATGTAACGGAAAAGATGATGATTGTGATGGTGTAACAGACCAATATGAAACAGGAATTTGCCAAACTAACTATTTCTGTAACAATACAGCTACTGGTTGGAGGTGCGTGCCTGGAAGCCCAAGCGGAACATGCATTGATGGGGACGTTGATGGATATGGAAATCCAGGTTCTTCCGCCTGTGCAAATGGTTCCAGCGCAACAGATTGCGATAATACTAACAAATTCATATTTCCAACTAACACAAATGCGGATTGTGATTGTAATCCAACAACAGAAACAGGCAGAGCCGAAGTATGTGATGGAAAGGATAATAATTGTGATGGAATAATTGACAATGGTGCAACTTGCACTAGCGGAACATGTGTTAATGGAGCTTGTACTGTCTGCACAGACACATGTGCAACTTTTGGTTTTACCTGCGGATCACAAACAATCTGTAGCACAAGTGTAACATGCCCCCCAGGATGTACTTCTCCTTTATCATGCACAAGCGGACAATGTAAAGACTTACGAACTGATGCAGAAGTATGTTTAGATTGGCAATGCGGAACAAAAACTGATGCTTCTGGAGTAATAAGAAACTGTGGGTCATGCGCCTCTGGAACAACATGTGATAACCACTATTGTATATCAGATATCTGCATTGATAATGATAACGATGGTTATGGAGCAAACGGAGGAAGTGCAAAATGTTCTAAAGGATCTGTACTAGAAGACTGTGATGATAATATTGCTTCAATCAACCCAGGGGCAAAAGAAACCTGTAATGGTGTTGATGATGATTGTGATACAATTAAAGATGAAGGGCTTGGAGAAGAAACCTGTGGAGAAGGAGAATGTAAAGTAACAATTTCTAAATGTTTAAACGGCCAAAATCAAACCTGCACCAAAAAAGCACCAGTAGCTGAAACCTGTAATGGAAAAGATGATGATTGTGATGGAACTATAGACAACAAAAATATGTCTGGTCTTGGTGGTTTATGCACAACCGGTTTACAAGGAATCTGCAGCCAAGGAAATACTATTTGTAGTTCTGGAAAGAGTGTTTGCGAGCCAAAATATAAAAAAGATCAGATAAAAGAAACATGTGATAATCTTGATAATGATTGTGATGGGATTATTGATAATGGATGCCCTTGCACAATTGGGAACACACAAGATTGTGGTAAAGATGTGGGGGTATGTGAATTTGGAAAAGTAAGTTGTGTTAATGGAGAATGGGGAAAAGTATGTGAAGGAGGAATTGGCCCCCAAATAACAAATGCTGATGTTCTTTCTGCTAACACTAAATATGAAAAAACAGAAATAAGCTGTGATAATCTTGATAATGATTGTGATGGGAACATAGATGAAGACCTAAAAGCAGACTGTGGAGCAGCCACCACAACAGGAATATGTAAAAAAGGAGAAACGATTTGTACTAATGGCAAATGGAGTGATTGCACAGGCGAAGTATCTCCTTTAAGAGCAGAAAAATGTGATAATGACTTAGATGATAATTGCAATGGAAATATAAATGATGGATGTCCTTGTAGAGAAGGAACAACTGAAGAATGCGGTAGTGATGTAGGCTCATGTGAAAAAGGTAAAAAAACCTGCACACAAGGAGTTTGGGGAGAATGCGCTGGATCTATTGTTGCTGAAGATGAAATCTGTGGGGATAATAATGACAATGACTGTAACGGATTAATTGATGATGGATGTGAATGTAATGCAGACGATGTTGAGCTTTGTGGATCAAATATTGGTATTTGTTTAGTAGGATCAAAACAATGCACTAGTGGACTCTGGGGATTATGCAATCTAGTTCAAGGCCCAGAACAAGAAATCTGTGGAAACGGGGTTGATGAAGACTGTGACACAATTAAAGACAATGGATGTGAACAAGTTAATTTTGTAGATGGAGATGGAGATGGAATTGATGACCTCACTGGAGCAGTAATAAACTATGGATCTGCTGATGATTTTCTTGAAGGAGGAAGCTCTTCAACAAATCAAAATGCAAATACACAAGGCAGTTCACAAAAAGGGGCAATGAAAAAAGACCTGTCTTTTTTTGAATCTCTTCTTAATATATTCAAGATTATTTTTAGCGTAGTAAGAAGTATGGTTGGTTTTACAGTAAGTGAAATTCCTCAAGTACACTGCACTGATTCAGATGGAGGGAAAAACTTCTTTCAAAAAGGAACAGGCAGTGGCCTTAATACTCAAGACACAGAAACCTGGTTTGCTGACTTTTGCTACACAGAAACCCAAAATAACCAGGTTGAAAAATGTTCTGGAGACACTTGCTTCTTAAAAGAATACTATTGCAATCAAGAAAAAATAACATCAGAGCCAAAAGTCAAGTGCAACTACGGATGCTCAAATGGAGCATGTGTTCCTGATTCTAGCCTAAACAAAGACTGCATGTATTTTGATAAAGAACTTTGGACCTGGGTAAATAACTGCTGAATTGAATACAGAAAATGCTTAAATAGTTTTCTTTAGCACACTATGTTCATTTATAAAGACTTGTTAAGTGGAAAAGAAAGGTTTATAAAGTCTAAGCTATAAGAAAAAGTATGGAAAAAGAAAAATTAAGGCAAGTGTTGTATGATCAACAGGAAATTTTTAATGAGATAGATGATCTTATCGAAAGAGATTTTTCTTTAGATGAATGCATGAAAGGAAATGAAATTGTAGTTATAACTGGAATTAGAAGATGTGGTAAAAGCTCTCTTTTAAGAATTATTTCAAAAAAAATTAAAGAAAAATTTATTTATATAAATTTTGATGATATAAGGCTTACTGATTTCAATATTGAGAATTTTGAGGACATTGAGGAAATAGTTTCAGAAATATATGGGATAAAATCAAATGTGATCTATTTCTTAGATGAGATGCAAAACGTTTCTTCATGGGAAAGATGGGTGAATAATTTATATGCAAAGAAAATTAAAGTTTTTGTTACAGGCTCAAATTCAAGCCTCCTAAGTTCAGAAATTTCAACATTTTTAACAGGAAGGAATAAGGTAGTTAAATTATATCCTTGTTCATTCAAAGAGTTCCTATTATTTAAAAATATTAAATTAGATTATAAAACAACCGATGAAAGAAGGGCAGTATCGCAAGCGTTTACGGAATATTTTGAGAAGGGAGGATTCCCATTAGTAATAAAAAATGATGATATAAATTTATCTAAACAATATTTTGAAGATATTCTAAATAAGGATATAATAAAAAGATATAATATAAAAAAGATGAAAGAACTCAATGATTTGATTTTATATCTATTCTCTAATGTTAGCAAAACTTATTCCTATTCTACTCTAAAGCAAGTCTCCAACATAAAAAGCCTAAGCATGATTAATAATTATATAGAATATCTTAAAAATGCTTTTATTGCTTCTACAATAAATAAGTTTAATTATTCAATAAAAAAACAAAAAGTTTCTTCATCTAAATTTTATGTTTTAGATAATAGTTTTCTAAAGACCGTTGCATTTAATTTCTCAGAAAATGCTGGAAAAAGATTAGAAAACCTTATTTTTATAGAATTAATAAGAAGAGGATTTGAAGTTTACTATCATGCTCAAAAGCACGAGTGTGATTTTGTTATAAAGGGGGGGTTAAAAATAACAAAAGCAATTCAGGTTTGCTTAACTGTTGACAATCCAACTACAAAACAGAGAGAGGTTGATGGATTGCTTGAAGCATTAAGAGAGTATAAACTCAAAGAAGGTTTAATTCTAACTTTAGACAAAGAAGATGAAATTATTTCTGGGGATAAGAAGATACTTTTTAAGCCTGTTTGGAAATGGTTGCTTGAATGAAGAGGAAAAGAACCCTGATTTTAATGCTCTATTAGAAAAATGTGTAGAATTTTTGAAATAACAACAATAACTGCTGAAATTAATTAAAATCTTTTTAGATATATTTTATCATGATGGTCAAAATCAGTAAAATAAATCACTTGTTCTTTTTTATCAACCCTAAAAACTAAAACAAATTTTCCAATATGAGCCCGTTTAAATTCTTTTAAAGCATGCCTTAACTTCTTGTAATGCTCTGGATCATAACAATTAGAAATTTCATAAATTTTCTTTATTATTTGTTCATAAAGTTCCTTGTTCTTTTTAAACAATTTTAAAAGAATCTTATCAAGATTTTTACTTGTCTTATAATTAAACATTTTTCTTTCTTTCTATAATATCTCTTAGTTCTTTTATAGAAGAAAAGGTTTTCCCATAACCTTCTTTATCAATCTTCTTTAATTTCTCCAAATACTCTGGCCTTATTTCTGGTTCAAGTTGTTTTTCATACTCTTGCAACAAGAAAATTATTGTCTGTTCTTTATTTTTAAAACCATACTTAGCTTTAATTATATTTAAAATTCTATGCTCATTCTCTGGAATTGAAATTGTTGCAGTTACCATTTTTACTACTTTTTATAGTAAATTATAGTATTTAAACTTTTTGACAAGTTCACTCTTCAAAAATAATCAGACATTTTTATAAACTTCTTTTAATAACTTCATAAATGACAAAGATATATTCTTATACAAAACTAGCCAGCTTTGAACACTGCCCCTTAAAATACAAATTCAGATACATAGATTGGATAATTCCAACAGTAGAAAAAAGCATAGAAAGTGTTTTAGGAAAAGCAGTTCACTCTGCACTAGAATGGCTCTATATAAGAGTAAAACAAGGCTATATTCCTACGATTGATGAAGTAATTATAGAATATTCTAAAGAATGGCAAGAAGATTTTAATGAAAATCTAGTAATTAATAATCCAAAATTAACTCCTATTGATTATTTTAATAAAGGAATTGAATTTTTAGCAACCTATTACACACAAAACAAACCTTTTGATGAAAATACCCTGGAAACAGAAAAGAAAATAATCCTTTATCTAGATGAAAATAAAGAATATAAGCTCCAGGGATTTGTTGATAGACTGGCATATAACTTAAAAACAAAAGAATATGAAATTCATGATTATAAAACAGCCAACTCTATTCCGACTAAACAAGAGCTAGAGCAAAACAAGCAACTAGCTCTTTACTCAATTGCAATAAAAAAAGAATTCGGAGAAAATAAAAGAGTTACTCTTATCTGGCATTTCTTAGCCCATAATAAAAAGATAGAAATTAAAAAAACAAACCAAGAATTAGAAAAACTAAAAAAAGAAACAATAGAGTTAATAAAAAAAATAGAATCTGCAACAGAATTTCCACATCAAAAATCTAGACTCTGCAACTGGTGTGAATATCTTTCTATTTGCCCTGCATGGGGAAATACGCCCCCCATAAAACAAGAAAAAAATCCTGCAAAAGACACTGCGACATCTAAAAAAGAAATTAGCCCAACAACAAAACAAGAAATCCCTATTAAAAAAGAAATTACTTTAACAACAAAACAAGATAAACCAGATATTAAAGACAAACAAGAAAGTCTAGATAAATACCCTACAACTAAGAAATATATTAAGGATTAGATTTATCCAAACATTTAAAAAAATATTAAACTTTACTACAAAATGAAAAAGCAGGTGAGAAAAAAGAATAAAGAACTAGAAGTTCCTTTCTGGTTATTAGATGGTTTTGTTGGAATATTAGCACTAGTAATTTATAATTTCTGTATTTATATGCTAGAAGTAATTGGAATTAAAGGACTAGTTGAAAAAACTCAGGAATCAATGGGATATTTTTGCCTTAGCTCTTTTATTGACCTTGGTTTCACAATAACGCAAATGACTCTGGGTTTATTAACAGTTTTTATTCTTTCTTTTATGTTAGGAGTTATTATCGGGCATGCAGTTAGAAAAAGAAGAAAAAAACAAAATAATAATCATCGCAAAAACATAAAAGATTATAAATAGATCATTTTACTTTATTTTTATATGGCAGTAATTTTATCAAAAACAGCAAAATCTTACAGAGTAGGTTTAAGCCTGTCCATAGCAACTGAAACTGAGTTTAGTAGACTAGAAAGATTACTTAAAGGTTTAGAAACCAATAATGAAATCTCTTTAGTAATTGCGAGGCAAGAAGATCCAAATCTTCTAGTAACCTCACGAACAGCTAGACAGATAATATTTTCTTTTGGCGAACTAAAAATAAGAGGCTTTGTAATAAAATATGTAGGACTACAAGGAAAATTTAAAAGAAGACTTGAATTAGATGGAACTTATGACGCTCTAGATACCTATGAAACTGCTGAAGAAGCAGAAGCATCTTATTCTGCTGGCTCAACCTGAGAAATATCTTCAATTCCATTATCAGGAACTTTAGCGATATCAGTAACATAATCTCCTTGCTGAAGTTTTACTACTCTAACTCCTTGTGCTGCTCTTCCCATTATTCTAATATTCTTTAACGAAGTTCTTATAACAATACCCTTACCTGTTGTCATAATAATACTATCATTATCATTAACACTAACTGTATTAACAACTTCACCGGTTTTATCACTCACCTTAACGTTTATTACTCCCTTGCCAGCTCTTGCAGTCTTACGATAATCATTTACAGCGGTTCTTTTTCCATATCCCTTTGTGGTAACAGTAAAAATAGCAGCAGTATCAAGGATCTCTAAACTAACAACTTCATCATTTTTATCAATCTTTATTCCAGTAACCCCATAACTAGATCTGCCCATAGCTCTAACATCACTCTCTCTAAATCTAATTGCTTTTCCTTGTTTAGTAGCCATAAAAACCTCTTGATCTTTTTTCACAACTTCAACTCCAATTAATTCCTCAGTATTATCATTTGGCAGATTTATTGCTTTAACCCCAGATGCTCTTGGTTTTGAAAATTGGCTTAAAGAAATTTTCTTTACAATTCCTTTTTTAGTAGCCATGACTAAATGGTCTTCAAAATTCTTAACTGAAATAACTTTTGTGACTCTCTCATTAGTTAATTTTAATAAATTAATAAGCGCCTTACCCTTGCTATATCTTTCAGCTTCAGGAACATCATATGCTTTAAGCCATAAAACCCTTCCACGAGAAGTAAAAAACATCATATAATCATGTGTTGAACAGCTAATCATCTGCTTAACAAAGTCTCCTGTTGCTAAATTGCTTCCAATAACTCCTCTTCCTCCTCTTCTTTGCTCTTTATAGGTCTTAACATCCATTCTCTTGCAATACCCTTTGTCAGTAATTGTAACAACAACCTCTTTATTCTGAACTAAGTCCTTTTCAGATATTTCACTAATTCTTTGCAATACTTGTGATTTTCTTTTATCTCCATATTTAACCTTTAATTCATTAACCTCTCTAGTAATAATCTTAAGAACCTCATTAATATCTCCTAAAACTTTTTCTAAGTCAGAAATTGTTTTTTTCAACTCTTCAGCTTCCTTATTTAGTTTATCTCTTTCTAAAGAAGTTAATTGCTGAAGTTTTGTTTCTAAAATTGCTTGTGCTTGTTTTAATGATAATTTAAACTTGCTCATCAAAACATCTCTTGCTTCAGTAACTCCTTTTGATTTTTTAATTAAAGAAATAACTTCATCTAAATTCTTTAATGCAATTAAAAGCCCTTCAACAATTTCTTGCCTTTCTTTTGCTTTTTTTAATTCAAACTTTGTTCTATTAGTAATAATAACTTTTCTATACAGAACATACTCCTCAACTACATTTTTAAGATTTAATATCTTAGGTTCTCCTCTAACAAGAGCTAAAAAATTAACATTAAATGCATCTTGAAGACGAGTATATTTGTAAAGAGCATTAATAATATATTTAGAATTAGCTCCTTTTCTTAATTCTAAAACAATCCGAATATTTCCCTTAGAACTTTCATCTCTTAAATCACTAACATCTTTAATTTTCTTTTTTTGAATTAAGTCTGCAATCTGAGTTATTAACACAGCCTTATTAACCATATAAGGAATCTCAGTAATAACAACAGCCTCTTTAGACTTAACTGATTCTGTACTTAGTTTTCCTCTCACAATAATTCTTCCTCTGCCTGTCTTATATAATTCAAGCATATCTCCTTGAATCTGGCCTCCAGTAGGAAAATCAGGTCCGCTAATAATCTCACATAGCTTCTCAATACTTATTTCTGGGTTCTTGATATAAGCATTAATTGAATCACAAACCTCAACTAGATTATGTGGAGGAATATTTGTTGCCATTCCAACAGCAATGCCTGTTGCTCCATTTAACATAAGTGTTGGAACTTTTCCAGGAAGTAACTCTGGTTCTTTTAACGAATTATCATAGTTTGGAACAAATTTCACAGTTTCCTTTTCAATATCCTGCAATAACTCCATTGAAAGAGCTTTTAATCTTGTTTCCGTATATCTTTGAGCAGCAGGCGGATCTCCGTCAAGTGAACCAAAATTTCCTTGTCCAAAAATCAAAGGATATCTAAGTGAAAAATCCTGAGCCATTCTAACTAAAGCATCATAAATAGCCATGTCTCCGTGCGGATGAAATTTCCCCATCACATCTCCAACAACACGCGCACATTTTTTAGTCTGAGTTCCAGGTTTTAAACCCATTAAATTCATTGCATAAAGAATTCTTCTCTGAACAGGCTTAAGCCCGTCCTCAATTGAAGGAATTGCACGTGAAACTATAACACTCATTGCATAATCTAGATATGCTTTTTTCATTTCTCCAGTTACTTCTGTATTATATACTCCTTTTTCTGTTTCTTTCATATCTTCTGGTTGTTCAACTGGTGTCATTTTTTATTTTTACCTCTTAACTTTAATTTCTATATTTTTATTATCTAAACAAACACTTCCCTTACTTAATGTTATCCCATATTTTTCACAGTATATTGGATTTAATGTTAAACATAACGGAACATCTTTATTAACTTGGGAATGTGCACAACTATAATCACAAAATTTTAACTGCGTCATTCTTCCTCCTCTTCTTCATCCTCGTTTTCTTCAACATCTGAATAATATTTAATCAAAAGCTCATTTTCATCATCTAATTCATAAGTAATTTCTTTTTTGCTTTCCTTTAACTCCTCTAGTTTTCCAATTAAATCATTAATATCTCCTTCATTAAGAAGTATTTCAGTTACTTCTACTTCTGTTTCTTCTTCATTTTCTTCTTTATTTTCTTCTTTATTTTCTTCTTTATTTTCTTCTTTATTTTCTTCTTTATTTTCTGTCATTTTTGTTTTATGCGACCTCTTCGCCTCTAGAGTCTAAATATTCCATCATCTCGTCTTCAGAGAGCTCTTTAACATTTATGTCTCTTCCAACCCATTTGCACTTCTTGCACTCCCACTCTCCAGCACCTTTTCCTTCTTCACCTGTTAAAACAACTGCCACCTCATCACTCTTGCACTTTGGACAGCTCCTAACCTTGAAGATTTTTCCAGATTTACTGCTTTTTCCTGTTTTAACTCCCTTACTTTGGCTACTCATAGACGAAGTGGATAAAGGCTCTGCCTTTTGTCTTACTTTTGCATACTCTTCTGGCGAATCATATCCTTCTCTGATCCATTCTGGTGTTGATAGTTTTGATTTTTTGGGCATTTTTAAATATCTAAATTAGCTTGTTTTGCATTTTCATGAATAAACTCTTTACGAGCCTGAACATCATCTCCCATGAGCATGCTGAAAACCTTATCAGCTTCAACTGCATCTTCAATAAAAATCTTTTTGATTTTTCTGGTCTTTGGATTCATTGTAGTATCCCAAAGCTGATCAACACTCATCTCTCCTAAACCTTTAAACCTAGTAACAACCATTGTTCCTAACTTTTCTGTTAATCTTTTTAATTCTTTATCTGAATAAACAAAATGATCTTTCTTTTTCCTGGCCCTATACAAAGGAGGCATTGCAGCATAAATATTTCCATTTTCAATTAACTGCGGCATAAATCTAAAGAAAAATGTAAGTAAAAGTGTTTTTATATGCTCTCCATCAACATCTGCATCAGTCATTATTACTATTTTAGCGTATCTTAATCTATTAATATCAAAATCCTCTCCAACTCCTGTTCCAATAACAGTAATCATATTTGCAATTTCCTCGCTTGAAAGAGCTTTTGCAGGATTTGCTTTTTCAACATTTAAAATTTTACCTTTTAATGGCAAGATTGCTTGAATTTCTTTGTTTCTTGCTTGTTTTGCCGAGCCTCCGGCACTTTCTCCTTCCACCAGGTATAATTCAGTATCATCTGATTTTTTCTTAGAGCAGTCAGCTAATTTTCCAGGTAAGCCAGAAAGTGAAAATGCACTTTTTCTTCGTACCAATTCTTTTGCTTTTTTAGCAGCAAGCCTTGCTTTAGCTGAATCAAGTGATTTAGAAACAATTTTTTTTGCAACAGCCGGGTTTTCCTCAAAAAACTCAGATAAGCAAGAAGTAACAATAGAATCGATAAAACCCTTCATATCAGAATTTCCTAGTTTTGTTTTGGTCTGGCCCTCAAATTGGGGATTGGGCATTTTAACACTAATTATTGCAGCTAATCCTTCTCTTGTATCATCTCCAGTTAAAACCTCGCTCTTGCCATTACTGGTTTTTTTAATATAATCATTAATTACTCTTGTTAAAGCAGTTTTAAATCCAGACACATGAGTTCCTCCCTCAACAGTATTAATTGTGTTAACAAAACCATAAATATTATCCCTGTATCCAGAATTATACTGTATTGCTACTTCAACAATAGTTCCTTTATTTTCTCTTTTAAAATAAACAGGTTTATGCAAGACCTCTTTATTTTCATTAACCCACTTTACAAACTCTATTAATCCTCCTGCAGCATAAAACTCTTGTTTTTTGTCTTTTATTTCATCTTTTAAAATTATTTTTAATCCTGCATTTAAAAAACAAATCTCTTTAAAACGAGTTTCTAATATCTTATAATCAAAATCAAGTGCAGAAAAAATTTCATTATCTGGCCAAAAAGTAATTGTTGTTCCTGTTTCATCTGGAGAAGAAACTTTTCCAGTAACTGTCAACTTATCAACAGCATTTCCTCTTGAATACTCCTGTCTATAAATCTTGCCATCTCTTTTAATCTCGATTATAAGTTTTTTAGACAAAGCATTAACAACACTAACTCCAACTCCATGCAGTCCTCCTGAAATTACATAAGACTTTTTATCAAATTTTCCCCCAGCATGTAGTTTTGTAAGAGCCACCTGAACTGCAGGCATTTTATAAACAGGGTTCATATCAACTGGAATTCCTCTCCCATCGTCCTCTACACTAACAGACCCATTTTTATTTATAGTAACATTAATAATCTTGCAAAACCCTGCTAAAGCCTCATCAACAGAATTATCAACAACCTCATAAACAAGGTGATGAAGCCCGTCTTTTCCTGTTCCACCTATGTACATTGCAGGCCTTTTTCTAACTCCTTCTAAGCCTTCTAAAACCTTTATTGAATCTCCCGTATATTCACTTTTTTCTGGCATTGTTTGTTTTTTACCTCTTAGACAGTATCCACTTAAAGTAGATGATTTAAAATCGAATTTTTACAATAAAATTCATCAATTTATACTAAAAATAAAGACTCCTAGTTTATAAAGTTTTCTAGCTAAAATTACTTATTTATCGACGACAAAAGAAAAAACCGGTAAAATTCAAATAAATCTAGACAAAGATTTCCAAGTAAGATAGTACTACTACTTAATGACAAATATAGAAAGATTTATATACTAAAAACGAGTATAAAATATATGGCAAAACCTCATGTTAATTTTAAAGGGATACGTAAATCTTTAGCTGAAGTTGTGGGCCTAGTTGACCAAGCAGAAAAAAGGGATAGAAAGGATCTTGTTCCTCAAATGCAATCTGACTTAGAAAGTCTTGCTACAAATTATAGGGGTATGCTAGAAACCACAAAAACTTCTAGAACAAAAACAAGTCATTCATATAAGCCTGAAATTCACTCACAAACTTCTAAGCCATATGCAAATATTGTTGATCAGTATAATGTTGCATTATGTAGAGGGGATGTTGATAAGTGGTTACAAAGTAATTGTACAGCTTGTACTGCTATTATTCCTAATCATTCTATTGGTGCAGCTGCGCCCGACAACACCCCCCCTATTTTTAACCAAGATCAGAGTGGTCGTTTTTATCAATTTGATACTGGCAAGGACATTTTAACACTTCCTTCTCCTAATGTTCCCAGAGAAAGTTATCATTGCACTAAATTAGTATTTCAAACTATCGGACGAGATTCAGATAAGCCCCTTTCAAAATCAAAGGTTGTAAAACTAATTGAACCAGCAATAGTAGAGCTAACAGATGATGGAAAATACAAATTAAAACAAAGAGGAAAAATAGAATTAAAATTTGATTAAAATGAAAAAGAAAACCTATATTTCAATACTTACTGCATTATTGTTAATCTTAGGCATTACTATATTTGTCCTAATTAGTACTATTCAAAACATGCCTCAAGAACAAACAAAAGTTTCAGAATACTCTTATACTAAAGCAATATGTGAAGGAGATACTTGCCAAGATTATGTTATCCTTTGCAACGGCCAAGAACTAATAAGTCAAACCCCAATAACAGGAGCTCAAATGAAAATACCCTCTGGTTGGGAAGATCCTAGACCTCAAGAATTAGTTGCTGGGTTTTGCACTCTTGCCTGAACATTAATCGGCAATTTTGCCTTATTTCTATAGTGAATTACAATACTTATTATTATTGAAACAATTGCTATTAACAATATTAATAAAATAATTATCCATCTCAAGGTATCAAGTTTTTTTGGACCAACATCAAACCACTTGCTTGCAACTGCTGTTTTTTCTCCATCATCATAAACTACCTGAGAAACCAAAACATACTTGCCATTAGGTATTCCTTTAGGCAATAAAAACTCTTTATCAAATTTATCTTCGCTAGGTATATTTCTTATTTCACTAGTTCTAAAGATTTCATTATCTTTTGAATCTTTAATAAAATAATCAACACTAACATTTGCCTCTTCTTCTGAAACACCAACAAGCCTTGTCATAACAAAACTAGCATGCAAAAGTTCTCCAGGCCAGATATTTAAATCAGCCTTAGGAATATCAACAACAATATCAAAAATAGATCCAGGAGAAACAACATTTACAGAAAGAGGAACCTCTCTTTGTTCTGAAGTAGATGTCCAAACTTTAATTGTATCTACATAAGAACCTAATTCAATATTAACATCTGGGCTAACTGTAACAGCAATAGTTCTTGATTCTCCAGGCCCTAATTTAAAGCTATTAGTATCTAAACTAGCCCAACTAAGTGCTAAACTAACATAAACATCATACCTTGAAATACTTGTTGGATTTGAAACAGTAAAAGTTGCAGAACCAGACTGACCCTGTTCAACAGTAATAACCAATGTCTCATTATCCACATTAAAAGAAGTTTTTGGCAATACACATCCTGCACCACAACTTGAAGAAGTACTCCCCCCGCCACCATCATCGTCATCTGGAAGAACCCCACACGGAGGATTTTCATTAGGAAGTCCATTACAATTATCATCATATGGAGTAGCACAATTTTCTATTGCTCCAGGATGAATTGCTGCATTTCTATCATTACAATCTGCTGCACCGCAAGTTCCTCCTAAAGGAGAATAAGAGTCCCCATCATAATCAGGACAAACCAAAGATCCATTTGGATAATAAATTAAAGTTAACTCTAAAGTTTCTTCTTCAACAAAAGTATAATTAGTAGAAAACCTGTTATCAATACTAAAAATAATAATATCTCCGTCTCTTCCTCCCTCAACTAAGAAAACAGGAGAATATCCATAATGACCCAGATAACTCTGATCAATTATAGTTTCTTCTACTAAAGTATTATTAAGAAAGGCTCTGACATAAAAAGGATCTGTTACTAATCCTGCATCATCATATCTAACCTCTCCATAAAATTGATGAAAACTAGGAGGCTGTGCTAAAGCTAGAGCTATAAAAGTCAGTGCAAAAACTAAAATAATTAATTTTTTATTCATTTCCTATTAATTGACCTGTTATTGGAATAAAGGTTGCATTGTCATTAGCTAAAATCCAGTATCCTTTTGTATCATCAAGATAAGTGGTAACTCCAACCAACTCATAAATACCTAAGCCTTCATTATATGTATATAACTCACTATATGAAATTCCTCTAAATGTATCGTTTGCTTCATAAGAGTGAGAAAAGGTTCCCATAAAGTTCCATCCAGGAACAACAGGAATACTTGGTCTTTCTAAAGTTGCAGTCCTTCTTGTCCCATTAATTACTAAATCAGCATCTGAATTCATAACAACAATATATCCTTTACCTATTTCAAGGTTTTGCAAGTTGCTAGGAAGCCCATTAAAGTGATAAATCTCATATCCCCCGTCATAAGTATAAATCTTTTCAGCACTTGCAATAATATTCCTAAATATATAATCAATAGAGTAATTATCCAGTATCAATGGCAGACTAAAAGAATTCTTTCCAGAATAAAGAGGAATTGTTCTAAGTTCCCATTTTAATTCTCCTAATCGAACATTTAATAATTGAGAATAATCATCTGAACTATAATTCACATTATCAACTGTTGCAATAAAATAATATTCTGGATCAGTACTAAACTCAAAAAATCCATCATCTTGCCACTCTGCTGTCCAAATTACTCTAGCTACTCCAGAAGCAAATGAAACTCCACCAGGAGGACTAACTAATGCAGGATCATCTGATCCACCTATAACTTCATCAATAACTCCTCCTAAAAGACCATCTTTATCATATATGTAAAAAGAATCAACACTAGCAGAATCACAATCTATCCCTTCAATAATCAACTCCACAGTATCTCCTTCATCTGCAATTGTTGTATTCCAGTATAGGTTTGTGATTAAACAAGTTCCTGGACAAACTTCATCTGCTCCACTGCAATCTTCATCGACGCTGTTTCCACATACTTCAGTTGCACCAGGATAAATATTTGCTCCATCATCATCGTTTCCAAAAATGCCATCTGTTCCATTTACTCTATCATCGCAATCAATAGGTCCACAAAGAAGCCCTCCAGTAATATTATAACCATCTTTATCAGAATCAACACAAACTATACAGCTCGGAGTTCCAAAACAATCATTATCAGCACAGTCTGTAGGCCCATCACAATCATTATCTCTTCCATCAGCACAGTTTAATTCAAATCCAAATTGAAAAGGATTATCTTCTGCTAAATCATCTCCACAACACTCTAATTGACCTCCATTACCAGCCCAATTAAATCCGCCCTCAGAACAACAAGCTTGCAAATTATCTGGATCAATGTTAATATTATCACAAGAATCTGTTGCTTCATTGCAAGAATCTGCAGTACAAGAACTTGCATCTGCACAATCAGGATCATCTGTTCCATCAATACAACCAGATGCTAAATCGCAAACCTCATTACCGTCACAGTATAATCCATTAGAACACACAGTGTTATTAGCAACATAATCACAAGAATCTGTTGCCTCATTACATGAATCAATTGTGCAAGGAAATGAATCAGCACAATCAACATCATTTCCTAAAATTAGCTCGCAAAGCTGTGCTACACACTGCTCAACACCATTACAATAATTTCCATCATCACAAGGGGTTCCATCTAATTGTCCTGCACATTGAGATGCAATACAAGAACAACTTGCTAAATCACACTGCATCCCCCCACCACAATCACTATCCTGATCACAAGCTGCACCACAAACCTGACCATCTCTTCCATCACCTACATCATTATCAGTACAATATGAAGCAGTCATTGCACAAGAATAAATATTGCAGTTTCCTGCTCCATCACAAGTATCATCTCCATCAAGAGGATAAAACTGTGCAAAAAACCCACTACAAGTATTATCAAGGCAATCTCTTACTCCACATGAAGTTCCTGCTGGTTGCTTTAAATCAACTATAGGGCAATCATTACTTACTCCATCACAAACCTCTGCTACATCACATAAACCACTAGCAGGCCTACAAACAGCTGTTGACTTAGAATCTCCTGGACATAATTCTAATAAGCCAGTACAGTATTCAGCAATATCACATCCACCCGGAGCCTCACTTCTACACACAGTAGTAGGGGGATCATAACTAGTTCCTGTAATACTCCATTGACTAGCTGTTACAGAATAACTACACCCGCCAACACCGCAACTATAATCTCTATACTCTTGGCCAGCAAGTGTCTGATCACCACAAGGTCCAATAGAAACAACAATTGTCGTCCCATTATAAACCCAACCATCAGATAAACTACAATTCTGTGAAGTTGCATAATTACATCCACAAGTAGAATTACAGCTTCCAACAGTATAGTAAATATCTCCAATACAAGTATTTGAGCAATCTGAATTCTCATCACATTGTGCACTACACTGGACAGGAGCACAAGTACTAGTAACTGTCTGGGTTCCTCCAACCTGACAAGTATCTAATCCCTCATTACAAACTCCTGCAATAAATGGTGCAAAATCTCTTGTAAAATCTATTCCATCAAAAGGAGCAGGATTAAAACAAGTGTCAATTAAAGGTAAATTAAATGACGTGCAATCCCTAGGACTAGTTAAACACAAACCAGAACTGCAATAATCACCAACAGTACAATACTGACCATCATTGCATAAATTGCTATCGTCGTCAACATTACTGCAAACAAAGCCCACACAAGTATCATCAGTACACTGATTTGAATCATCACACTCACTGTCTAATCCTGATGGGCAGCCGCATCCAGAAAAATCATTAGTACAAATACCAGCATTACAAACATCATTAGTACAAACTATACTATCATCACAATGACTATTTTGAGTACATGCTACACAGGCACCAGAAGAACAATAAGGAGTTGCACCCACGCAATTAGGAGAAACTTCATCAGTTTGTGTATCGCAATTATCATCTATTCCATTACAAATCTCAGTTGCTCCAGGATGAACTGCAGCATTGTTGTTATTACAATCAGTGTTTGTTTCAATAAGCTCAGTACTAACATTATAGTTTAATGGCCTCAAACACTGTATTAAAGTTGTTCCATTAGAATATCCATCTTTATCTAAATCATTATACCAAACCTGGTTTGGTTTTTCTAAAGGGTCATTATCATTACAATCAACTGGAAATCCATCATCTCCAGGATCACTTGCAGTACAATTATCATAGGTATCTAAATCAGAATCAACACATATTGAATTTTGTATTACAGTTATATCAAAAGGCATTACAGAAACAGTTGAATAAGTCCTAGACGTATTAATATGACAAATTACTGTTTTATCAAATCCTGTGTAAGAACCAACACTACAATTAAAATAATAAGAACTTCCTATCCTTATTAAAAATGGACAATCCTGGCCAGCAATATCTGCATAAACACTATTAATTCCAGCATTTGGGATAATTCCACACTGGGCAAGGAAATATTCATTCTCATTAAAAGTAAGTCCCCCACCAGCAGCTTGTGCAAGATATAAATCAATTGAACAAGCACTATCCCCATGACCACAAACAGAATTATCATAATCACATTCATTATCACAATTATTATCAACTCCATCTGTGCAAATTTCTGCCTCTCCAGGATTAATATAATAATTATTATCATTACAATCTACTTGAAGTCCATCATCCCAAGGATCACTCGCAGTGCAATTATCATAACCATCTGAATCATCATCAATACAAGAAGAAGTTATATTAATAAGAACGATTTCTGTATCGTTTTCAAAAACACCAGGAATATCAGAAACATACTTTACAAAAAAGTTATAAGCTCCAACATCGCCAGTTGCATTTAAATTCCAGGTTGGCTGACAAATTGGATTAGTACTATTTAAAATCCCACAATTATATGGATTTGGGCTTGTTGTGTAAAAAGGAGTTCCACTACCAAAAGGAACATTGCCTTTAGTTTCAGCAAACTTACCTGCAGTCACATAAAGTAAAACATCATCAAAATCTCCAAAATCTCCAATAGGATTGACTAAAGGATTATTAAGAGGTGTTGGACAAGCACTTGTCTCTTGATCCCAATCAACATCCTGATCTAATTCCATTGCTCTAATTGTGTGGACCCCTTCAACCTTATCTAATTTAACATAGACTAATTTTGATCCAGACGGACCATTAAAATAATCATCATCACAGCCACTTAAATCAGCTCTATCCCACTTCACAATATTTCTCCAATCAGTTCCATTATGATACCATACACTAACAGCATCTGTTGAAATACTAATCCCATCATACCAGCAAGCATAAGTAACATTCACAAGAATTGTCTCCCCGGATTTTGGATTCTGCCCATTACTTGATGTAATTTGTATATCTTCAATAGTATTTGTTCCGTCACAATTATAATCCTTAGTTCCCCATTCCCAATCAACCTCTGCTATAAGATTGCACTCTGGCCCAATCATATTCAAGTTTCCACTGCATCCCTCACAATAATCTCCACAATTAAAAGAACTCTTTGAAGGAACCAATAAAGTAATATCATCTATTGTTGCATTTCCTTCATAATCATCGCTGTGCGGCTCTCCAATATATAGATATTCTAAAGCATGATTCATAGCATAAACTTGTGTTGTTGTTAAGTCAACCGGGGCTGATTCCTCTAATAAATTCTCGCTCTCATCATATAATCTGTAAATTAACTGGTTATTTTTCTTTTCAAATTCTGCATAATACCAAGTAGTAGGGTTATAAGTGTAAGCAACATCCCAATTCCATGACCCAACAGTATTCCAGAAATTGCCTGTTCCATTCCATGGTCTCAAAATATTTCCATATCCTGGCTCATTGGTTGCTGGATCCATATAAACCATATAAAATGGATGTGAAACTCCAACATGATCATCTATATCCATGACTGCTTTTCTATTATAATGCCACCACGACTCATTACAGTCATTTCCAGCACAAGTATTATTAGATAAAGCAATTAAATAAATTCCATTCTCATAAACTCCACTATGATCATTAAGTCCATTAGTTACATCAAGAGGTAATTCATAATTCGCCCAGTCATAATTTACATTTCCAAACCTTACTCTTAATTTATATTCATAAGGCAAAGAGTCAGTTGATCTAATTAAGGCAACGTTTGAAAAATCAGGAGTATTAATAAATGCGTAATTTCCGTCTCCAGTAATCTGCCCCCCATTATATAGATTAAATGTAAGCCAATTATTTCTTCCAAAAGTTGCGTCATCTACTCCAACAAAAGGTATACTGAAATTTTCTCTGTATAGCTCAACCCAACCAGTATCCTCAAATGGATCCAATATAGCAGTTACATTTCCACAGTTTCCTCCAACACAAGTAACTCTTGAAGTAAATGGAAACATTGTATATTTTAAAACGCCAATGCTTTCTGTAGGGTTAACAAGTTCAGGATTCAGATATCCTAAATTTGCAGGAGAAGGAAGAACATTAAGCATTGGATTACTGCTTGTAATATTTTCAGTTTCATCACTAAATAAAAATGCTTTAAAATAATATTCAGGGGGGTCTGTTTCAGGAGCAAATTCATTCATATACTCTGCCAACCATAAAACAGTCATTTGTGAAAATCCAGCAGACCAAGAAGTAATCTGAGGATTGGTTGAAACTAATCTGTCCCCAGTAGAACTAGCCTCCCAAATTTCAAACCTAACTCCCTCTCCACTGCAATTTGTATTTCCATAAACAGTCAATCCAACTTGAGAATTATTGTAAACAGTATAGCTTCCTCCAGAAACAGACCAATTTGCATTTGTAAACTGACAAGGACCAGTTGAAGGATTATTATAACATCCAGTTATATTAAACATACACTCTTGTGCATCACCTTGCAGATAACATTCTAAAGTTCCAGAATCATATCCTAATCCAACACAAGTCTGTCCTCCTAAGTTAACCCCATCACACTGCTCAGCACCATTAATCACACCATCCTCACATACAGGGTTTGTATTTTGAACGCTAAGCATAGAATTTCCTAAATTTCTTGAATTGAGATTTTCACTTGCATTGCTAACGAGCGTAGTAATAAAATAATATTCAGGGGGATATGTTTCAGGAAAACTTTCTCCTTGCCACTCTGCTTGCCAGCTTCCTGTTGCAATAGTTCCAAGAGCATTAAAATTAACATTTACTGGATTTAATAGAACATTATCATCTCCTCCAAGGAAATCATATTCTTGAATAGTAAAATTAACTGCTTGGTTATTACAGTTTGTTCCTGTAACAATTAAATTAACAAGTGTCCCATTTGTTACATTTGTTATAGACCAAGAAGCATTTATTAAATTACAATTAGTACATCCTTCATCAGTACTTCCATCACAATCATCATCAACTCCATTTCCACAAATCTCAGTTGCTCCAGGATGAATTGTATCATTTGTATCATCACAATCATTACCATTATTTGTACATGCTGGTTGATCACAACTTGGACACTCTCCATAACCATCTGTGTCATCGTCATCACAAGTCAAAGAAGCCAGCACATCAACTACACCCTGACTTACATCATGCACTATTTGTTGAGGAGAACTTTCATTATTATATAACATATCATTTGAAAAAGTTATAGTAGAAGACCCAGCAGACAATCCAATAAATTGCAATTTAGCAAGAACGCCAGAACCACTAACTCCTGTTGTTGTAGCAATTCTTGTTGCAGCAAAATTATCAAGAAATCCAGGAGTGACTGTAGGAGGCAGGACAAAAATACTTGCACCACCACTACTTAAAAAAGGGCCTACATAAGTATTACCCACATCAACATACTGTAATATTGAAGGATCATAATTTAAATCAAACTGAAAACTATAAAGATTTGTAACATCCTCTAAGGTAACATTAACTTGAAAAACATTTCCAGCAGTTACTTGTTGATAAGATGGCGTAATAGACAAGTTAGTTGCTTGTGTAAAACCAATAAACATTACAAAAAATATAAAAATCCAAAACCTTCTAAGTACCATTCTTTCTCTTTTTTCTTCTTTTTTATTTGAAACCATCTTTAATTTATAAATTTATATCCTAAGTGAAATGCATTCCTATCAAAGACAAATCAAGTATATTAATTTGTCCATCACGAGTTACATCTCTTCTACCACACCACGTAGGACCAACGCAATTAATTGCTCCAAATTGCATTGCTGCCATTGAAATGTCTGCTATATCAACAAAACCATCCTGGTTTATATCATATATTATTGCATCGCAGTCAATATCAACTATATCTACTAATCCATCACAATCATCATCAAGATCATTATAACAACTTATTTCATTTGTTTCATATCCCCCTACTTGAACTGTGGTTCCTACAGTCCCACAATCAGCATCACATCTATCTGCAGTTCCTGCTGGATATGACCCCCAATTTCCTGGCTGATCAGCATCATTATCATTATTATAGTCACACTGATTACAATCTCCTTGCCCTGATACCCAGTAATCATCTTCTGCTGAATTTGTACATAGTCCACTACAATCAGAATCAAAAATATCTATAAAACCATCACAATCATTGTCACTGCCATCAGTACAATCTTGCTCAGTAATCTGATATGGGCTATCTTCATTAGCATTGTTTCCACAACAAGAATATGGGCTAGGTCTTGATATATCATAATTAAATCCTAAGTCTTGACATACATACTGACAACTTTCAGGATCAAACCCTTCATCAGTCTGACTATTACAATTATTATCTACTCCATCACAAACTTCAGTAGCACTAGGATTAATAGCCCCAATATTATCATTGCAATCTCCACTAGTTAAAGTTAATTCTGCTGTAAGATAATAATTTGTAGGTCTTGCACACTGTGTTAATATAACTCCATCAGAATAAAGATCTCCATCTAAATCCTTATACCATGTCTGGCCTGGATGCTCATCACCATCATTATCATTACAATCGCTACTATCTAAAACATAACCTCCGGGGGGTGTACAAGAGTCTTG
>Ga0180009_10001116_pt1 | contig 33650 bp, 34 predicted proteins | sample OS_PC_MetaG_FD_123537 | JGI IMG/M metagenome (GOLD analysis project Ga0180009, IMG submission 123537) | Groundwater microbial communities from the Aspo Hard Rock Laboratory (HRL) deep subsurface site, Sweden - OS_PC_MetaG | ecosystem: Environmental > Aquatic > Deep subsurface > Groundwater...
CCCATACGCAATCGGAGTTATCAGAGCATATATTATCGTCGTTTTTATTTTGAACTGGTCGAGAACCATGACGAGTATCATGAGGTACAGCGAGATTCTTATCACGAAGGTTACAGCATTTATATACTCGATTTTCAGTTCTTTTGTCGTAGTTTTGATGAACCCTACGATAAAATCAACTGCAATCAAGCCGCCGAGCAGTATTATAATCCCTGCGACCAGGTTCGGAATATACAGCAGGGCATCCCTCAGAAATGCGGTTAGAAACTCTATGTTGAGAATATTTACCGCCGCCATCAGAGCAACTGCATAAATGAACCATCTTATCACCAGATCCGAAATACCGACTAACTGCACTCCGCTTTTTTCAAGGTATTCCCCCACAACAGTTTTCCTTATCAATTCGTTTAATCCAGCCTTGTCCACTGCCTTGGATATCACCCTTCCGAAAACTCTGCCAACGTACAGTCCAACTATCAGCACGACCAAAGCAGCAATTATTTTCAGAATATACATTGTAGCGTCGGCTATTGCTCTTCCGGTAACAGCGTCCAAAAATGAAAGCATATCTGCCATACAACAACCTCCTTATCTGAAGTAATACAAAACCAGAATATAAAGCTTATTGCTTACGCTTGTGCTGGAATCAGAGCTATCCTGTCCTTTACAATATTCTTGAGAACATTCTTTTTCTTTTCTCCACTTCTTGCTGCGGTTCGAATTTCCTTTTCATCTATGCCAAACAGTTCTTTTATTCGCTCATATTTTTCTTCGTCGATTTCAAGCGAAGCTTCCTCGCATTCATATTCTTTCAAAATTTGCTCCGGCAATCTCTCGCAAATTAAAATCGCTTCCCTCGAATTTCGCAGACCAAAAATCTCTATAGCTTTTTTTATCTGCCTCTGAGCACTTGCCCTTGCCAGAACTTCTATAAAAAAATCGTTGCTGAAATTCTCCCCCCGCTTGAACGCTTTTTCAGCCTGCGAAATTGCAAATTCGATGTGCTCCCTGCCAGCCACAAAGCGAGAGTCAATTATCTGCACATCTCTGTATTTCTTCAGAACTTCCTTGTTTAGTGGTTTTTTGCATTTGAGAGGAAGGATTTTCATCTACATTCTCGCCCCTTTCAGTGCATTCCTGCACCCGCACTCCCGCTCTTCCGGAATATTATTTATTACCTCGACCAAAATCTTCTTCAGATTTTCTTGATTTTTCCTTACGATGTTCTTAACTTCTGCAGCAGTTAGCTTCTTCTTGGCAATGCCTGCAGCGAAGTTGGTTACTGTGCATATTGCAGCATAGCAAATCTCAGCCTCTCTTGCCAGCGTTGCTTCTGGCACGCCAGTCATTCCAACGATGTCGCATCCGAGCTTGTGGAGCATTCTAATCTCTGCAGGCGTTTCGAACCTTGGGCCTTGAGTGCAAGCGTAAACCGCGCTGCTGAAGACTTTTCCTGCGATTTTCTCACCAGCCGTCGCTAGGGCTTTCCTTAACTCTGGGCAGTAAGGCTCAGAAACATCTATGTGAACTGCTTCCTTATCGTAAAAAGTAGAATCTCTGCCTTTAGCGAAGTCTATGAAGTCGTGAGGTATAACAATATTTCCAGGAGCAAGTTTTTTGTTTATTGCCCCAACAGAATTGGTCGAGATTATCCTCTCAGCCTTGAGCATTTTGAGGGCAAATATATTAGCCCTGTAGTTGACTTTGTGGGGCGGTAAAGCATGATTTTTTCCATGCCTCGGCAGAAATAGTATCTCATTTCCCCGCAGCTCGCCAACCGCTATCTCTGGAGCACCGTATGGAGTTTTTATTACCCTCCTCCCAATCTCCTTAAAAATTTTCGGGTCGTAAATTCCAGTTCCGCCTATGATTGCGATGCTCATCTCAAGTAGCCCTCGCTACCCTGCTCGCCTTCCATTTAGAGCGCAGGTACAGGAAGCCGAGCATAGAGAGCACCAAGCCGAAGGTTATCCACGTTGCTAGCTCAACGTTGTTTATTTCCCCGATCAGAAACTGGCTAGCTGCATTTATGATTACCCCGAAGGCTACTACAAACACCATCATTATCATATACTTCCATGCCCCCTGCTTCTCGAGTACAGCGTCTATGCTCTTGCCAATTAGAGCAACGATAGCTGCGAAACTCAGAAAATTAATTGCACCCGAAGAGAATACCGGCGCTGCCTCTCTAATGCTGCCGAGTGCGATACCTCTACCCACAACTTCGTCGTATCCCACAGATATTCCGACGATAGCTATCAGTATCGAGACTACATAGGTGAAGAAGCTTATTTTCCCAGTAACTACGGAGGACCTGAATTCTTCGAATATTCTCTGCACCGTACCTTCCAAGCCAAATCCCTTTATCAGCAAAAAAACGCCTGCGGTGCCGGCGATAAGCCGCCAGCTCGTCGCTCCAAGCAGCATGTAGAGGATGAGGACTATGCCCGGCAAGCCAAGCACCAATCTCGCTATTCTGGGGTCGCTGACGACATCTCTGAGAAAATCCTGAATAACGTAGTAGGTGCTCTCGAGTTTTTCAGCCTGCTTTACTATAACCCTCTTCACAGCTATCACATTTGCTTTCGACTGGACTATCGGCAGGACATACTCATCCTCTGCGCCATCAGTTACGACAATAACTCCATCCGGCTTGTTTTTTTCAAGAGCTTCATCAAGTTGTTTGGAAATTTTTGTATCGGATTCAACGCCGAGATTTTCGCTTCCGACGAGGGCAACGACCTCTACCTCTCTTCCCTCTTTCTTAAAGTAGTCTCCAACTTTTATGGCTTCGAAAAGAGCATTGGTGTCCGATTCGCTCGGGTCTGCCAGGCCGAGCCTAAGGGCAACATCCAGCAACTTCTCTCTTCCGTAGATAGGACCGTCTTCGTCAATTTTCCTGAAAATGTCAGCATCTCTGTCGATGCAAATTACCAGTATTTTTTTATACTCCATAATTACACCAAGTTGAATCTTCTCAGCAGATATATATCTTCCAGTGCTAGCTTCTCTCCCTTCCTGAATCTCTCATAAACGCTTTTGGCTTCTTCCTTTAATTCTTTATCGCTTTTTGGTTTTAAATCAGTTTCAGCTTCTATCCTCTTAATACTCTTCTCAAGTTCTTTCATCTTCAGCACGCAAGAGTTCAGTTCCTCACTCAGCTTGTCCAGCGCAGGGTCTATTTCCTTTCTCTTGCCGTTCAGCTCGTCTATTTTGGCTTCTGCTTCCTTAATTTTTGCAACCGCCTGCAAGAATTTTTCATGCTGCTGCTGGGATTCCTTGGATAATTTTAAAATTTCCTCGTGCACTTTTCTTGAGCTGCTTTTATGCCTGTCGATTTCCGTTGAAAGTTCTATAAGCTCCTTGTATCCTTTCAGCTCCTGATTTAGCTTTTTAATCCTGTCTACGAGAGCATCTTCCTTTTTAATTTCCATTACGCTTGTCTGAAGCTTCCATTCCAGGGCGTCTATCTCTTTCTGGATTTTCTTGTAGTCACCCTTTGGAGCACTTTCCTTGAGCTTTTTGTATTTTGCAACCAGAGCTTTTACGTGCTCATTCATTTTTTCCCGTTCTTCTTTTAACTTTTTAACCCTCCCGTTAAGCTCGTCCCTGAGCTTTTTGGATTCGTTCGCTCCCTTGTTTTTTATCTTTATTTCCTGTATCAATTCTCTCTTTTTATTTCCGAGCTCTCTAAGGGCTGCCTTCTTCTCGACAATGTCCCTCTTCATATCCTGCATTCTCAGCTCGAGCATGTCTCTCTCTTTTATCATCGATTCCATGTCGAGCTCTCCAAAAATATAGGGGAGGATTCTGGTAAGGTCTTTCTCGTATTTCGAATTAAATGCTATGCACAGTCCTGCTTTTTCGAAAGCTGCCAGGTCATTCGCCCCGCAGACTACTGCGCTGTCTCGCAGCGAAACGCCAGCTTTCTTTACTATCCTCTCAAATGCAATCAGCTCGTTGGTAATTGAGTAGTCCAAGCCCAAATCTTTTTTTATCATGTCCACAACTGCACCAGCCCCGCTGCTTATTATGCCTGTCTTTATTCCCCTCTCCTTTAGTTTTGCAATCGTCTCCTTTGCTCCCTTCATTATGGGCAATTTCCTTGCTGCTTCTTGGACTTTCTCTTCTCCATCACTTTTTTTTCTTGCTATCTCTAAAAGCGTGCCGTCAAGGTCAAACAGAACTAACTTCATGCGCTACACCTAAAAGAATTCATAGTATTTATATGCTTCCTCCTTATCAAAGCAGAATTTTACTTTTTTAAAGTTATTCTTCATCTCAATAACGTCTCTCCTAACCTTTGCAATTTCTTTATCGATTATCACTCTCTTAAAGAGCCCGGCTATCTCTTCCATCTCTTTTTCTTTCATCCCGACTCTTGTCAGCTCCTGGGTTCCGAGCCTGATTCCAGAAGGATTTTTGGCATTGGTTATATCATCCCACGGCAGCAAATTCTTATTTATAAGTATATTTGCCTTTTCGAGAGTTTCCGCAACCCAGGTGCCCCCTCCATTCTTTGAAACGTCCACGACTACGTGGTGCGACTGCGTGAATTCTTTTTTCTCGCAAAGCACATTAAAGCCGCACTCGTGCAGAGATTGTGCAAGTGCCTTTGAATTTTTAATCATCTGCTTTGCATATGCCTCGCTGAAGTCCAGCATCTCTGCAAGAGCAACAGCGAGTCCTGCCAGGTGATGCAGGTGGTGATTGGAAACCAGACCTGGAAAAACTGCCCTACTTATTTTTTTGCCGTATTCTTCCTTCGAAAGTATCAATCCTCCTTGAGGACCTGGAAGTGTTTTGTGCCGTGAGCTGGTAACTATGTCTGCGCCTTCTCTCAGCGGGTCCTGAAACTGCTTCCCTGCGATTAAACCGAGAACGTGCGCAGCGTCGTAAACAATCGCAGCGCCTACTTCGTTTGCGACTTCTCTCAGCTCTTTCACCGGATGCGGGAACAAAAACACGCTTGCCCCGAAAAGCAGAATTTTCGGCTTAACTTCCCTGATTTTTTTAATGCTTTTTTCAACGTCTATATTCATAGCCTCGCTGTCGAACGGGAAGGATTTTACCTTAAGGCCTCTTACCCCTGCTGCGCTTAACTCGGCATGGCTTATGTGACCGCCGTGCGGCACCTGCAGAGCCATCATAACATCTCCCGGCCGCGCAAGCGCAGAGTAAGCTGCGAGGTTTGCGACTGTGCCTGAAGTAGGGAGCACATTCACATATTCTGCTCTGAAAAGTTTTTTCGCAAGCTCTACTGCAATAATTTCAACTTCGTCTATGTACTTGCATCCCTGGTAAAGCCTCTCTCCCGGAGCGCCCTCAGCATAGCGATGCCCGAAGTCAGAGGCAGTAACTTCTCTTACGAGAGCGCTCGAAACATTCTCACTCGCTATCATAGTTAAGCACTCTTCCATCCATTTGTGGTGCTTCTTTACCGCTTCCCTTACCTTCAGGGCATGCTTTTTAAAGCTCATTCCATTTCCTCTCCAAAAACAGGAATCAGCATAAGAGTATATTAATTTTGCTTGCCGCTTTTTTAAGCCTGTTCATTATTGCAAGTCCGATTCCTTTTTCCTCAAAGTTTTCTGAAATTATTATATCAACGCCTTCTTCATCGAGTTTTCTTAAAGCATTGAATAAATTTCTCGCAACCTCTCGCAGGTTTTTTCTGCTTCCAACGACCTCGACTATTCCGCTGTACATCTGAGCATTTTCCCTCGTCGCCAAAATACCTATTTTTTTTCCTGACAGTTTGCTAACAATCTCCGGAATCTTCTCTGCATCTCCGACTAAGATTAACTCCGCTTTTGGGGCATAGTGGCGGTATTTCATCCCAGGAGAGCGGGGTTTTCCAAGCAGAATGGACTGCTTTTCAACTTTTCCAAGCACTCCTTTGAGTTCTTCAAAAGTGACGCCGCCAGGTCTCAGAATAGTCGGCACAGAAGCAGTTAAATCTAACACCGTTGATTCCAATCCTATATTCGCTGCACCGCCGTCGATTACTGCATCGATTTTTCCATTTAAATCCCGCATCACGTGCTCTGCTGCTGTTGGACTCGGTCTGCCTGAGATGTTTGCGCTCGGCGCTGCGATAGGAACGCCAGATGCAGAGATTAGACCAAGCGCAGTTTTATTGTCCGGCATTCTTATCGCAACGGTATCCAGACCTGCGGTTGTTACGCCAGGCAGTACTTCTGACTTTTTTAAAATCAGAGTTAAAGGACCTGGCCAGAATCTCTCAGCCAGAATTTTTGCTTTCTCTGGAACTTCTTTTGCAAGTTTTTTCAGCTCTTCTTTTTTTGCGATGTGCACTATTACCGGATTATCCAGGGGTCTCCCTTTAACTTCAAAAATTTTCTCAACCGCTTCAACATCTAAGGCGTTTGCTCCAAGCCCGTACACTGTCTCAGTTGGGAATGCGACGAGGCCGCCTCTCCTTATAATCCCTGCAGCGGTTTGAATTTTCCTCTTGCTCGGTCTCCAAGGGTTTACTTTTAAGAGAATTGTCTCCATGTTCTTTTCTTGATAAGATTAATATTTAAAGATGCTCAAAGCATGAAGCATGAAAAAAGAGAAGAAAGAAAGGTTGCAGAAGGAGAGAAAATATAGAGACGTAGTGAAAAGATACAGGACATTAAACTTCCTTGGATTCATTTTTATAACAGCAGGCTTAATCTTGACTTTCTTTGAGCAGCCTGCAGGTCACCTATTTATTTCTGTAGGCATTGCAATGGCGGTGGCTTTCCTCTTCTTCTCTATTTACTCTCTGATAAAAAAGCGTGGAATGCGGTGAAAAACGTACAGCGTTTCGAGCCGAAGGCGTTTGGGCGAAGGCGACGCCGTAACCTCACAACCGCTGTTAAATTCTTGCTTAACAGAATTACTTTTCTATCTTACTAACAAAAACCGTTTGAGTTGGGTAAGCAAACTCGATTCCGTCTTTTTCAAACTGTTCTTTGATGGCAAAATTTATTTCCTGTTGAGCATCCATATATTTGTTATAGTCTCCGGTATCAACATAATAGGCAACTTCAAAATTCAAACTAAAATCACCAAATTCTTTAAAATGAACCCTGTCTAAATCAACCAACTCAATTTTATCGAAAATATCTTTTATTATTTCAAGAATTTTTTTCAATTTTTTAGTTGGAGTCTCATAGACCACTCCAAAAGTAAAATGAATCCTTCTCTTCTCCATTTTTTTATAATTATTGACCCTGGTAGAGGTCAATTCTCTATTTGAAATAACTGTTTCCTGACCCCACAAACTCTGTAAACGAGTGGTTTTTATACCGATTCTTTTAACCACACCTAGGTCATCGCCAACAATAATAAAGTCCCCAACCTTGAATGGTTTATCAAAATACATAGAAAAAGAGGCGAAGATGTCACCTAAAACATTTTGTAAAGCAAAAGCAACAGCTATTCCTCCTATTCCTAAACCAGCAATTAAGGCCGAGATATCGTATCCCAAGTTTGATAAAATGAGAATAAGTGCTACACCCCACAAAGCACCTTTTAAAATTTTGCTTAAAAGATCAATAACAGATGTATCAGCTTCTTTTTCTTCTTCCTGCTTTTTCAGTACGAGCTTGTGCGTACCGTAGTCGATCACATCCTGAATGCCTCTGATTACATAATAAGTAACAACCACAAGTATGACATAATACAAAGCCGTGTCTATAAAATCAGGTATTTGAATAAACTTCAGAGCGATATACAGGGATAATAACAGGTAAAGAGGCCAACCCACTCTATCAACATTCTTTATCAGTAAATCATCAAGCTCTGTTTTGGTCTTAGCAGTTATCTTTTTTAGTTTATTGATTATCACGTATTTAAAAATCTTTAAAGCAATAATTGCTAGTACAAAAACCGCTAAAGCTACTAAGTAATCTTTTACAGAATTATTTCCAATGGCGTACGTTAAAATTTCCGTCATGATATATAATACTCAAGAGTTATTTATATTTCTTTTTGAGTAGCCCCCCAATTTCTAAACAAAAAACAAGAATTTAAGTATAACGTTCCACTCCTAAACGAAGTTCTTCTCTGAATTTTATACCTTTCGCAAGGAGAGAATTTGGGTGGAGCGTCGGCGGAACCGTTTAGGATGTTGTTATGTGCAGGGACACAGCGAGCGTAGTTGATGGAGGGACGCTAAAGAATTTAATTGCACATTATTTCTTAATATGCACACACACAGATAAAACTCTTTGCCATTCCGAACTCTATAAGCTACAGGTTAAGGAGCGAAGTTTATATTCAATTAGAAGCCATAAAGAAAGCTCTATGGAAATTATAGGCAAGGGCGCAGAGGCGAACATTTACTTGCAGGAGGGAAGGGTAATCAAGGAGAGGATTTCCAAGGCTTACAGGGTAAAAGAATTAGACGAAGCGCTCAGAAAGACGAGAACCAAGAGGGAGGCTAAGTTAATCTCTCTTGCAAGAAGAGCAGGTGTCCCAACGCCTTTTATCCTGGACGTAAATAATCCAGATACCACTGTCGAAATGAGCTTTGTTAGGGGCATACAGATTAAAAAAATGCTTAACGAAGCTTCTAATAGAGAAAGAGAGCGAATTTGCAGGGAAATTGGCAGAAGCGCTGGAAAACTGCACGGTAATAATATAATTCACGGCGATTTGACAACTTCTAATATGATTCTCGCAGACAACAGGATTTACTTCATAGATTTCGGTCTCGGAGAAGTAAGCGAGGCAGTCGAGGATAAGGGAGTAGATTTGCTGGTATTTAAAAAATCGTTGCGTTCTACGCACTGTAAATTCGAAAATGAGTGTTTCAAAGCTTTTGTTAAAGGTTACTCCGAGGAATATAGAGCATGCAAAAACGTTCTGGAGAGATTAAAAATAATAGAGCTGAGGGGGAGATATTTCGCGGAGCGGTTTTAATAAGTGCACACGATGGCACTGCCTGCATGCAGCCCAAAGTAGGGGCAGGGTTTCATGCATTCTTTTATCTCAACTTCGCTCCTCTTCCAGGGGCACTCGACAGAGCCATTTTTGATTGAAATACTCCTTCTGGGATGACCTTCCTTGAACCACTTGATGGAAGGTGCTGTAGACTCGTAGGTGTTCTTGTTCACCTGCTTTATGTACTTCAGTGCTTGCAATACCAATAGCGCCCTTGCGACAACTGTCTTTTTCAACTGGACCTGCTTGTAGAGATCCTTCTCCCTGAAGATTGGGGGTAGGGTATAGAGGTATTTCTTTACGCTTTCTACCTCTTCCTTGGATATGGAGGGGTTGTTTTTCCGTAAAAGCACATATTTGGTGTTAGTTCTCAAAATTACTCCTTTTTCAAATTCTAGTAAATCCCCATTCAATTTTGAAAGCTTTTCATCTATTTTAGACAGCTTTCTTTCTAGTTCTTCTTTTGCTTTCACTAAACCTTTTATCCTCTGTATGCTGATTTTCATTAATTAATCTTTCAAAATTACCGTCAAAAAACCAAAAAATTTATGTTTTAGGAAAAAAAAGCAGAGCCATGATTTACTTCATAACCTCGAACATGCATAAATATCTGGAAACAAGGAAAATATTTAGAAGCCACAGACTTGAATTAGGGAGAATATCCAAAAATTACACAGAAATACAGGCAGATGCCCTTGAAGAAGTAGTAAAAGAGGCTCTCAAACGCATAAAAAGGAAAAAAGTATTTATTGAGGATGCCGGTATTTTTATAAAAGCCCTAAAGGGCTTCCCTGGCGTTTACTCACGCTACATCGAGGACACGATCGGAAATCATGGAATTTTAAGATTGATGCGTGATGTTAAAGAGCGCAGTGCTGTCTTCAAGTCAGTTGTGGGCTACAGAGACGCTGAAATAAAGCTCTTCAATGGCGAAGTTTTCGGCAGCATAGCCTTCGAAGAGAGAGGTAGCAGGGGCTTCGGCTATGACCCCATATTCGTACCAAAAGGTTATAATAAGACCTTTGCAGAGGATTATGAGTTGAAGCAGAGAATTTCGCACAGGAAAAAAGCAGTAGAAAAACTTGTAAAATATATTCTCAGCACTTCGTAGGCAAGCTTTTCACGCTTGCCGAAACGAATGCATTCGCTCCGAGGGAGCGAGAGCATGAGTGTCGCTCACACCATTCCGTGAGGAAAATGGTAAACACGCCATCTTTCTGACGAAATCTCGTTCCTGTAGAACGAATGCCTACTCGTGCCAAGACCCACTAGCTTGGCGCAATACTCTTGCGCTTGCTAACACAATACCGTAAGGTAGTGCGAAAGGCTCACGGTCTTGCTTACGCAAGGGTCAAGACTGAGGAGAAACGAATAGAATGGGTCTCGGCACTAGGAGCAATGAGAGTAGCGAGTTGCGACGACGTGCTGAGAGGTGGATTGAAAATGGCGAGAATGCATTCAGGTAAGAGAGGCAAATCAGGTTCGACAAGACCTTACAGAACCTCGCCCCCGGAGTGGGTAGAATATCAACCGCAGGAGCTGGAAAGTCTCATAGTCAAACTTGCGAAGAAGGGCGAGAATCCGAGCGTAATTGGTGCAATATTAAGAGACCAGTACGGCATACCAAATGTGAAGTTGCTCACAAAAAAGAGGATAACAAAAATTTTGGATAAAAAGGCAAAAAGAGAGATACCAGAGGATTTGATGAATTTAATTAAAAAAGCAGTAAATTTGGAGAAGCACCACATAGCAAAGCCTCAGGATATGACTGCCAAGCGGGGCATGCAGTTAGCTGAATCAAAAATAAAGAGGCTTGCGAAGTACTACGTAAGGGAAGGCAAATTACCTGCTGGCTGGCGGTACGACCTTGCAAAAGCCAAGCTGCTGGTGAAATAGCGATGCCGGCTCCAAAACAAATGCTCAGGGAGCTTGAGGAAGCGTCAAAAGTTTTGAAAGAATTAATTGAGAAAGGCAAGGTTGTTAGAGTAATAACCCACAACGATGCAGACGGGCTCAGCGCAGGGGCAATACTCCACAAGAGCTTGATTAGGGAAAACTGCGCAGTGCATACGAGAAGCGTTAAGCAGCTTGACGAGGGAGCAATAAAAGATGCTTCGGCAAATAGCCAGGAAGTCATCATAATCGCAGACTCTGGCAGCGGGCAGTTGGAGGAGATAAAGGAACACTTGCTCGAGAAGTACCACGTAATAGTTTTAGACCACCACCAGCCTAAGGAAATAAAGCATGAAAATTTATTCCACATAAATCCCCACAACCACGGCATTGATGGAGCCAGAGAAATCAGCGGTGCAGGAATGGCGTATTTATTTTCAAAGGCGCTGAATTCAGCTAATGTGGATTTATCGCCGTTGGCAATAGTAGGTGCGCTGGGAGATATTCAGGATGCTGGCGGCGAGCTTGTTGGACTGAACAGAGATATACTTGAAGACGGGGCAAAGGCAGGGGTTTTAAAGGCTGAGAAGGATTTACGCTTGTTTGGAAGGCAGACGAGACCGCTGTACAAGGCGATAGAATACACTACAGAACCGTTCATCCCGGGCTTGAGCGGAAGTGAATCGGCATGCGCGCAGTTTCTAAGCGACCTCGACATACCTATTAAAAAAAATGATAAATTTACGATGCTTGCGGACTTGGACAAAGACGAAAGGCAGAGGCTGGCAACTGCGCTAATACTCAAGATGATTGAGTACAAAGTTCCTCCAAAATTTGCAGAGAGCATAGTAGGCGAGGTTTACACCCTGCTTAACGAAGAAAAGAGGACTCCTCTCAGAGATGCAAGAGAATTTGCAACTCTCCTAAACGGCTGCGGCAAGCACGATAAAAACGGCATTGGTATTGCGGTCTGCTTAGGAGAGAGAGGCGAGCTTTATCAGAAATCACTCGAAATGCTCAAAGAGCACAAGGGCTATCTATTCTCCTGCTACAACTGGATTTCCCAGAACATAGGCAGAATCAAGAATGCAGAAGTTTTATACTACATCCATACAAATAATGAAATCAACGAAAGCGTTTTAGGCACAGTGGCTTCGATGATTCTAAACTCAAGAATATTGACCCCTATAAAGCCAATTATTGCATTCTCTGAAACAGAAGACGGTGCAATCAAGGTATCTGCGAGGGGAACTAGGGAGCTGATAGAGAAGGGTTTAAACCTGGGCAAGGTAATGCTGTATGCTTCTGAAAAGACTGGTGGCGAGGGTGGAGGTCACGACATCGCTGCCGGAGCAAAAATCGAGAGGGGGAAAGAGGAGGAGTTCCTGAGGCACGCAAAAGAGGAAATAAAAAGGCAGTTGCATGAATAGCGAAGCTAGTGCGCAAGACTCACGCTCTTGCTTACGCAAGGCGAAAGCTAAAATTGAGTTTAGATATAAGGACGCAAAAACAGCGCAGAAAATTTCTTATTTGTTAGAAATAGACAATAGAATACCTTACGGTCTTGCTCACGCAATTGCTCCTAAAAAAATAAAAACAGAAAGCAGGGGCAACAGAGTAATAACGCACATAGAGCACGAGAAATTGAGTACCTTGCTCGCAACAATAGACGACCTGCTGTTCTGCGAGAGATTGATTGAGGATTTGGTATGCTGGACATAAATTTGATTCGGGAGAATCCGGAAATCGTCAAGAATGACTTGAGAAGGCGGGGCAGCTTAGAAAAAATTGCTACAGTTGAAGAGCTGCTCAACTGGGACAGAAAGCGCAGGGAGCTAATAACAAGAACGAATGAGCTGAAGCATCTGCGAAATTTAATTTCGCAGAAGATTTCCAGACTCAAGGCAGAGGGAGGGGATTTTTCTAAAAAACTGAAGGAAATCAAAGAAATTCCGGAAAAAATCAAGGGGTACGAGGCAGAGATTCAGGAATGTGAGGAAAAGCTCGGGCAGTTGCTGTTCAAGCTTCCAAATATTCTTCACGAATCTGTTCCGGAAGGTAGGGGCGAAGAAGATAACAAAGAAATCAGAAGATGGGGAAAAGCAAGGCGCTTTGAATTTGCAAGGGATCATATAGATTTAAGTCTTGCCTTGGATTTGGTTGACATAGATAGAGCCGGAAAGGCTGCTGGAGCAAGATTTTATTATTTAAAGAACGAGTTGGTGCTGCTCAACTATGCCCTAATAAAATTTGCATTGGATAAAATGCAGGAGAAGAATTTCATTCTCTGGCAGCCCCCCTACATGCTGCGCAGGAGAGGCATAGAGAGCGCAACCGACCTGTCCGACTTCGAGGACGTTATTTATAAAATCGAGGGCGAAGATTTATACTTACTTGCGACTTCTGAGCACGCCTTGCTTGCGCTGCACATAGACGAGATACTCGACGGAAAAATCCTGCCCCTGAGATACTGCGGAATCTCGCCATGTTTCAGAAAGGAAGCAGGTGCGCACGGCAGGGACACGAAAGGTATTTTTAGAGTACACCAGTTCGAGAAAGTGGAGCAGTTCGTTTTCTGCAAGCCGAGCGAATCCTGGAAGGAGCATGAGAGGTTAATCAGCAATGCAGAGGAGCTTTTCCAGAAGCTGGAGATACCTTACAGGGTTATGAATGTCTGCACGGGCGACATAGGAAGCGTTGCGGCGAAGAAGTATGACATCGAGGCTTGGCTGCCGGGGCAGGGGGAGTACAGGGAAGCCGTCTCCTGCAGCATCTGCACGGACTACCAGGCGAGAAGAGCCAATATAAGGTACAGGGAAGACCCTGGCAAGCCCACATCGTTCGTGCATACTCTGAACAGCACTTTCGTTGCCACCGAGAGAGCTCTGGTCGCTATTCTTGAAAATTATCAGCGGAAGGATGGAAGCGTAAAAATACCTGAAGTCTTAATTCCTTACATGAACGGCATAACCGAAATAAAAGCAAAAAATATATAAAGAGCAGCGCCTTTATCCTATAAGGATTTTTATCGTTTATTACGGAGCGAGTGAATGGCTAGGGCAGTAAGAAAGAGGAAGAAGATAGACGCCTGGAAGACGAAAACGCTGTACGAGGTTTTCGCTCCAAGGATGTTTGGAGAGGCAAAGATAGGAGAGACCATAGCAAGCGATGCATCCAATTTAATTGGCAGGGTGTTAGAGACAACCGTCAAAGACCTGACCAACGATTTTTCAAAGCAGCACATAAAACTGCGCTTTCAGATAGCTGATGTTAAGGGGGATAGGGTATATACCAAATTTAAAGGTCATTCCCTCTCTAGAGATTACATGCGGAGCCAGATCAGGAGGAAGACAACCAGAGTGGAGAGAGTTACGGACGTGGAGACCAAGGACAACCAAAAGCTCAGAGTCAAGACAATCGCTCTCGCTGTAGGCAGGGCTCAAACAGCGCAGGAGAAGCTGATAAGAAAAATCATGGCGGATAGAGTAGCGAAGGCAGCAAAAAAGCTGAACTTAGACCAGTTTGTGCAAGAAGTCGTTCTCGGAAAGATTTCCTCTGATATGTACAAGGCAGCTAATAAGATTTACCCGCTTAAGAGAGTGGAAGTGAGAAAGGTAAAGGTTTTGGAGAAGAAACCTGAGGCAGAAACAAAAGAGGGTCAAGACACGACGTCTTGTCAGGTGTCGGGCAAGGAGCAACAGCGAAGCTGGCTTGCCAAAGGCAATTGCGACGAAGCCTGACAAAAGGAGTGGATTGAAAATGATGCAATTTGCTTTGCAACTGCTTCTTTGCATTGCGCTGGGGATAATAATTTATAAAAAAGGAATTTTGGATTTCCAAGGGACAGTAGCTGCCGTGATAATTGGTTCAGCTATATTTTACTTTGCAGGCTTTACATGGTTTCTTTTGCTTGTTGTATTCTTGCTTTTGGGACACTTTTCCACGAAGTATAAATATTCTCAAAAAGCTGCGCTGAGCATTGCGGAGGGGGGCGAGGGAAGGAGGGGCATTGCTAACGTTCTTGCCAACGGTGCAGTTCCGACTTTCTTCGCGCTATTCTGGCATTTTAATAGCAGCGTTATTTTAGGCCCATTCCTCAAGGCAGGGTATATAGCTGCGGTAGCTACCGTTGCCGGCGATACTCTATCTTCTGAGATAGGAGTTCTGAGCAAAAAAAAGCCGGTTTTAATTACAACCTTCGAAAGAGTGCAGACCGGAACCCACGGAGGCATATCTCTCTTGGGCGAGATAAGCGGAATTTTAGGAGCGCTACTAATAGGTTTGGTGGCATGGGTTCTCGGTCTTGCGCCCTTTAAATTTTGCATATTAGCTGCGCTCGTCGGAGGAGTTGCGGGCTTCCATTTCGACAGCCTTCTCGGCGCAGTTCTCGAAAGGAGAAAGCTGATAAGCAATGCAAGCGTAAACTTCTTATCAAGCATTGCTGGAAGTTTAGTCGGGTTAAACGTTGCTTTGGGTTTCTAAAGCCAAAAGTTTTAATTACATGGTAGCGTAATCTTCTCTCATGAAAGCCCTAATGCTAGTCTGCGACGGAATCGCTGACAGACCTGTGAGGGAATTAAAAGGAAAAACGCCTCTCGAGGTTGCAAGAAAGCAGAACATGGATGCGCTTGCCAGCAGGGGAATAACAGGAATTTTAGACCCGATTGCTCCCGGCATCAGGGTCGGCTCAGATACAACGCACTTAGCTCTTTTAGGTTACAACCCTTATGAAGTATATACTGGTCGAGGTCCCTTCGAGGCAGCAGGAGTCGGTCTCAAGCTCAGGCAGGGCGACATAGCATTTAGGTGCAATTTTGCGACAGTCGATGAAAATCTGGTCGTGCTTGATAGAAGGGCGGGGAGGATAAGCAAAGGCACGGACAAACTTGCCAGGGCTATTAACAAGATAAAGATACCTGGAGCAGAGATAATCTTCAAAGAATCGGTAGCTCATCGTGGAGTTCTAATTCTTAGAGGCAAAAAACTGAGCCACAAAGTCTCTGATTCAGACCCGCACGTTGCTGGAGAAAAAGTCAGAAAGGTGAAGGCACTGGATGAGTCGCCAGAGGCAAGAAGGACTGCGAGCATACTCAATGCTTTTTCTGAGGATGTTCACAAAGTTTTGAGAGAACAAAATGGAAATGCAAATATGCTTTTGCTTCGTGGCTGCGGCGCAGCTCCTAAATTGAAATCTTTCAGAGAGAAGTATGGCATTTCAGGAGCATGTATGGCTACGACCGGTATTATAAAGGGAATTGCGAGGCTGGCGGGCATGGAGGTAGTAGAGGCAAAGACGAGCTATGATTTAAGAATCAAGCAAGGTTTAAAAATTTTAAAAAATTATGATTTCCTTCTCATAAATATAAAAGAGCCTGATGAAGCATCTCACGACCACGACGCAAGGAGAAAAGTTCAATTGATTGAGGAGATTGACAGGGCATTAAAGCCTCTTCTTCAATTTTCCAGAGAAAACTACGTCCTGCTATTAAGCGACCACACCACTTCGCTGAGCTACGGCGACCATACGGGTGACTCTGTACCGGTTGTGCTCTGCGGACCCGAGGTAAGAGCAGACGACGTTAAAAAATTTGACGAACGCAGCACGGCAAAAGGAGGCTTATGCAGAATTAGAGGACAGGACTTAATGCCGCTCCTGCTGGATTTGATGAACAGGTCAGAGAAGTTTGGAGCATGAACATGGAGCATATTTTCAGAGCCTATGATATCAGGGGAATCTTCAACAAAGAGCTGACCTCAGATATTGCTGCTAAAATCGGCGCTGCGTTTGGCACTTATCTGGACGGCAGAGGAAACGTGCTTATTGCAAGAGACGGTCGAACGAGCAGCGAGATAGTTGAGAGCGCATTTATTGCTGGGCTGGCTTCGGCTGGCTGCAACTGTTTTACGACTGGTTTGGTTCCGATACCAACTGCAAACTTTAAGATATGGAAGGGCGGTTATGACACCGGAGCATATATCACAGCCTCGCACAATCCTCCAGAGTACAACGGCGTTAGATTCCGCCACGGCGACGGCTCTGGTTACACGAAGCAGAACGAGGAGATTAAAAAAATTTTTTTAGGCGGCAAGTTCAAACTTGCTGCATGGAATAAGCTTGGCTCGATAAATAAGTTAAATTCAAACGCCACGGTACGGGAGTACCTTGATTTTCTGCTTCCAAAATTTAAATTTGAAAAAAAATTAAAAGTTGTTCTGGACTCTGGAAATGGCGTTTCCTCTCTGACAGTTCCGAAAGCTTTTGGAGAGCTCGGCGCAGAAGTTTTTGCTATCAATGCACAAATAGACGGCACTTTTCCAGGGAGGGATTCTGAACCTTCTGAAGCAAGCCTTTGGGAGCTAAAAAAAGTGGTTGCAGCAGAAAAGGCAGATTTCGGCGCAGGCTACGACGGCGATGGAGACAGAGTAATCTTCGTGAACGATAAAGGAAGAGTAGTCCAGACCGAGAAAATTGGGATAATCATTTCCAGAGATATTCTTAAAAAGAAAAAGGGAAACATCATCGCAAACATAGAATGCTCGATGATTCTTGAGAGAGAAATAGAAAAAGCCGGGGGCAAGCTTAAAAGGGTCAGAGTAGGAGACGTGTTTGTAACTGAGGCTATAAAGAAGCACCAAGCTCTTTTTGCCATGGAAACCAGTGCCCACTACTTCATGCCAGAATTTTATTTCTTTGACGACCCTACGCTGGTAAGCTTGAAGCTGGCAGAAATACTGTCAAAATCCGAGAATAGTCTGTCAGAGATGGCAGACGAGATACCGAGCTATCCAAAGATTATGAAGAATTTTTCCTGCCCTGACGAGATTAAGTTCAAAGCAATGAAGCAGATAATCAAAAGTTTCAAGGAGAAAGGCTATAAACTCGACCTAACGGATGGCGCAAAGATAATTTTCGAAGACGGCTGGGCGCTGCTTAGACCATCGAACACCACACCCTTAATTAGAGCTACCGTCGAGGCAGAAAATAATGCAAGGGTAAAGGAGCTTTTAAATTTAGCTGAGAAGGAATTTATGGACGCTACAAAGATGGTGAAGCGTGAAAAATCGGTCAAGAGCGAGGGAGTGAAATGAGCCCTTTTGAAAAAAGCCCTCGGGGAAAATTACTTGCGTGAGCAAGTACGACAACGGGTCAAGACCGAGGTCTTAAAACGTAGAAAATTTGCGAATGCAAATTTTCAGACGTTTAAAAACGAAGGGATTGAAATGAACCGGAGGTTCAGCTTTCTCGGTCGAGAACGACTCTTCCGACAGGAAGACGGCATACACGCCAGCTTCCTTGCGGAAGTGAGGAAGCGAATAGAATGAGCACTCGTTCCGAAGGAACGAAGGCATGAGCGATACTCGTGCTCTCGCTCTTTCAGAGCGAATGCTTCTGAAGGAGTGTTCGAAATGAAGGCAGTAATTCTTGCGGCAGGTAAAGGAACCCGGCTGGAGCCGTTGACTGAAGATGCTCCGAAGTGCATGCTTCCCCTGGCAGGCAGGCCTATTCTGGAGCACGTTATCAAAGCTGTCAGAAAGGCGGGGATTAGAGAGGCTGTGTTAATTGTCGGATATAAAGAGGAAGAAATAAGAGAATACTTTGGCGACGGCTCTGATTTTGATGTCAAGATCGAGTATATCTCACAGAAGCAGCAGCTCGGCACCGCGCACGCAGTTAGCATGGTTGAGCTGAACGAGGATTTTCTGGTTTTGAACGGAGACACGCTGGTATCAAGCGAATGTATAGACAGCGTAGTTTCTGCGCACAGCGATTCGGCAGCCGCTCTCGGACTGAAGGAAGTTGAAGAACCAAGCGGTTACGGCGTAGTCAGGCTCGAGGGTAGCAGGGTGGTTGAAATAATCGAAAAGCCAAAGAAATATGTTTCGAATTTAGTAAATGCTGGTATCTATGTATTTTCTCCGAAAATTTTCGAGGCGATAAAAAAGACCAAAAAGTCAAAGCGGGGCGAGTACGAGATTACTTCTTCGATTAGGATTTTAATCGATGAAGGTGAAGTTGTGAAGGGGGTAAAGATAAAAGGCTTGTGGAGCGATATAGGAAATCCCTGGAATTATTTAGACTCCAACCAGGAGATGCTGAATTGGATGGAAGAAAGAATCTGGGGCGAAATTGAAGAATTCGTGAAGCGAAAGGGAAAGCTGTACCTGGGGAAGAAGTCGATAATAAAATCAGGCAGCTATATAGAGGGACCAGTTTACATAGGCGACAACTCGATAATAGGTCCGAATGCGTATCTGCGGAGCTTCACCTCCATCGGCAGCAACTGCAAAATTGGAAGCGGTGTGGAGGTGAAAAATTCGATAATAATGGACCAGACCAGCGTTTCGCACCTATCGTACATCGGGGACTCGATAATCGGCAAGAATTGCAACTTTGGTGCTGGCACTCTTGTAGGAAATCTGCGCTTGGACGAGAAGAACGTGAAGATGCGAATTCGCAACGAGCTGAAGGATACCGGCAGAAGAAAGTTCGGCTGCGTAGTCGGTAATAATGTAAAGCTCGGAATAAACGTCATGATAAACGCCGGGCGCAAAATCGGCAGCAACAGCTTAATCGGCCCAGGAGTTATAGTTTATAAAGACGTTCCTCCGAATTCTTTCATTCTGCAGAAGCAGGAGCTGAGGAAGAAGTAAATGGCAGAAAGTATCGTCGTGGTCGATGCGCACGGGAGAATCGTCATTCCAAAGTCTATTCGGAGAATTTTCAAAACTAATCGATTCAAAATAGAGACGAAAAATTTGGAAGCTTGCCAGAACTGGACTTAAAGCGAATTAGAAAAGAGCACTAGAGCTCTTCAGAGGTTCAGAAAAAGGCAAAAGATTTTTACAAATTCTCAAAGAGAATAGAGAGGGAATTTACACTTCTGTGTTAAATCTTTACGAGATTCGGTACAGAGTTATGCAAAAATTCTTGACGTTAGCATAAAGGTTTTAACCGGTGACCCGCATTTTGACGGAGTGGGAGGAGTAATTAGATAACAGCGAAATAACTCACCCAAGGAACCCGCACTTCACGCATTTAAAAATCGGAATCCTTATATTTTTTTGCTTTTTCCAGTGGTGAATCTGCATTCCGCTGCCGCAACACGGGCAGCAAACGATATCGGGGTTAAGCTTCACGAATCTTTCCAGCTCTCTCATGTCCTCAAACTCAACCTGCATCTCTTTCTTCTTTTCAAAAAAAGCATCGATTTCGTGGCAGTGCTTCTCGCAAGTGGGGAAATCGTACTTTGAGCTTTCGTTTGCAGCATTTCCGCAGAATTTGCAGGTAGCCATATTCTTCTCCTGCAAATTTTAACATGCATAATTTTATACGTAGCAGCGGGATTTAGATTATCCAGTATGCTCGAGCGCAACGTCGTTTTTAAAGATTTCAGAAATAAAATTAGAGTTGCCCTGGTTTATCCGAATTTCTATGTCGTCGGGATGGCAAATCTGGGCTTTCAAATAATTTATGATATTTTGAATTCTCTGGAAAATGTTTACTGCGAGAGATTTTTTCTGGATTTTGAGAGAAGCTTGGAGACAAACTCAAAGCTCGGAGATTTCGACATAATTGCTTTTTCCTGGCAGTTTGAGTTGGATGCGCTGAATATTTTAAAAATCCTGCACAGAAATGGAATTCCATTGAGAAGAGAAGAACGAAAGCAGCCCGTCATCGTAGGCGGACCGTGTGCAGTAAATCCTTATCCTCTAAAAAATTTTGTTGATGCATTTCTAATCGGCGAGGCTGAGGCAAATTTGATTCCTTTCATCGAGAGATTTGAACTCAAGAAAAACGTTAAGAGTTTTTCAGATATAGAAGGTGTGTACGTTTCAGCGCTGGACAACCCCACGAAGCGCGCATACCTGAAAAATCTGAACAGCTATCATCCAGTCGTGCAAATAATGTCTCCAGAAACTGCATTTGGTGAAACTTTTCTGCTCGAGGTTTCTCGAGGATGCGGCAGGGGATGCAGATTCTGCATGGGCGGCTTTATTTCTCGACCGCCGAGGGAGCGAAGCATAAAAAAAATAAACGAAATCGTGAACAGGGGCATAACAGCAAATAATCCAGATAAGATTACTGTTTTAGGAGCTTCTGTTTCAGACTACTCGCAGATAGATGAGCTTTGCAGATTTTTAGTTAAAAAAAATCTGCAAATTTCGATACCCTCGCTTCGTGCAGATAATTTAACCACAATAATAGTGAATGCGATGGTGAAGAGTGGACAGAAGAGTTTGACTCTTGCCCCGGAGTCTAGCGAGAGGCTGAGAATAATGATGAACAAAAAGCTGAGCGACGAGGAAATGAACAGCGCAGTAAAACTTGCATTCGAGCACGGAATCGAAAAAATAAAGCTCTACTTCATGATAGGAATTCCGGGAGAAAAACTCGAGGATGTCCACAATATTGCCAGACTCGTAAAGAAAATGAAAGGAAAGCTGAGGCTGAGCATAAATCCATTTGTGCCGAAGCCGCACACTCCTTTCCAGTGGTTCGGCTTTGAAGAAATCGTAGTGCTGAACAAAAAGAAGAAGGTGCTTCAAAAACTGCGCAGCTGCAGCTTTGAAAATTTTAAAGAATCATTTCTTCAGGCGACTATAGCGAGGGGCGACGAGCAGCTTTCGAGAATAATTGAAAAGGCATTTTACTATGGCGGCGGTATGGGTGCCTTCAGAAGAGCTTTCAGAGAAGAAGGGATAGAATTCAATCACTACGTGAAAGAAAGAACTCCAGACGAAGCTTTACCTTGGGATAAAATTGATGTAGGGGTGAAAAAAAAGTATTTAATAGAGGAGTACGAAAAATCTTTAAGAGGAGAAGTTTCAGGGATTTGTCAGGACAGCTGCAAAAAATGTGGAGTCTGCAATGGAGGAATTTAGAAAAAAATATCCGAACCTGACAAAGGAGCTTGAGAACGAGGGGATTCAAGTAGACTCTGTCAGGTCGCTGCCAGAGGAGGCAGAGAAGGCATTCCATTCTTACGAGCCGACTGTTATAGATTTTCTGCGCCGCTGCGACACAGAAGAGCAGGGACTGGAGATAATCAACTACCTGAAGAAGCGGAACGAAATCTCAGAAGAATATGCGAACGAGCTGAAGGTTCAACTTCAAAAGAAGGGCATACGTAGCTTTGGACCAAAGAAAGAGAAGGGTTGCTACGAGCGATTTAGATAGTCAATCAGTCCTGGCGTAATTATCACTTTATCTTCGACAACCACGTATCCGTAGGGCAGTACTGTTCTTTCGTTTTCGCTGCGCACCACCTCAAGTTGCTTGGTTATTTCTATGTCTTCAAGAGCAGCTCCGAGATAGATGAGCTTCGCAACCAAAGCAGCGCTGTCTATCGTGAGCTGCTGCCTGCCGAGGTTTCTTACCTTTGCTCCTCTTGCTTTCGCTGTTATTAATTCGCTCGTTCTTCCTTTGGGCATCTCGCAGCCCAGAATGCCTCCGATAACGACTGCCTCGCTGTCTACGAAATCCGGAGTTTTCAACTCCTCTTCAGCAAGCGGGTCAAGAATTATCGGCTTTTCGGCTTCAAACAATTTTTCAAAAGACTCTTCTGCGATTTTGCCAATCGCTGCGAGCTTTTCTTTCATTCCGCCTCTGACGTTTGTGAAGGTAATACTCTCCCAAATCTCTGCGCAGTGTTTGTACTCAAGCCAGAGCCATTCAGATAGTTGTTCCTCGCAGTTTTCGATAACGAGTCGCATGCTGTTACTTTTCAGGCAACTATTTAATATAAGTACTCCAAAGTAATAACCATGGAAATAGGCGTCGTGGGCAAGCCGAACGTTGGCAAGTCAACTTTTTTCAATGCAGCCACGCTCGCCGACGCAGAAGTCGCTTCCTATCCTTTCACTACAGTTAATCCGAACAGGGCGATGGGTTTTGTTAGAGTGCTGTGCGTTTGCAGAGAACTTGGGGTTGCCTGTACTCCGAAGAATTCTAAGTGCATCGCAAAGAACAGATTTATACCCGTCGAGCTCATAGATGTCGCTGGATTGGTGCCGAAAGCACATGAAGGCAGGGGTCTTGGAAATAAATTTTTAGACGAGCTGCGGAGGGCAAGCGTTTTGATTCACGTCGTAGATGCAAGCGGAGGTACTGATGCGGAAGGAAATATCATGCCTCCGGGTTCTCGTGACCCGCTCGAGGATATTCGCTTTCTGGAAGAAGAAATCGAGCTCTGGTTTTTGAACATATTCAAGCGCAGCTGGGATAAGGTATCAAGGAAGGTTCAGTACGAGGGCAAGAATTTCGTGAAGTACTTCGGGGAGATGTACGTTGGAATAGGATTTGAAGAGAAGCATGTACTGCAGGCTGTTAAAGAGGCCGGAGTAAATACAGAGAAGCCGCACAGCTGGAGCAACGAGCAACTTTTCTCCTTTGTTAAATCTCTCAGGCAGGCTTCAAAGCCAATTATAGTAGCAGCAAACAAGAGCGACGTAGAGGCTGCGGAAGAAAACGTCAAAAGGATGAGGGAAGAGCTGCAGTCGATTGTAATACCGACAAGCTCGATGGGAGAATATGTCCTGTGCAAGCTTGCTGAAGAAGGAGCTATTCGCTATCTTCCCGGAGATTCTGAATTCGAAACCATAAATTTTGAAAAAATCTCTGAGAAGCAAAAAGCTGCGCTCAGAATTATCGAGAGGAACGTATTTGCCCGCTTTGGCAATACGGGCGTGCAGCAGTGCATAAATGCAGCGATATTCGACGTGCTGCAAAAACTGGTTGTTTATCCGGTCGAAGATGAGGTTAAATTTTCTGACAAAGATGGGAATGTTTTACCGGATGCGTTTTTAATGGACAGAGGCGCAACCCCGAGAGACCTTGCATTCAAAATACACACCGAGATAGGGGAAAGCTTCATCGGCGCTCTCGATGCGAGAACGAAGAGAAAGATAGCAAGCGACAAGCCACTAAACAACGGCGATATTGTGAAGATACTTGTGCGGTAGAGCAAGATATATTAATAACTTTAAATATAAAATTTGCCATGAAAATCCTGGTAAGTGATGCGCTGCACGAGGCAGGAATCGAGCTGCTCAGAAAAGTTGCGGATGTGGAGGTTGCAACAGGGCTGGGCGATGAGCAGCTCATCGAGAAAATCAGAAGCGCTGACGCGCTTCTTGTGAGGAGCAAAACTAAAGTTACGAAGAACGTTATTCAGGCTGCTAAAAAACTGAAGGTCATAGGAAGGGCAGGCGTTGGCGTGGACAACATTGACTTGGAGGCGGCTACGAAGCGAGGCATCGTCGTTGTCAACGCTCCTGAGGCTTCTTCAATAACAGTTGCTGAGCACACAATTGGTTTAATGCTTGCAATAGCAAGGAAGATACCCTTTGCTGACGCTTCCCTGAAGTCAGGAAAGTGGGAGAAAAAGAAGTTCCTTGGAATTGAACTGCGAGGAAAGACTCTGGGAGTCATAGGTTTTGGAAGGATTGGCTCCCAGGTTGTTGCCAAGGCGAAAGCTTTCGGAATGCAAATCCTGGTTTACGACCCTTACATTTCTGAGAAACTTGCTAAAGATTTGGGAGCTAAAATTACAGATTTAGAGGAGCTCATAAAAAATTCAGATTTTATTACCCTGCACGTGCCATTGACAGAGCAAACCAGAGGGATGATCGGGAAGAGAGAAATCGAAAAAATGAAAAAAGGCACTTTTATAATCAACTGCGCAAGGGGGGGCATAGTGGACGAAAAAGCTCTGTACGAGGGCTTGAAGTCTGGAAAAATTGCAGGCGTTGCGCTGGACGTTTTTGAGAAGGAGCCGCCTCTGGAAAGTCCTCTTCTGAAGCTTGACAATGTGATAGTCACTCCACACCTCGGCGCAAGTACCGAGGAAGCTCAGAAGTATGCAAGCATTATAGCATGCGAAGAAGTTATGAGGGTCCTGAAAAATGAAGCGCCCCACAACGTAGTAAATATGCCTGTGTTTTCTCCAGAAGTACTTGAGAAGCTGAGAGGTTATTTGCCTCTTGTCGGAAGCCTAGGCAAATTCTCAATTCAGCTCGTAAAGGGCAGGATAAGCGACGTTTCGATTACGTACTGTGGAAAGCTTCTCGAAGTTGAGGAGATGAATGTTCTAACAAATGCGGCATTAAGCGGATTGCTTTCGCCGATTCTCAGTGAGAGCGTGAACTTGCTCAATGCTCCCATAGTAGCGAAGAATAGAGGAATCAGGGTAACTGAAGGAAGAAGGGAAGATTCAGAGAAGTTCGGCAACCTTATGATCCTGAAAATAAGAACAGATAGAGAAGAGACTGAAGTTAAGGGAACTTTGCTCGGAGAGGAAGCCAGAATCGTCAGCATAGACGGCTACTCTTTAGATTTAGCTCCTAAGGGAGAAATTCTCTTGGTTAAACACGAGGACAGACCAGGAATGATTGGGGAGGTGGCGCTGTCTCTTGGAAAGCAGAAGATAAATATCGCTACCATGCAGGTGGGCAGAAAAGAAATCGGCGGTATGCAGCTTATGGCCATCACAGTTGACCAGCAGGTTTCTAAAGAAGTTCTGCGCACTATCAGTAAAATAGGAGGAGTTGAAAAAGCCCTGGCGGTGGAAATATGAAAGTCAAGGATATAATGACCAAGGGAGTAGTTACAGTAAATAAAGATTTTTCAATTTACGAAGTTGCGGAAGTTATTGCGAGGTACGGAATCTCTGGCGTGGCTGTTATAGGTGAGGAAGGCTCTCTGGATGGCACTATTTCTGAAAGGGACATAATTAGAGCGATAGCTGAGAAGGAGGACATAAGCAAGCTGTGCGCAGGCGACATTATGATGCCCTGCGCAATTACAGTCAGTCCAGAGATGGATATAAAGGAAGTATTAGAACTCATGTGGAAGGAAAATGTGCACCGCTTGTTCGTTTGTGTTGACGAAAAAATCACGCCGGCAAGGGTGGGGGCGAGGTACAGGCAGAGGCCTGTAGGCATTATCGCTGCAAGTGATCTGGTGAGGCAGCTGTCCAGAGGTTAGTTTATGACAGAATTTCAGAATATGAAAGTCAGGGAATTAATGACTCGCAATGTGGTTAGCGTTCAAGAAGAGATGAGCCTAAAGGAAGTTGCAGAGGTAATGTCTTACTACAGGATTTCAGGAGTGATTGTTCTGGATAAAAATAAAAAACCAGTAGGAGTTATATCTGAAAGAAATATTGTCAAGGCTTTAACAGAGGGAGCTAACTCCAGCGCAAAAGCCAGGGAAATCATGAGCACCACTTTTTTTACAATAGACCCGAACGCAACAATTCGGGATGCTGCGAAGATTATGAAGGAGAATAGAATCCGCAGGCTTCTCGTTTTTCCGGGGGGGCAAGGTGCCGGCAGGATAGACAGAATTCCAGAGGGCATAATAAGCGTAAAAGATATAATCAGGGAACTGGCACTTGCGCGAGCAAGACCGCCAGCTTTCGCAAGAAAGAATGGCGGACATACCAGTTTCCTTGCGGAATTCTTGCGCACTACCTAACGGTATTGTGAAGCGTTAGCGAAAGGCTTATTGCTATGGAGTAAACTAATCCTATCCCATGAATTTACCCAGGATAATTCTTGGCGGGACTTCGAGCAGGGCAGGAAAAACTCTGGTATCTATAGGCTTAATGCGGGCGCTGCAGAACAGAGGCTATAAGGTGCAGCCTTTCAAAATCGGTCCTGATTTTATTGACCCGAGCTATCACAAATTTGCAACTGGTAAGTATTCGAGAAATTTGGACAGCTACATGATGAAAAGTCGAGACATAGTCGAGACTTTTCAGAGGAACGGAAAGGGAGCTGACATAGCAATTATCGAGGGTGTTATGGGGCTCTACGATTCTCACGATGCGATAGATGAGAAAGGAAGCACTGCAGAAGTTGCTAAAATACTGAAGGCGCCTGTAATTATAATCGCAAACGTTGAAAGAATTTCAAGGACTGCCGCAGCTTTCGTCCTCGGCTACAAGCTGTTTGATAAAAATGTAGACATAAAAGGAGCTATACTGAACAGAGTCGGAAGCGAAAAGCATGCACACAAGGCAAGGCTGGCTGTTGAAAGGCTTGCAGGCATGGAGGTCGTGGGAGTAATGCCACGAAGCGAAAGCGTAAGAATACCTGAGCGCCACCTTGGTTTGGTGCCTGCATACGAGATGGATGCGATTGAGAAAATGTTCGATTTTCTCGCAAAATTCATTGAAACTTACGTTGATGTAGATAGAATATTAAAAATTGCAAACGGTGCTCCTGAGCTGCAGAAAGTTGAGGAAAATGCATTGTATCATTCGAAGAATAATTATGACGTAAAACTCGGAGTAATGCGGGACGAGGCTTTCACTTTTTACTATGAAGATACCTTAGATGCTTTTGCAGCAAATGGAGCAAAGCTGATTTACATAGATTCATTTAAAGATAAAAAATTACCGGATATAGATGCACTTTATATTGGGGGAGGCTTTCCAGAAATTTTTCCAGATGCTTTAGAACGAAACAAAAAACTGAGGGAGCGTATCTTCAACTTCTGCGACGAGGGGAAACCAGTTTACGCAGAATGCGGGGGCTTGATGTACTTAGGCGAAAAACTTTTAAATAAAGAAGGCGAGGAATACGAGATGGTGGGATATCTGCCAATAACGACAAAGATGCAGGAGAAATTCCAAGCACTTGGATATGTCAGAAACGTAGTAATAAAAGACAACCCAATTAGCAGAAAAAATGACATACTGGTCGGGCACGAATTTCACCATTCAAAGGTAGAGCTTAGAGGTAAAGTTAAATATACCTGTAAAACAATGAGGGGGACAGGAATCAGCGGAAAGCACGATGGCATCCTGCTCAAAAATACCCTTGCAAGCTACATGCACCTGCACGTGCTTTCTTATCCGAATATGATTAAAAACTTTCTAGAGTGTGCCCTCTCGGAGTGTGCGAAAAATGCTTAAGCCAGTTTCAATGAAGAAACTCAGCGCAGTAATACTGGAAGAAAAGAAAGATAATGTTCTCAGAGAGCTGAAGGAGAAAGGAATAATTCAGCTCGTAGACCATTCAAGTATAGAGGAGTTTAGGGATTTGGAGCTTGCATCTGTACCTTCCTCCTGGGTCCGCGCAAGGGCATCCGAATATCTCGCAAGAGTGGACAACATTTTGGAGACCTTCAAACTTGTAGAACCTGGTAAGGGTCCATCAATCACAGAAGATTTTTTAGAGGAGAAAGTAGAAAAGGTGCCAGTGCTTGATACCTCGCCCTCAACCTTTTTTGAGGAAGTTGAAGATAGGCTACGCGTAACTTCTGACAGAATCGCACAAATCTCTTCCCGCCTTGAAATAATTAAAAAAGAGAAAGAAGAACTTAACAATTCGAAGGCTACTCTCTCTATTTTGCAAAAACTGAATACGAATCCAAGAGATTTGAGAGATTATAGACTGATTCGCACACCGGTAGGGGTAATTCCCTCAAAAGAACTCGAAAACCTGAAAAAAGATATCGAGGAAATAACTAAGGATTGCCTGCTTTACTCGAGCAAATTGGATAAACAAAATTCCGTTGTCTCGCTTATATTTTTTAAAGAGCATGAGGTAGAGATTGCCAAAATTCTAAGAATTCACCGCTTTGAGGAGATTCAAATCCTGCCCAGACTTCGAGACTATGGCTTGGAGGAAGCCTCCTCGAAAATTGAATCAGAACTTGCATCTATAGCAAAAGAAGAGAAAGAGCTTCTGAAGGAAGTGGGAGAAATCGCAGCTAAGGAAAAAAATAAATTGCTGCAAATAAGAGAACTGCTGAAAGTGGAAGAATTCCTGGATGGAGCGAGCACGCTATTCGGAAAGACAGCCAAAACTTATGTATTGAGTGGATGGGTTCCGAGCAATCAAGTGGATGAAGTCGTAGATACTATTCGAAAATCCTCAGACAACTACTGCACTATTTCTACAGAAGACCCGAAGAAAGAGGACAGACCTCCTACCCTGATTTCAAATCCCCCTCATGCAAAATCTTTGGAGCTGCTGACAAATACCTACGGCTCTCCGAAGTACGAGGAAATTGACCCCACTACAGTGATGGCTGTCACATTCCCTCTGGTTTTCGGACTCATGTTCGGCGATGTTGGACAGGGAGTTTTAATGACTGTTCTGGGCTATTTCTTGAGATTCAGGCTCAGAGCAAGCGACGCTGTAAAGAGGCTGGGAGGGATTTTAATACTATGCGGTATAGCGGCGACGTTCGCCGGATTCTTATACGGCAGTGTATTTGGGCTGGAGGGAGAGCACTTAAAGCACTACCTCGGATTTGAGCTGCATCCGCTCTGGATTAATCCGATGCAGGATATACCATCTGCGATAGCCCTCGCTCTCAAACTCGGAATAGTATTATTAATACTGGGATGCACCCTGAACATAGCTAACGAGATAATGCACCATAAGTACGTACATGCGATTGTAAGCCCGTATGGGATTGCAGGAATCTGGCTGCTCCTCGGAGGAGCGTCCTTGGTTCTGAGACACGGAGCGGACATTTTCGGAATCGTAGGGGACCCGGGTATAATTACAGGAGTTGCGCTTCCAGTTTTTGTTATGTTCATGGGCGCCTGGCGAGGCGCCGGACTTTCGATTGGCATGGCTCTGCTCGAAGCGTATGAAAACGCAACAAGATACCTGCTCAACAGCCTTTCTTTCATAAGGATTGCAATCATGTCAGTAGTGCACGTAGCGCTGAGTATGATGATGGTAATGTTCATGGGCATGATGCCCGCTACGCTGCCCGGCTTGATATTGACGGCGGGCATATTCATAGGCGGCAACTTAGTAATCCTTCTAATCGAGACGCTCGTATCGTTTATTCAAACTTTGAGGCTGCACTACTATGAGTGGTTCTCAAAATTCTACTCAGGAGGTGGCAAAAGATTTGACCCGTTCAAAGTAATACGGAAATATACCTACATAGAAAAGTTTAAAAACTATGAGATTTAAGAATAGAGAGGTGATTTAATGAAAGGTGCGATAGTTCTTTTAGTGGCTTTGGGCTTGATGTGCACGCTAGTACATGCGCAGGAAGCTCCTGCATCGATGGCAGGAATAACATATAATGAGGACCTCAAGATATTCGGACTTGCTATAGGAATTGGACTTGCCATGGGTCTATCGGCGATTGGAGCTGGATATGCCATAGGTCATGCGGGCGCTGCTGGTGTTGGAGCTATAGCCGAAAAACCAGAAGTTGCCACTTGGGCTCTAATTATGGTCGCCCTGGCAGAAGGAATTGCTCTCTACGGGCTTGTGATTGCCTTCATGCTGATAGGGAAGCTATAATGTCGATTTCAGAATATGGGTATATAAACGCAAAAGTAAGTGCAATGAAGTCTTTTTTGCTTGACGCCTCTACACTCAAGGCAATGGCAGAGGCGAAAAGCGAAGAAGATGCGCTTTCTATTTTAAAGAATACTCCCTATGGCAGAGAGCTTGCGAAGCTGTCTTCTCCGTCTCTCATAAATGTGGAGAGAGTTTTAACCACAAGTCTGGCGCACGATTACGAAAAAATTTCTAAGCCGCTCATGGGAATTGCAGAAATTTTTATGGAGCAGTATGCAAAGAAATTTGAGATAGCATCGATAAAAACGCTTATAATAATGAAAGTCTCTGGGGAAAAGGTTAGAGAATACCCTTGGATACCATTCAAGACCATAACAGAGTCGACGATTGAGAGATTGCTCCAGGTGGAGACTCTGGAGGAGCTCATCGAGATGCTGAAGTTGACCGAATACTATCCTATTCTGCGAAAGGTGCTTTCAGAGTACAAAGCAGGGAGCGCACATTCGTTCATCGTGGCGCTGGATAGGTACGTATATGGAGAACTGGGCAGTATTATGGAAGCTATGCACGGTAAGGACAGGGAGATGGCAAGGAGCTCGGTTGGAGTGGAGATAGACGCAAAAAATCTAACCGCAGCTCTTAGGTTAAGAGGCACAGAAGAAAAAATTTTCAAAGATTGTTTAATACCCTACAGGCACAAGCTTAACGATGCTGTACTGAGAATACTCATCGAGACGAAACGGACAAGCGAGCTTATCTCCCAGTTACCTGGCATGCCTTATGGAGAAATTATTCTCCTGGGGATTAAAGAATATGAAAAGACAGGCACATTCTTTCAGATAGAACTGAGCTTTAGAAAGTACATTTTAAAAATGAGCAGGCGAGCTTTTCAGGGCGATAGATTCCACATCGGAGTCCCGATTGGTTATTTGAATCTAAAAGAAAACGAAGTCAGGAATATAATAGCAATATTAAAGGCAAAGGAAGCGGGCTTACCTGCTTCTGAGATGGAAGATTTGGTGGTAATTACGTAGGTGGCTGGATGGGGCAAAGCTTAGAATTTATAAGCTACTTTTTAATTGCCCTGCTGATAGGCATAACTTTAGCTATTGGCGCTTCGGTAGCAGTAGGCATAATCGGGAAGATAAGCCTCCTAAATGTAATACTTCTTCTCGCAGTCATACATGCAGTTTCCTACTTTTTGCTGCGAGGCGATTACAAGAAAAATTTCAACAACGTTATAAGAATCGGCATAGTAGCAATACTCTTTCAGCTGATATTTTTAAGCTGGGCAATAATTCTGAGCACAGTAGGAATATCAACGTACGCTCTTTTAACAGCAGTTGCGATAGTAGCAACGTATAAAATAGCAAGAACTAAAATACTTGACAGGATACTGGAAAAATATCTGCTGCGGAAAACGAAAAGTTGATTGAAACCGACGTAGGTGGTCTGAATGCTGGCGTATATGGCCACCTACGTCCTATGTTCTGTGCCGTGCTCGAACTGTTCTAATTCCAGCTGCGCCTTCCATTTTTCTTTGCAATCGCAGCTTAAATTTTTCAAGTATTTACTGCGCTGCGTGGCAGAAAAATTTATAATCCCGCTGTAAACTTTGCTGTCACACTCGCCGCAGTTGTGCGCTCCCCTTTGCCTTCCGGCAGCTATCGGATGGCTGAGCACCGGAATTTTCACCTTTTTCTTAACGCTCTTCAAAATCTCAACAACGCTCCATAACCATGGCGGATTGTATTCTCCTTTCCTCCAGAGGTATTCGACGAGTGTTGCCCTTTGAATATTAACCGGATTGAAAGAAATTCTGTCCACGCCGAGCTTGTAAGCATCGACAGCAGAAGCAACCGCATCTTCTATGGCTTCTTTCTCGCTCAGAAGAGGAGGCTTCACAAGCAAATATGCCTTCACTTTTACTCCAGAATTCTTGCAAATTTTTAATGCTCTTTTAAAATCCTCCAGAGTAAAATTCTTATTTATGCAGTTCTCCCTTATGTAGTCGCTGGTAGTTTCTAATCCGATGCCAATTTCAAGCGCTGCGTTCGGCTCATCTTTTGCAGCGAGCGCATCTTCTGTTATAAATTCAGGTCTCGACTCGACCTGTACCTGAATTATTTCGCTTCGCCTGTTGATTTCAGAAAAAATTTTTTTCGCAGTATCTCGAGAAATTTCTGCAGAGTCGAAAAAACTTCCTGAGTTGAAAATTTTCAGGTACTCTATGCCATCGAGATTTTTCATCACAGCCTTAAACTGACGCAAAATTTCCTCCTGGCTATTATTCCAGAAATCGTAAACATAACCGCACATCGTGCAGCCCGAGCTTCGGCCCCACCTGCATCCGAGAGTAGGGAGTATAACAACGCCCGCATTTACTTCTTTGCCTAAGAAATCCTTCTCCTTCCAGAAAGTCGCTTCACTCCTTCCCTTAAACTTTGCAAGTCCTGCCTTCCTTATTTTTTGCACGAGTTCGTTAAGTGCTTGGTTAACCATGCAACGCCTCTGAGATTTTATTTTTTAACTCATCAAAGCCAATATTGTACTTTGCAGACATCGCAACGCAATTTCCAATTTTTTTCTCTTCTATTGCATTGCCCAAATCGATTTTATTCAGGACATAAACGACTTGGATATGGTCTGCTCCAATATTTACAAGCGTGTTTTCACATATCTCTTTTTTCCTGAGGAATTCCTCCAGAGGCTCAGAGGCATCCAAAACGAGAAGCACCAAGTCAGAATTTTTTATTTCGCCGAGCGTCGCCATGAATGCGTAGATAAGCTCGTGAGGCAGGTTCCTTATGAAGCCCAAGGTATCGTTTACAAAAACTTTCTCTTCGCCGAGCTTTATGCACGCAGTTTTTGTTCTCAAGGTCGTGAATAGCTCATCTCTCGCCTCTTCCTGCAGTTTTGCCAGTCCGTTGAGTATCGTCGTCTTTCCGACGTTAGTATATCCAGCGATGGAAACAACTTTTCCTTTTTCTTTTCTCCTCTTACTCTGCAGCGTTACCCTTTCCTGAAATCTCTCCAGCTTTTTTTCTATTTTCTTTATCCTCTTGTGCAGAGCGCTTACAGTCGAGTGAATTATATACTCTCCGCTGCTCCCGAAGCCGGGATGCTCTTCTCTGACTTTTCTGCTGAGGAAAATCTTTATGTACGGAAGCTTGCGCCTAAGCCTTGCAAGCTCGATCTGCAGCCTCGCTTCCCTGCTCTTCGCATGCTTCTCGAAAACGTTGAGAATCAAGTCAAACTTGTCTATCACAGGAATTTTGAATTTTTCTTCGATACTCATAACCTGCCGTGAGTTCAGGTAATCCTCGAATATCGTCAGTTTAATTCTGTTCTCTCGAATGAAATTCGAAATCTCCTCAACCTTTCCTTTCCCTACGAGAAATCTAGCCCTTGGTCTCGAAAATTGAGCGAAAGTTTTTACTACTTCATACTCACCAGTGTGCGCTAGGAGCTTTATCTCCTCCTGCCTTGCCTCGTCAGGAGCTGTTACAACCACGACAGCCTTATCCATTTTC
>Ga0180009_10001117_pt1 | contig 33614 bp, 29 predicted proteins | sample OS_PC_MetaG_FD_123537 | JGI IMG/M metagenome (GOLD analysis project Ga0180009, IMG submission 123537) | Groundwater microbial communities from the Aspo Hard Rock Laboratory (HRL) deep subsurface site, Sweden - OS_PC_MetaG | ecosystem: Environmental > Aquatic > Deep subsurface > Groundwater...
AATTTGGACATTTTGCGCAGCAAAATGCCCGAAGGGTGAGCGGCCACGACGGCCGCGAATCCATCCCTCGATCGAAGCCAGTTAAGAAAAACCATTAACCATAAAATCACTTTTTTATATCTAACCGACCCCCTTTAGATAATACGTCGCAATGGTTTGTATGCAGTTTGGGTTGTGAGTTATGACGACTTTAGAACTTGAAGAACTTGCTTTAAATCCATAGTGGCTACACCAATGACAAAATCAGCAGCTCCGTAGTACATGTATATCTTGCCGTTAATAACAACGACTCCGCACGGAAACACCACATTGTGAATAAACCCGAACTTTTCATACTCCATTTCTGGCTGTAATAACGGAACATCCGTTCGTGCAAGCACTTCCCTTGGATCTTTTAAATCAAGCAGGACCGCACCCACTTTATAAATCGCGCCTGGATCGGAATACCCGTGATAGAAAAGCAACCAACCGTCTTTCGTTTCAATAGGGGCAGCCGCTGAACCAATTTTTATATTGTCCCAATACTCTGTTCGAGGACGCATCAAAAGATAATCCGTCGTTAAAAATTCTTTGCCATGTAAGAACTGCTCTTTATCGACAAAATCAATGTAAATACTGCGATTGGTCCTGTGCAAAATAATGTATTCATCTTCGATCTTGCGCGGAAAAATGCAGGAATTTTTATCTTTCACCTCTGGCGCAGAAATAATGCGTGGAGTTTCCCAATTCCAACGATGTGCCACAAAATCTTTCACAGGAATAGACGTCATCGCAACGCGAGGGATCACTCCGTTATAAGCGGTGTACACCATATACAAATGATCGCCCATGCGAGTGATTCGAGCGTCTTCACAGCCAGAAAACCCTGGCTTTTTTGTCTTTTCAAAATCTTCTCTCGGAATGTAAACAGGATTAGAAAAACGTTCTGTGATGTGACAACCGTCTTTGCTAAACGCATAACCCAACGTGGACGTTTCATCTTGGGAAAATGCACGGTAAAGAATATGTACCCCATTCTCATAGAAAGCCGTGGGATTTAAGGTGCCTTTCAACTCCCATGCAAATTCTGGACGTGGCTCAATAATCGGATTTTGGTTATAGCGCTCGAAACCCTTCTCGATTATTTCACTCTTTACAAAAGAAATAGGCTCCTGCTTCGTTAGATCTGCTAGTAGATCTTTTAATTTCATTGTGGCCACACAACCGACTGTATCTGCTGCTCCGTAATACACCCACAACTCATCACCTTGTACAAGCGCGCCAGTCGGAAAAGCAATCTGTGGCACATTGCCCTCGAGTTCATATTCCTGTTCAGCGATCAATAAGCTACCTGTCCTACCTAAAACCTTTAATGGATTGTTTAAATCCAACAATACCGCTTCAACATTGAAAGACCGATCAGACGAAAAATAATTTTTAATATAAGAATAAATCAAAATCCAACCTTGATTCGTCTTAACAGGTACTGCACCCACTTCAAGGTGATCATTAGGACTTCGCAACAACGGCAATACATGAGAATTCAAATCAGCTTGCCAATTGCGCCAATAATGCGGCGACCACATGTCTTCTTCTTTCTCAAAAAATGCCACAGCGATTTTGGCGGGAGGCAGATCCGTATGCGCCGTCAACACAGCAACGAATTTTCCATCAATCTTTTCAGGAAAGAGAGCCATTGCTTTCGCATTAAAAGGAGTCACTTGATGCTTTTTAACGTCTAAAAAATCACGCGTAATCGCGATACCTACTTTGATGCCTTCTGCTGAAAACGGATAGGTCGATAGGGCGGTATAAAAAATGTAGTACTTATCTCCAATCTTTGTGACCCGAGGGTCTTCACATCCAAAACCTTCCCAAGCATAACGAGGCCTGATTAATAACTGACGATCTGTGAAACGAATGCCATCTTCACTATGCGCATAACCAATCGAAGAAACAGAGCGCTCCACTCCTGCTATTTGCTGCGGCGTAGACTCTGCGCGATAAAGCATATGAAACCCTTTTTGATCCCGCACAACGCTCGGATTAAAGGCAGCAAGCGCTTCCCAACTGTTGTGTTCGTTTGGAATCAATATTGGATTTTGATCAAGACGCTTTAACGTATTCATAGAGATTCTCTTCTGAGTTCAATATTTTAATTCGCTCAATCCACAGCTATTACAGAAGGGCCATGGTGCAGTACGTGACAACTTTTGAGTCTTTTTAAAAACTCACTAAATGACGCTGTAGCAACGCACGTCACGGTATCGGCACCTCCGTAATACACGAATAGCCGATCATTAATCACAACGGCCCCGCAAGCATAGATAACCCCACTCTTATAACCATGGAGTTCATAATATGCATCGGGCTCCAAAACAGGACGCACAGCGCGATACAGCACACGAGTTGGATCTTGATGATCTAACAACATGGCTCCTAACTTATATTTATTGGGATCGGATCGATCCATTGCATGGTAGAAAATAAGCCAACCGTCTGGGGTATTAATCGGCGATGGTCCCACACCTCTTAATTGATTATCCCAACACCCGTTTCGCTCGGCAGCGCTGTAGTGACTGTGAATACAAATTTCTCGATCCAAAGAAATGTCGTCTAAATAATCAATCTGAACACGCGGAGAAATACTGTGCAAAACAGCATATTTATTGTGGATTTTCTCTGGAAACAACACCCAATTTTTATGAATAGCTCCGCGAGGAGAAATTAAAATCGGCGTATGCCAATTCCATTTTTTATTCAGAAAATCTGCGACTGAAATCGACGTCAAAGCAACACCGGGAGGCTGTGAGCCATTAAATGCCGTATAGGTCATATAGAGCGTGTCACCAATTTTGGTTAATCGCGGATCTTCACAGCCGCCCCAACCGCCGCCTGACGCATAATGAACGGCAACAGGTATGTTTTTATCCTTTCTAAATTCAAAAGGTTCTTTCGGTATGTAGACGGGTTCTGATAAACGTTCGCTGATATGAACCCCGTCTTCACTCGCCGCATACCCTAAAACAGACATTCCTGTTTGACCAATAGCGCGGTAAATAAAATGTACTTTCCCCTCAAGGTAAACGGCCGCCGCATTGAAAGTGGCAAAACTCTCCCATTGATGTGTCAATTTTGGTTCCAAAATAGGGTTTTCTGAACTGCGTTCAATGACAGGGGCTATGGGTCTTAAGGTGAGAGGGCAGTTAAGTTTTAACTTTCTTAGTAAAACATCTAAAAGAATTTTAATTTTCTGAACTTTTTTATTTTTTACAAAATAGAGGATCGCTTCGCGCTCAGAGAACTCTAACTTTAAGGGCGCAGCCCCTTTTCCTGCTGTAAAAATAGGATTTGCAGAACGCCATAATAGTTTTTCCGGATCATCTTTATCAAAAAGTGCTGCGCCAACCAAACAAGGAGATTTTGTGAAATAAAAAAAGACAATCCCTTCTTCAACCAAGATCGTTCCAAGAATATGCATTGGTTTTTCGTCAAAATAACCCTTTCTTGTTTCTAATGTCCGCTCTAAGTTTTTCCATGGTTTTTTAGGATGATCTGAAATAGCGATTCGAATTAATTTTTTACGGCCATCATGGTGATAAAACTTCAAGCGTTTCTTTCCAGAATGCAAAACACATCCTTTTTTAGAAAGTTGTTTTTGAGTTGTTGTCGTGTACTTGCTTTCTACTTCTACGACTGGATTAACCTTTTTAGATTGGTCGTGATTGTTTCTCAAATTGATCTTGATTTTCGGTTTCAAAATCTTAGAGGCGAGCTTCGCTTTCGCACGACCAAAAAATCTAGCCACCTTTTCTTTAACAGCTTTAGCGACTGTTTTTTTCTTCGAAGCAGGTTGAATTGCCTGCTCTGAAGAAACGGTTTTTCGTTTATTTTTTGGAAGCGCTTTTTCTTTAGGCATAAACACCCCTCCCTGTGGTTTGTGCGTTTACAATGACGCATTCAGCTCAACATTTCCATGACAAGATCAAAAACCTCATCTGTTTTTATATCTGCCGCTTTTGGCTCCACTAAAACTCGTTGATACGCTCTAGGAGGATAGGGTTTTCCATTAGTCAACGTACGTTCGGAAAACAGTGCAACAAAAGGAATATCCATGGCAACCGCAAGATGCATAGGCCCCGTATCGCCGCCCACGTAGCAACGGTAATACGTCATAATCGCTGCCAACGTGAGTAATGAAGAACTTTTGCCTGCAATGTTGTAACAATATCTAGCATGCTTCTTAAAGACCCTTTTGATAATCGGAATTTCTGCTTCAGTTCCCGTCAAAACAAATCGGATAGAAGGATTCGTTCCTACTAATTGAGCCAGCAAATCCGCATATTTATCAGGCAACCATGCTCTGCTTCCATATTTTTTCCGAATAAATTGCCACCACCCTCGTTTACCTTGCGCCAAAGAAGAATAACCAATATGACACCCAATGAGGATTTCTTTCCCGTCCAATTTAGCACCTGCATTTCTCAAGATTTGTTCCGCTTCTTGAAAGTGCTGAGGTTGCGGATCGACATAATATTTTTCAGGCATCTTGCCCAGACACTCTGGAAATAAAGCGGTAATAGCATCCAATGCAGATTCAACAATCAAACCCCGTCCATAAACAGGCAAGATGGTTTTGACACACAAAGTCCTTAAATAAGGATATAGCTTTGGCGTCGCAGAAATCGGGAAAATAATTGCAAAATCATAAGCCTGCGAGAGTTCCTTCAACGCTTCTTTTCCCGGCGCCAAATAAACCTGACTCACGTCTTTGTTATACAAAAACAGCTCTTGAATAAATGGATTCGGCGCTAAAACATCGATCGTCACTGTTGGATAGTTTTGCTTCAAAACACGAATCGCACCGGTCAAACAAACACTGTCTCCAATCGTGCTTCCTAATAAAAAAAGAATCTTTCTTGGTTCAGGCATCCCGCTTTCCTCTATAACTGATCATGCTCACAACTCACAATCTCTGCGGAAATACTAATAGCTATTTCCTCTGGGGTTTTACTCGCAATGGGTAACCCCACTGGGGTATGTACTTTACTCAATCGACCTTGATCAATGCCCTTAGATAATAATTGATTAAAAATTGCTTTCCCTTTGGCTTTGCTTGCCATCATTCCCAGATATCGTAATCGTTTGTTCACCAATTGTTCCAACACAATATGATCCGCTTTATGAGACGCTGTCATAATCACGGCATAGCATCGTTCTCCTTCCTGAATATGCGATCCAACTTGTTCGTAAGAAATAATATGTTTTTCCTGCGCAAACAGATTATTTTCTAACGTACTGACTTTAGGACGATCGTCAAAAACAACGACATAAAAATCCAACGTTTCCATAATACGTGACAACGCCAAACTCACATGACCGCCTCCTATAATGTAAAGCACTTTCTGAAAAGAAAGATCTTCACGATAACACCAGGATGTATCCGCAACGGAATCGCAAAAGTACCGCCCTTCGAAGCAATGGTTTTTTTTGGGAATTAAAGACAGGCCTGTTTGGCTCAGCTGCAACACCGTCGGAATCTCTTTCAACGGTTGTTGTAAAAATTGGAAAACGCTTTCGCTCGCAAGACTAATGGGATAAATCACAACCTTTTGGCTTCCAGAACAAATCATGCCAGAACGATCCTTTGCTTCTCCGGAGTCATTGTGCAATTGGTTTAATAAAATCGGGTGATTAAACCGAGCGTGTAATTGTTCTTTTGTTTTCTCAACCAGATCATGCTCCATCAAACCGCCACCGATAGAACCCGCTAAATTCCCTTCTAAATCGATTGCCATTTTAAAACCTTGACGACCTGGACTGCTGCTTTGGCTATCAATCACAACCATTAAAGCTGCTGGCACTTGACGTGTAATGGCTTCTTGCAACAACACCCAAACACGATTGTCTCTCATAAAAAGTTACCTACTTTTTTCTCTATAATTTCGCATACACTTTGCTTAACGGCTCTCCCATCAATTTCTGCACGGAATGTTCGAACTTGTGCACCAATGGAGTTAATGCTTTTGGAAAATAAGGTTGCTCAATTTGAGTAGGAAATTTCCAAGGTAAAATGTCGTATAAATCTGCTAACGATAATTGTGAAAAATCTCTGGAAAGCACAAAAAGATCGGAACTGGTCATCTGAATTAATTTTGAACGCTGAAGAAAAGACAACATATCTCTGGTTTCAACCGCATAATCCGCCGGTAATAATTGTAAGAGCTTCCTTAAAGACAACCCTTGGCCTTGTTGCTGCGCTTGCCACAGGTAACCGAGCCACAAAAATGCATGCGTAAACCCATCAATCTCTCCGCCTTTCTTTGTCAAATAATTTGTTGTTAACACATTAGAAATTAAAGCGCCGATCAAAACGATCACCCAAACCAAATACAACCACACCAAAAAAATAGGAATTGCAGCAAGAGCGCCGTAAATATGCCCGTAGGTTGGAATGTGCATCACGTAAAACACGAACCAATGCTTCATTACGCGATAGAGGACCGTTGCGATGAATGCACCACATATACCGTAACGCCAAGGCACTCGGCAGCGAGGAACGATGACATAGAACAAAGTGAATGCGATAAAGGTGAGTACGGTTGGTACGCTACTGGTCAGAATTTTTTGCATGCCTAAAAAAGAAACCGTTCCAACCACAAACGGCAAGGACATGATGTAAGTAGTTGCCATAAAACTAACGGCAACAAAGATCGGCGCCAGACTTAACACGGTCCAATATTTTAGGAATGCAACTAACCCTCGGCGCGGTTGACCAATTTTCCACACATCGTTTAAAGCACGATCAATCGTAAACATCATCATGATAGCGGTTAGCACTAATAGCACAGTTCCAAAGACAGACAGTTTTCCTGTCTGCACAACAAAATCATGTAAATACTTTTGAATCACGGCCCCTGAAGCAGGAATAAAGTTTTGAAAAATCATCGCTTGGATTTTTGAGCCCAATGCGTGAAAAACAGGGAAAACAGAGAGAATAGCAATGCTGACGGCAATCAATGGAACCAAAGCCAGTAAAGTAGTGATCGTTAAAGCAGAAGCAGAATACGCCAAGCGATCAGAAACAAAACGTTGAACAATCAAACGGGTCATTTTTCGTATTTGAAGCATGTTATTTTTAATCCGAGCTAAAAAAATCATGGGAAAAACCTTATTGTTTTTGATCACGTAATAAATGAATCACAATACAAATCATCCCGGTCGTAATCGCTGCATCCGCAAGATTAAAAACGGGCCAATGCCAGTGTTTTATGTATAGATCAATGAAATCGACAACGTAACCGAGGGTAATGCGATCCCAACAATTACCAAGCGCTCCTCCCAGCACCAAGGACAAACCCACGAGCAACCAATAGTTACGGGAAGCGATCCGTCCTATCCAGATAAAAATACCAAGACTCGCAAAACCTTCGATCGCCAAGAAAAAAAAGCGGTGCCAAAGCACGGGTGCATTCAGAAAACTAAAGGCCGCCCCCATGTTGTACATCAGTGTTAAATCAACGAAGGGCATGACAGGGCGAGAGTGAAAGGATAAAAGATGTTCAACAGCTAAATATTTTGTGACCCGGTCAAGAGCGATCACAAGAAGAGTCACCAACAACCAAATATAATTTTTGCCGTAAAAGAAAGGTCGGTTCATAACCCATTAACGCGTGACGTGATCGAAAAGTTCAAAAGGAGCTGCACTCTACACTGCTTAATTGCTATTTCAATTGCAGGTAAAGCCTAACTGGTGCAAATGAACGTCTGTGTATTGGCGTTGCACCGTACTTCGTAAGAGCATCTAAATGTTGGCGTGTTCCATAGCCTTTGTGTGCTGCGAAACCGTATTGCGGATAGAGGTCATGAATCACCGTGCTCATTTCTGTATCGCGTTTTACCTTCGCTAAGATGGACGCTGCACTAATGGACAAGACTTTGTCATCGCCTTTCACAATCGCTTCTACAGAACAAGACAACACGGGCGTTTGATTGCCATCCACCAGCACACGTGTTGGCGGAACGGATAACCCTTCTACCGCTCTTTTCATTGCAAGCAGCGTCGCTTGCAGAATATTTAGCGCATCGATTTCTTCAACTTCCGCACGCCCATACGCAAAAGCAATCGCTCGCTCTTCTATCAACTGTGCGAGCACTTCTCTTCTGTGTGCAGTCAATTTTTTGGAATCTTTAATCCCTTCGATAGGTCGTGAAGCATCTAAAATAACAGCGGCTGTAACAACCGGCCCAGCCAAAGGACCTCGCCCTACTTCATCGACGCCTGCAATTATTTCCATACTTCTTCTCTCTGCCATAACTGTGCAAAGGGATAACGCAATACAAACAAAACAAACCAATAAATAACTACAGCACTAAAAACTGCAAAACTAAGACGACCAATCCTCCAAAGCTCCCTCTGCACTAGCCAAACAGGCAAAGGCTTTACCACAAAAAACAAAAACATTCCCATCACACAATCAGCAATCAAGAAACGCATCAACTCTTTTAACCATTGAGATTGCGGCCGATAGATTTTTTGTTTTAACAAAAGAAATAACAAACAAGAGGCATTAAAAAAAGCAGCTAATGAAGTAGATAACGCCAACCCGGCATGCTTCAAAGGAAAAATCAAAATCAGATTTAACAGAATGTTAAAAAGCACAGCCCAAGCTGCAATTTTTGCCGGAGTTTTAATGTTCTGTCGCGCATAGAAACAACTGGACAGTATCTTTACAGACATGGCCGCTAATATGCCGATAGAAAAAGCCATCAAACTTTCTCGCGCCATCATGACATCCGTCGGAGTAAATTTGCCTCCTTGAAATAAAGTGCTCAATAAGGGACCAGAAAGAATAAAAAGCCCAATAGAGGAAGGGGGCGCCACTAAAAGTAACAAATGCAATGCCCAATCTAATGTTTTGGAATAAGCGAGAGACCTGGCTTTTATATGATGTCTGGACAGTTTCGGCAGAATCACCGTAGCGATCGCAACACCAAAAACCCCTAATGGAAACTCAGTTAATCGATTCGAGTAATACAGCCAAGACACACTCCCCGTTTTGAGGAACGAAGCAAAAACGGTGTCGATCAAAATACTGACTTGAACCATCGAGACACCAAATATCGCGGGAACCATTAAAAACAACACACGCCGAACCCCTGGATTTGAAAAACTCAAACGGGGTCTTGGTAATAATTTTTTAAAGTAAAGGAACGGTAATAAGAAAGACAACTGCACCACACCTGCGATCACAACGCCCCAAGCCAACCCATAAACAGGCACTTTGAAATAACGTTGAGCAATAAAGGCCATAGCAATCAACACAACATTGAGCCAAACCGCTGAAAAGGCAGGAATCCCAAAACTGCCATAGCAATTTAAGACCGCTGCACAAGCAGCCGCTAAACCAATAAGAAGCAAATAAGGGAAGGTGATACGAATCATCGTGGTGGCTAAAAGAAATCGAATGCTGTGAATAAACCCCGGAGCAAAAACGGTCGTCACCAGAGGGGCAGCAAGGATGACAATCAGGCTTAACAGCAACAATGTGGCGCCTAACCCACCAAAGATATAACTAATGAATTCACGCACTTCAGAATGTGTTTTCGTTTCTCGATATTGAGACAAAATTGGAATAAATGCTTGAGAAAAAGCACCTTCAGCGAAGAGACGCCGCATAAAATTAGGAAGCTTAAAAGCAACAAGAAAGGCATCAAATCCCGCAATTGCACCAAAGAAATGAGCAAAAATAATGTCTCTAGCAAATCCTAAGATACGGGAAAATAAAGTATTTACAGAAAAAACGGTCGTCGAACGAAATAAATCTCGTGTCATTACCTCATCCTTTTCGCAAAGCACCAACAAAACACGAAGATTTAGAACCGAACTTGAAAAAAACAACCTGCCTAATAATTAGGCTTGGTCTTGCGCAAGCTGCTTAATATGCGCACTTAATCGACTTTTATGACGCGCTGCTTTGTTTTTGTGGATTAACCCTTTTGTAGCCAATCGATCAATCACAGGAACAGCATCTTTAAATGCTGTACGAGCGGCTTCTAAATCTTTTTGTTCAATCGCTTTCACCACATGTTTGATATACGTACGCAACATCGAGCGACGGCTAGCATTTTGTTGTCTGTGCTTCTCCGCTTGTCTGGCACGCTTCTTTGCTGATTTGATATTGGCCACGGTTATTCTTCTCCGGTGTAGTTACCATAAAAATTAAGGCGCGCGACTATGCATAAAAGCCAAAATAATGTCAATCGAGCAGCCATTTATGTGTCATCCCTGCCACTTATGGAATTTTACAGAACTGCCCTACCCGAAAGATCTAAAGAGGCGACCTACCGTAAAGGCAAGAATGGCTGCCACACCTCCGATCAATAACGTGAGAAATCCTGATTTCCACCAAGATTGAAGAGACCAGAGGCTTTTCACGGAGCCAATAAGGAAAAACACAAGGCCTGTTGATGCGATAGATAATTCAAACGCACTTCTGACATGAAACAAAAATGGCACAAGAGGAATTAATCCGCACAACAAAAATGCAGAAAAAGTACTCAACGCAGCAACCCAAGGAGAACGCACACTCGCAGCAAGACCGTATTCCTCTTGCAACATCGTTTTAATCCATAACTTTTTGTCAGAAACCACACGTTCGACGATGCGTTCTAAATCTTCTCCATCAAACCCTTTGTTAATAAAAATCTGCCGAATTTCTTCTCGTTCACCTGCTGGCGCCTCATCAATTTGACGCTGCTCGAATGTCTTATAAAAGTGATACTCATCATGTTCTGTTTTCGTGCCTAAAAAATTAGCAGCCGCCATTGAAAACCCGTCGCCTAGTAAATTCGCGATTCCTAAAATCACAACGACCATCAGATTCAAATCTGCACCTAAAGAACCTGCAATAACCGCAAAGGTCGTTACAGCTCCATCAATACTTCCATAGACCCAATCTCTTAAATAACTGTGTTGCCGCTTTTGCATAAGCCGTTGTCGAATCTCATTAATGGAATGGCCATGTGCTCGCATAAAAAATTCCTTGTTAAAAAAATTCTAAACTATTTCAAGATCAAGATTGTGGCATAGCACTATCGTAAAGACATTCATGATCATTTAGGCCTTGCTCGACAGAAGCAGAGAGGAACGTTCATCATTCCTATTTCTTCATATATATTCCGCGCTCTTTTTTAATAGCTAAGAAATAATAAATTATGACAAACGATGCACCGCTTAGATCCATGTCTCTTGAGAAAGATGTCGACATTGTGTCGCACGACATCGCCTATCAAGGTTACTTTCGTCTCGAGAAATATAAGGTGCGATTCAAATTATTTGAAGGCGGATGGAGTCACATTTGTGATCGGGAAATATTTGAACGCGGGAGTGCTGTGGCAGTTTTGCCTTACGACCCTGTACAAGACAAGGTGATCTTGATTGAGCAATTTCGTATGGGAGCCTTGAAAGATCAAAAAAGTCCATGGCTACTAGAAACCGTTGCTGGAGTTATCGACACAGACGAAACGATCGAAGAAGTCGCTAAGAGAGAAACAAAAGAAGAAGCGCATTTAAACATCCAAAAACTCGTCCCTATTTGTGATTATTGGAGCAGCCCTGGAAGTTGCACGGAACAAGTCCATTTATTTTGTGGAATCGTTGATAGTACTCAAGCGGGCGATATTTGTGGTTTAGAAGATGAATGCGAAAACATCCGAGTACATGTTATCGATCGTCAAGAAGCGTATGCGTTCATTCAATCTGGTATGGTGAATCAACCACCCGCAATCATTGCCTTGCAATGGCTAATGCTATTAAAAAATACAGAGACGCGATAAACCACGGAATCGAATGGAAATAAATATTTATGGCTTCTAATTACAATGCTAAAGACATCGAAGTACTCAACGGACTGGATCCTGTCCGGCGTCGTCCGGGCATGTATACAGACACTGCACGGCCTAACCATTTGGCACAAGAAGTCATTGATAACAGCGTCGACGAAGCCATCATCGGTTGTGCCACCTGCATTAAAATCACACTACATAAAGACGGTTCTCTTGAAGTAGAAGACGATGGCCGCGGCATGCCCGTTGACAAACATCCAGGCGAAAAAATAAGCGGAATAGAACTCATCATGACTCGTCTTCATGCAGGCGGAAAATTCTCTGATAAGAACTATCAATTCTCAGGCGGATTACACGGCGTTGGCGTTTCTGTCGTGAATGCGCTTTCTTCTCTTTTGGAAGTTGAAGTCAAACGCGATGGCAATATATATGCCATGTCTTTTCAGGATGGAGAAAAGAAATCGAAATTAGAAATTATTGGTTCTGTTCCAAAACGAGAGACCGGTACAAAAATTCATTTCTGGCCAAACGCAAAATATTTTGAAGCCGTAAAATTTTCCGTACCTCGATTAATCCATGTCATGCGAGCAAAAGCGGTTTTATGTTCAGGGCTACGAGTCATTTTCGACAACCTGCAAGACGGCTCTCACGACGAGTGGTGCTACAACGATGGATTAAGCGACTATTTATTAAGTTCACTGACCGATATAGAGCGTGTGCCACTAGAACCATTCACCGGCTCTTTTACCAATCACCAATCGGCCGAATGGAGCGTCTTGTGGCTGCCCGCACAAGGCGAACTCATCACGGAAAGTTACGTCAACCTCATCCCGACGGCACAAGGCGGCTCACACGTCCAAGGGTTTCGATCAGGCCTCACAGAAGCCATGAAAGAATTCTGTGAAATACGCAACTTATTACCTCGTGGAATCAAACTTTCTCCTGAAGATGTGTGGGGACGTTGTGCTTATGTGTTGTCTGTCAAATTACAAGACCCTCATTTTGCAGGACAAACAAAAGAACGACTCACCTCTCGAGAATGCGCAACTTTTGTTGCCGGGGTTGTCAAAGACGCCTTCAGTTTATGGCTCAATCAAAACGTACACGTCGGAGACATGCTGGCTGAATTCTTCATTAACAGCGCCAGAGAACGTTTACGCATCGAAAAGAAAGTCGTCCGAAAAAAAATCACTGCGGGCCCAGCGCTCCCCGGAAAATTAGCCGATTGCAGGACACCCGACGTGATGCGTGGTGAATTATTTTTAGTGGAAGGCGACTCTGCAGGCGGATCTGCGAAGCAAGCGCGTGATCGAGAATTCCAAGCCATCATGCCGTTACGAGGAAAAATCTTGAACACATGGGAAATTGATTCCAACCAAGTGCTCGCATCTCAAGAAGTCCACGATATCGCTGTGGCATTAGGGATCGACCCGGGTAATAACGATTTAAGCAAATTGCGCTATGGAAAAATCTGTATTTTGGCAGATGCGGATTCAGATGGATTGCACATTGCCACATTGCTCTGCGCACTCTTTGTTCGGCATTTTCCGGAATTAGTCCTACAAGGGCATGTATATGTCGCAATGCCCCCTTTATATCGCATCGACATTGGAAAAGAGGTGTTTTATGCGCTCGACGACGATGAAAAAACAGGCATCTTAGATCGCATTGCTGCTGAAAAGAAAAAAGGCAAAGTAAATATCCAACGTTTTAAAGGGCTAGGAGAGATGAACCCTAGTCAATTACGAGAGACCACAATGGCTCCTGATACACGTCGCCTCGTTCGTTTAACGGTAGAGGATGGGGATCAAACAAAAACGATGATGGATTTATTGTTAGCTAAAAAGCGATCAAGTGATCGAAAAGAGTGGTTGGAAGAAAAAGGGGATTTGGTTGATTTGTGAGGAAAAACCTTCGCGCATTGCGCGCGAAGGTTACAAACATAATTATTGCACTTCTTTTTTCATATTTCTTTTGGCATTCATATTGGCTCTTTGATTCATCATAGGGCCTCTTTGATTCATCATCCTCTGCGGCATCATACGAACATGCGGCAAGTAAGACATAGAGCGCATTTGTAAAGCATCGAACGTAGAGGACACTACATTGATTAATGCAGCCACTATGACGACATATCCCAGCACTTGTAACATCGTCGTGCCGCGATCTTTATGAAATTTTGCTAACACTAAAATAATCGAGCCCATCGCTAATGCGATCAATTCTAAGCTAGAAACGATATAAAAATTTAAATGAAATATATATCCATTCATAAATAACCTCCGTTTAATAAACTCCTAAAAGTTCAATAAGAAATATTGAAGCGGGGCGGATTGTACTGAGCAAAATCAAAATTGCATCTGTTGCATATTTATAGTGCTCTACATCATTTCTGTGCAGGCAACGAGGACACCCTTTATGAACAAACAGCATTTAACAATCGGAGCTGTGATTCTAGCAGCGGGGCTTGGACAACGGATAGGCACACCAAAATGGAAACTGCCAATTGGAGATACATCGTTTCTGAAACGATTGGTGCAGATCCTAAAACAAACAAATGTAGACCCCATCTACGCGGTAGTACGCCCAAGCTCCATCCCCCCTACTTCTGTTTGTCATACCGTCATCAATCACCATTACGAAGAAGGGCCCTTGAGTTCTATGGCGCTTGGAATCCGCGCGATTTCTAAAGCGGATGGCATTCTCCTGATACCCGTGGACCACCCTTGCATTCAACCGCGCACGATAAATGCTTTAAAAACAGCGTTTTTAAAACATCCTAACTGTGTGATTCGACCGTGTTATAAACAGAAAATAGGGCATCCAATTCTCTTACCTTATGTACTGGCACAACACGTTCCCGAACAGGATAGAGAAGGCGGATTAAATCGTTGGTTAAAAGAAAATGGAGCTTTATTTCATGATGTTGAAACCCATGACCTAGGTATACTAAAAAACATCAATACAACATTGGATTTAAAACAGATCGAAGGATAGATTCACATAAAGATCAGAGCATGAGAGTAAATGAGAAAACGAGAATTCACCTTATATATACAAGACGCAAAGCATTCCTTGCAACTCGCGTTGCCTTACATTGCTTCTAAAATCATTAATAGATCGAGTGGGTTTATGGCCACTTTGTTTACCGCTCGCCTCGGACAAGATTCATTAGCTGCTATCGCGATCAGCCTGCGCCTTTACATCATTGTGGCTATATTTCTCACTGGATTTACCGATGCCATCAGTGTGCTTGTTTCTCACCATTACGGCGCAAGACAGTTAAAAGGAATCTCTATCAGCAGCGCTCAAGGGCTATTGCTAGCGCTCTTTTTATCTGTCCCTATCATTATTCTGTTCTATTATTCCGCTCCATTATTGAAGTGGGGGCATCTCTCTTCGGCGGTAATCAATTTATCGATTCCCTACCTGCACGTATTGGGATGGTGCCTTGTCCCTGCTCAGATCTTAAATACATACGAAGCACTCTTGATTGGTTTAGGAAAAACACGACTGGTTTTATTAATCTCCATTTTGCAAGTCCCTTTTGAAATTTTGTTTATTTACGTTTTTGTCTTTGGAAAATTAGGTTTGCCAGCATGCGGTCTTCAAGGAACGGCTTACGGATATCTGACTATCTACATTCTTTCAGCCATTCTAATCAGCATCGTTTTCCACTCTTCCCAATTAGGACATCGATACTCGGTCTTCAAACATTTATTTCCATTTAACAAAAAATATCTCCTAGAAATTATTCGCCTAGGAGCCCCTATGGGAGTGATGAAGACCTTAGAACTCAGCGCCATTACCGTTCTTGTTTTTATGTTGGGATATTTTGGAAGCGATGTATTGGCGGCACATCAAATTGCATGGCAATACTTCATTGTGATGTTGGGAGTCGTTTTTGGCTTTTCCCAAACCACCTCTGTCAGGATCGGGCACTACGTCGGTATGAATAAAAAAACAGCCATTAAACGCACTTTTCAAACCAATATGATTTTATCGGTCATGGCTGCATGCTTTTTTGCCCTTTGTTACCTCGCGTTTTCAAAATGGATGATCGCCATTGACCTCAATTTGCACGACCCTCGTAACGCGAACCTCATTCACTACGCTAAAATATTTCTCATGATTTCTGGCATCGGTCTGATATTTAACAGCGTCGGCTTCATCGCGATGGGAGGATTACGAGGATTGAAAGACACTCGAATTCCTTTAATTTTAAGTGTCATCTCCTTCTGGGGTGCAGGCCTCTTTTTTGCTTATTACTTCGCTTTCAAGCTGCATCTAGGAGGAGTAGGGGTGTGGTTAGGGTTTACAGCAGGAATTATTATATATGCAATCATTATGCTTTATAGGTTCAATCATCTCTTCAAACGAATTAACCTTTCTACCCTGCTGATGCACGAATGAACTTCAAAAAGAGCTTACCCGTGAAAAAATCGTTTTTTATTTTATTGAGCTTTATCTTTTTCTCTTTAGCACAAGCAATGAACACAAACACACAAATCCCGACTCTGCTAAAACACAGCAAACAACTTATTGTTGTCGTTGCGCCTCATTGGGAATCAACACAAGGTCGTTTATTCACTTTTCAACGAAACGATACAAACAGTCCATGGCATTCCTCATCGATTTCAACGCCGATTGTTCTTGGAACTCATGGCATGGGCTGGGGGTATAGTTTCGAAAAGGAGCAAGATCCTACAAAACAGGAAGGAGACTATAGGTCGCCCGCAGGAGTGTTTGCTCTAGGAAAAACTTTTGGATTTCAAGATGCATCAAAAACAATGACACAAATGCCTTATATAAAAATTGCTCAAGATACAGTGTGTGTAGACGACCCGGCATCCACCCATTACGGACAAGTTATAAACGCGCATCAAGTAGTACAGAAAGATTGGAACAGCGCAGAACAAATGAAGGACTATCCGGAATATCTATACGGAATCGTCATCAAATCCAACCCTCAAAAAATAACTCAAAAAGGTTCATGCATTTTTGTCCATTTATGGGATGCCCCGGATCACACAACTGCGGGATGCACTGCGATGCCTCAAAAAATACTGAAACAGTTAATCGCTTGGTTAAATCCAAAAAATTCGCCTGTTTTAGTGCAACTTCCATTTCCTCAATATCAAAAATTACAAGAAGCATGGAAGCTGCCACACATAGGAGCAGCACAATGAGCCTAATAAACACAAAAAAACTGGCAGCTATCTTGCTAGATTATTTGGTCATCTTCGCCTGTGTTTTCCCATTCGCATACGCAGCAGGACAAATCTACATCGTCATTATTGCTGCATTTGCTAGCGCGATTTGCACGCTTCACGGCATATCGCGACGCAGTCATACAATTACAATCGCTTTAGGAATGACTTCTGGTTTTATTATTAGCTTAGTCTTGCACGGTTTTTTCACTCTGAAATTTTGGTATTGGCAAAAATTAGAAGTTGAATTTCTCGTCGCATTTTGCGTTAGCTTTATCGTTGGAATGGTGCCCTATTCTCTGGGCTTATTTTTCGAGAAAAGTAAGTTTCTTCATTCAGAAAATTTCAGACTCATCATTTTAACGATCGGTATTCTTCTGCTTGGTTTTTCAATTGCAAATTTCATCGTTGAAGACGATTCCTTTTTTCACATAGCCCTCGTACAAGGAATCAATTTTGGACTCTGTATTGGGTTGTTTTACAGCGTATTCATTAGAGATTGGTTGCTACCGATATTAAACATCCTGAATATCTTATTGGATTATATGCGAGCTATGTTTTTACCTATGAGCGCTTTTTTTGTAGGTTATTTCCTAATCATTCTCACTTTTACAGGAATCTACGGCACTTTATCTCTCATCGATATAACGGCTTTCAAAGGAATCAATTTGCCATGGAAATTTAGCGAATATGTTTATTATTCCATCGTTTCTATTACGACCCTTGGGACAGCAAACATTAAGGCCTATTCCGAGCTAGCAAAAATAATGACCTCTATAGAAGTGCTGATGGGCTTGATGTGGACAACAGTAGTTTTGGCAGCAACGATTGCTTATCTGCAGAAAACCTTTTCAAAGCTAGCCGAAAAACATTCGTTGTTTGGTAACCGTTGGAAATAATCAATATAGAAGCGTTATCTCCGCAAAAACACCCATCGTCATCCCCGCGAAGGCTGTGTCCCCGTCATCCCCGCGAAGGCGGGGATCCAGAATTAATATATTTCCTAGATTCCCGCTTTCGCGGGAATGACAGAAGAGCCCTGAGTTTCTGCATTCACGCGAATTACGAATTCCTAATTAAGAATATTGTAGTGCGTCTGCCAAATACCCCACGGTAGCGGCGTAAAATGTCGAATGATTCCACTTCATTAATACTTTGAAATTGTTAAATACTAGGAAATAAGGCCCACCATAAGGATGAATCAATGAAGCCTGTAGATAACGATTTGGCAACGGATGTCTTCCTTTAATACGAATCCCTTGAGCCAACCAATGATGCAACGGCATGTGTTGGTTTAACCCCAATAATTGTTTATTGAAATGCTGTGGCACAACCACTTCGAATCCCCACGGCTGATTCGCTTCCCAACCGTGCTGTTTCAGGTAATTAGCAATTGATGCAAATACATCAACCTCAGTCGTCCAAATATCTTTCTTGCCATCCAAGTTATAGTCCACGGCATAACGATGCCAGCTAGAAGGCAAAAATTGAGGTTGCCCGGTCGCGCCCGCCCATTCTCCTTTCAAATCTTTTAGTTTCACATGCCCTTCGTTCAACATGTGTAGAGCATGCAACAACTCTCTTCGAAAGAAAGCGCTACGCCTTCCATCATAGGCAAGAGTGGCTAATGCACGGACCGTAGAAAATCCACCCGGATACCGTCCATAACTAGATTCCATACCCCATAAAGCTGTAATAACAAAAGGGCTAACCCCATACGATTGACCGATCTCTTTAAGGACAGAGTGATAACGATGAAATTCTTTTTTACCAATCGCGATCCGATACGCATCGCACCGTGTAGAACGATATTTATAGAACGTTAAGCGCTTCTCAGGCTGATTACGATCCAAACGAATCAAACGCGGATTAGGCTGCATATTACGAAAAACGTAATCAAATAACTGCGGACGAATTCCTTCCAAAATAGCTTCTTTACGCAAATCAGAAACCCAAGCTTTCCAACTTTTTGTAGGCTGTCCTGCAAAAGCAGGAACAGAAATCAACGCAAAACAAAAAAGAACGCAAAGACATTTAACGATCCTATTCAACATAAGAACTCTCCAAAAAAATTTGATGCCCCCGAATAATAAAGCAATCCTCAAGAGACGCGATAAATCGCGCACTACAGTGCCTCCATCGTCATCCCCGGCCTTCCATTTCGTCATCCCCGCGAAAGCGGGGATCCAAACCTCTTACCCTTCATTCCAGGGCTGTCGCATTAAAAGGGTCTGTTGCAATCCGAATTTTTCGAGAAATTTTTGACGCGTAATTTATTGATTTTTCTGGATCCCAACTTTCGCGGGGATGACGGCAACAGCCAAGTAAGCGGCACAACGAAACTCATTCGATAGCTCAACACACGAATTACAGACAGATAGTGAGGATGTGCCGCTAATGGCCGTCCACCTCGATTGGTCGGAGTGGGGGGATTTGAACCCCCGCCCCCTGCTTCCCGAAAGCAGTGCTCTACCAAGCTGAGCCACACTCCGATAAAAGAAAAATTTATTTAGACCTTTCTACGATAAAACAAGCAAATTCTTCTAAGCCGGTTTTATCGATCCTTTGAGAGACGCGATCTAGCATTGCTAATGCTTGATCTCGGTATGAAAAAGAAAGGCGCGCAGTGTATTCAATCGCCCCAACCGCTTCAACGACATTTTGAACAGCGAGCACATCCTTTGAATTCTTAGATAACAGAGCCTGCTGAATACATTCTTTTTGTCTTTTGTCCCCTTTCTTAAAAGCAACAATCAATGGCAACGTCCATTTTCCCTCTTTTAAATCTTGCCCAACTCGTTTGCCTATTTCGCGCTCATCGCCTGTGTAATCCAACACATCGTCAATCAATTGAAACGCAATGCCGATAGAAACGCCAAAGGCCTGCATGCATTTCATGTTCTCTTCTGTCCCTTGTGATAAGAACGGCCCCATCATGGCACTTGCTGCAAAAAGTTTGGCTGTTTTCTTTTCGATCATTTTCAAGTAACTAGCCTCAGTAAAATGAGCGTTCCCAATATTCGCCAGCTGCATCACCTCACCTTCAATAACCTGGCCAGCCGCTTGAGCTATAAACTGCGACATCATTCGACTGTGTTTATATTGTTCAGATCTATTCGAATTGACTAACACTTGTAATGCTCGAGCAATCAGTAAATCTCCCATCAAAATGCTCAGCTTGTTATTCCACCGCTTATGAACCGCTTCTTTTCCACGTCTCAATTCCGATTCATCAATCACATCGTCGTGCAACAAAGAAGCGTTGTGCAACAGCTCTATACTCGCTGCATACGAAACACGCAGAGGACTCTGACAAGAAAAAGCATTAGCGCTCAACAACACTAATAAAGGCCGTATCCGTTTTCCCATGTTTGTTTTTATATATTGTGCAATCTGGTTGGCTAAAGGCATGTCTGCATACAAATATCGATCGATCAATTGGTTCACTTTCAACCAATCTTTTTGGACCCGTTGAGTAAGTTTTTGAAGCGCCATAAAAACCTCTTTAAAAAGCAGCGTCTTTGGAATTGCCTTGAGCTTTATAGCAAGTTTGGTAGCCTTTGCGCTCTTTTAATCGCCGCAATCGCACAACAAGACCATGTCAGAAATCAAATGAAAAAAACACTTTTACTAATCTTCTTAGCGCTTTCAATTCTCTCGACCGCTTATGCTCAAAACTCTTTCCTCATTCGACGCATCGATATTCGAGGACTGCACGGTATTACAACCAGTACGGTTTTGAACTACATGCCCGTCAGCGTAGGTTCGCATATGAATGACAAGGCCAGCGCACGTACTATTGAAGCCCTTTATAAAACCGGTTTTTTTGAAAACGTCCGTTTATCACGATCACAGAACACACTGATTGTGACCGTTGTGCAACGCCCAATCATTAGCAGAATCACGATCAGTGGAAATAAAAAAATCAAGACGGATCAATTAAAGAAAACATTACAAAGCGTGAACTTCTCTGAAGGTCAGATTTTTAATCCCGTCGTTCTGAATCAAATTCAAACCGCTTTGGCCCATCAATATTTTGTAATTGGTTTGTACAACGCAAGAGTCAACGTTTCTATTTCCCATAAAGCACAGAAAGAAGTCGGTATTCACATCACCATTTCTGAAGGGAAACCTGCCAAAATTCATCAAATCAACATCATTGGGAGCTATTCGTTTAAAGAAAAAACGCTGCTCAAACAATTTCAATTACAAAAAACCCATTTGTTCTCTTTTTATTCTCATGACGATATCTACTCTAGTGAAAAATTATCAGCTGATTTAGAAACATTACGTTCTTATTACTTAGACAGAGGATTTTTGAAATTTCAGATTCATTCCGCACAAGTCTCTATTTCTCCAGATCGCAAGCAAGTATATATCTCTATACAAATCAACGAGGGTCCTCAATATAAAGTCAGTGGATATACCTTCAGTGGCAAATTCCCAATCGCCCAAAGCGAGCTGCAAAAAATGGTTCAACTGCAACCCGGAAAATTTTTCTCCCGCAAAGAACTTATTGACGGCAACAAAGCGATGACAGACGCGCTCGGAGCAAAAGGGTATGCGTATGCAAACATCAACGCAGAACCAAAGATCGATGAACGAGCAAAAACCATCTCCTTTAATTTTTTTGTACAACCTGGCCCTCGCATTTATGTACGTCGCGTTCATTTCAATGGAAATTACCGAACCAACGACGAAGTATTTCGTCGCGCCTTAATGCAAAAAGAAGGGGGGCTCATCTCCACCACAAACGTGAAAGATTCCAAACGTAATTTATTGATGTTGCCTTTTGTACGAACCGTAGATGTTTCAACAAAACCGGTTCCCGGCAAACCCAACCAAGTTGATCTTTTATATAAGGTTGAAGAACAGCCGTCCGCTCAATTAAGAGCAGGGCTTGGATATTCCGTGTTAGATAAATTTGTGATCAATGCATCAGCGAATCAAAAAAACGTACTCGGCACCGGAAACTCAATGGGATTAGATTTCTCTACAAGCGCCATTTCAACCAGCGTGAACTTCAGTTACTACAATCCGTATTACACAAAGTCTGGCATTGGCCGCAGCATCAATGTATTTGCCACACACTTTGATTCCTCTAAAGCAAACATCGCCGATTACGCCACCAACGAATTCGGGGGATCCCTAGGTTTTAGTTACCCCATCACCGAAAATAATTATTTGAACTATGGTGTGGGTTACTCCAATTCTTATCTAAGCATCGGCTCCTCACCATCCAAAGAACTCAGCGATTTCGTCAACAAATACAGACGGCATTTTTATCAACCGTACCTCACCAGCGGTTGGTCCTATCAAGGCTTTGATAGGAGCATTTTCCCAACGAAAGGGTTTAACAGTTCGCTTGGCGCTACCGTGACGGTGCCAACCTCCAAACATTCTTTGGAGTATTACAAAATTTCTTTCAGCTCCGTCTATTACCACCCGATCTATCAAAGCTTTATTGGAAAAGCCCGCTTGGATATGGGGGTTGGTGACGGCTTTGGTAAATACAAAAAACTGCCTTTCTTTAAGAATTTCTACGCCGGCGGAACGGGCTCCGTTCGCGGTTATGAAGGCAATACTTTAGGACCAAAAGATTCTAATGGAGATCCTATCGGCGGTGATTTTGAAGTGGATGGCTCGCTGGGGCTCGTATTCCCAAATCCGTTTGGCAACAATTTAAGAACCACTTGGTTCGTTGATGCAGGAAATGTATACGATCATTTGGCATTGAACTTACGCACCTCTACCGGTTTAGAACTGGATTGGTTGAGTCCGCTTGGTATGTTGAATTTCAGCGTGGCGACGCCCATCAACAAGCACCATGGCGATAACTCGGAATTCTTCCAATTCAATATAGGAACATCGTTTTAAAGCTTTTGGCATTCCCGTGGAGGAGCCATGTCGTCATTCTTAGCTGCAGCGGGCCATGTCGTCATTCCCGCTTCGGTGTGAATCCAGTCATTATATTTTCTGGATCCCCGCCTACGCGGGGATGACAAAAACTCGGATCTCCGCCTACGCGGGGATGACAAAAACTCGGATCCCAAGCAAGCAGCTAGGGATGACGAAAAATAGTCAGACCGCGAAAGCGGGATGTGTCGAGATGCGATAAATCGCACCTCAAATAATTAATCTCTATCTAGGAGGCTCTTCTATGAAAACAAAATGGTTAGCACTTGTCCTTGGTCTCGCATTTACCAGCTCTGTTTTTGCGGTAAATATCGGCGTCGTTGATTTCCAGAAAATTCTTTCAACCTCTCCTAAAGTCGCGGCTTCCAGTGCCCAATTACAAAAACAATTTAAACCACAACAAGAAAAATTAGTGGCTCAGCAAAAAAAATTAGATGCTTTAATGGCTCAATTAAAGCGCAATGATTCCGTCATGAAGGCTGGTGATAAAAAAGCATTGCAAGATCAAATCTCCGCACAACGTGCGTCACTGATGAAAGACTCGCAAGCTTTTCAACAATCTCTCTTTAAAGAGCAACAAGGCGCAATGCAAAACATCATGAAACAACTCACCGACGTGGTGCAACAAGTTGCGAAGAAAAATAATTTAGACATTGTTGTTGCTCGCAACAGCGTTGCGTTTTTCAACAAAAACTTAGACTACACTTCTCAAGTGCAAGCCGCTTTTAAATAACATCCATCAATACCCATAGAGACGCGATTTATCGCGTCTCAAAATCTTCAACAGAAACGCGATAAATCGCGTTTCTACGTTTTTAACCCGGAGAGAAAACATGCCTCTTACAAAAAGAACATTGAAAGAATTGGCACAACTGATTGATGCAGAAATCCTTGGAGATGAAATGTGTTCTATTGAAGGGATCGGCACTTTACAAGCAGCATTACCAGGGCAATTGAGTTTTTTAAGTAACAAAAAATATCGAAAGCACCTTCACACTACTCGTGCATCTGCCGTCATTCTTTCTCCAGAAGACGCACAAACATGCGCAACCAATGCTTTGATCGTAAAAGACCCTTATTTTGCATATGCAAAAATAGCAGCCCTGTTCTCTAAAGAACCCTCGCTCCCTAAAGGCATTCATCCTTCTGTCATCATCGGATTAAATTGCCATATTGCAGATTCCGCGCGCATCGGCCCCTATACAGTAATCGGCGACAATGTCGTGATTGGAAAAAACACACAAATTGATGCTGGGTGCCACATCGGAAATGATTGCAAATTAGGCGATAACTGCCGTTTATGGCCGAAAGTCACTTTGTATTACGACGTGCAACTGGGACATCGAGCAATCATCCATAGCGGAGTTGTGATCGGATCGGACGGATTTGGTATAGCCCCCTATCAAGGGAAATGGCAAAAAGTCCCGCAATTAGGTGGGGTAAGAATTGGCAATGACGTCGAAATAGGTGCAAACACAACCATCGATCGAGGCGCTATCGATCACACGGTCATTGAAGACAGCGTCAAACTCGACAACCAAATTCAGATCGCACACAACGTATACATCGGCGCATACACCGCCATAGCCGGATGTGTAGGTGTTGCGGGTAGTGCAACAATCGGGAAGCACTGTTTAATTGGCGGAGCAAGCAACATCAATGGGCATATCACCATTACCGACGGGGTTATCGTGACAGGCATGTCCATGGTCACGAACTCTATTAAAGAACCTGGAATTTATTCTTCCGGAACGGGGGTAATGGAAAATCGCAATTGGCAAAAGAATGTTGTTCGCTTCAGACAGCTCGATAAAATCGCACGCCAATTAAACTGTTTAGAAGAAGAACTGCACGACCACATAAAAAATGGAGAATCTAATAATGACTAACACCGTAATTGGTATTGAAGAAATCTTAAATCGTTTGCCGCATCGTCCGCCTTTTTTGCTGATTGATCGCATCATTGAACTCATTCCAGGTGAATCTTTAGTCGCCATTAAAAACGTTACGATCAATGAACCTTTTTTTGTAGGGCATTTTCCACAAAAACCAATCATGCCTGGCGTACTTATTTTGGAAGCCTTGGCTCAAGCATCCACCGTGTTGGCGTTTATCACCATGGATGAAACACAAGACAGTGATGTTTTGTATTATTTTGCCGGCATCGATAATGCCCGATTCAAACGCATGGTGGTCCCTGGAGATCAATTGCGTTTAGAAGTGAAATTAAAGAGAGCCAGAAAACGCATTTGGACGATTGAAGCAATTGCTAAAGTCGACAATGAAGTCGTTTGTACCGCTGATTTGATGAGCGCAAGAAGCAGCAAGATCCCTCAAGAATAACAAGTAGCTTAGAAATTAAGGAGAGCACCCATGATTGATCCACGAGCTATCATCGACCCAACTGCAAAGATTGCTCCTAATGTCGAGATTGGACCATTTACCATCATCGGCCCCGAAGTCGAAATCGGCGAAGGCACCTGGGTAGGTCCCCACACGGTTATCAAAGGGCCAACCCGTATAGGCAAAGAAAATAAAATTTTTCAGTTCGCCTCGATCGGTGAAGATTCACAAGCTAAAAAATATCACGGTGAAAAAACATGGTTAGAGATCGGTGATCAAAATGTATTCCGTGAATTTTGCACGATTAATAGAGGCAATGCGCAAGACGAAGGCATCACCAAAATTGGGAATGACAATCTTTTTATGGCTTATGTTCATGTCGCACACGACTGCCAAATCGCCAACCACACTGTTTTCGCAAACAACGCTTCTTTAGCAGGACATGTCCGAGTAGATGATTATGTTTTACTCAGTGGATTCTCAGGAGTACATCAATTTTGTCATTTGTTCCCCCATTCTTTTCTTGCATCCAACGCATTGGTTGTCAGAGATGTACCTCCTTACATTCGTGTAGCAGGGATTTATGCTAAACCCTTTGGTTTAAACACAGTGGGTTTAACGCGTCATGGTTTCTCTGCCGAAACCCTATTGAACTTAAAAAGAGCCTACAGAATCATTTACCGTCAAAACCTCACCACAGAAGAAGCACTCAAAGAACTTCCATCCCTCCTCGAAGCATGTCCAGAAGTACAGCTGTTTATCGATGCCCTAAAAAACTCCGAACGAGGCATCGTTCGGTAATTTCTGTTAGGGCGGACCTGTGTGTCCGCCCGCTTTGAGTGCAGAATAAAGTTTTGGAATGAAGCCGGCTCGAGTCCCCGTCTATGTCGTTTTTTTAAATAGGTATACTTTAGGTATAGTTTAGGTACAGCGGAGGTATGACTATACCTATTTACTTCTTTCTTAATATTTAAGACAAAACCATAAGATCCATGACTCAAACACCTATCAAAATTGCGATTGTTGCTGCGGAGCATTCTGGGGACTTATTAGGTGCCGGGCTCATTCGCGAATTGCGGCAACTGATTCCTCATCTTGAAGTTGTCGGGGTTGCCGGCCCTGAAATGCTGAAAGCAGGATGTAACGCTCTCGCATCCATTGAAGAACTATCCGTCATGGGTTTTATCGAGCCACTAAAACAATTACCAAGAATTTTGAAACTTCGAAAAAAATTGTTGCATCAGTTTAGTGAAAACCCACCGGCCGTTTTTATCGGCATCGATGCCCCAGATTTCAACCTCAGTTTAGAAAAACAACTCAAACAACACGGCATACCAACTGTTCATTACGTCAGTCCATCGGTCTGGGCGTGGCGGCAAGGCCGTATTCATAAAATCAAAAAAGCGGTTGATCTCCTGTTGACGCTCTTTCCTTTCGAAACCAATTTTTACAAAGAACACAATGTGCTTGTGAAATATGTTGGGCACCCCCTCGCAGATCGCATTCCATTCGAAGTAGACCGCAACAAAGCACGCACCGCTCTACATCTATCACCTGATGCAAGAATCATTGCGCTCATGCCTGGCAGTCGCGCGATGGAATTACGTTATCTTGGAGAGTGCTTCATTAAGACCGCTCAAGCTTGTTTAAAACAAGACGTTTCACTGCAATTTGTCACGTCCATGGTGAACTCAAAACGACGCAAACAATTTGAAGAGATATTAAAAAAGACGGCTCCCGATCTCCCCATCGAAATTTTTGAAGGCCAATCGCAAACAATCATGACCGCAGCAAATGTTCTATTGCTAACGTCTGGAACGATCACACTAGAAGCAATGTTATTGAAACGACCAATGATCGTTGCATACCGCATGCGCCCATTGATCTATAAACTCATGAAACGAATCGTGAAAATTCCGTATTTTTCGCTCCCAAATTTGATTGCAAAGAAAAGGCTTGTACCAGAATTCCTACAAGAAGAAGCAACGCCTGAAAATTTAAGCAAAGAGTTGTTGAATCTCATCAATGACCCTGCAAAACAAGCCTCATTGATGGAACACTTTCATGAACTTCACAGACAACTCAGAAACAACGCAGATAAAAAAGCAGCAACTGCAATTCAATCGCTGTTGCTAAAAACGGGCGCGTAAGGAATACGCGCCCAGAAAAATATTATTTAGAAAATAAAGTACACAATGCGTTATAGATCCATGCAAAAACTAAGCTACCAATGAAGCCGTCTAAGAAGCCCCAAGCAGCGCCGATGAGGCTGCCTTTAACAGATGGACCGTATCCAATGTAAATAAAGCCAAACGTTCTAATCAGTTCATGTCCATAACCGGTCATGTCTGCCGCAAAACCAAGACCTAATAAATAAGCAGCCCAAATCAAGCCGGCGGCGATCCCAAAACACCATATATGTAAACGAGCATATGAATGTTCCATAACTAACAACTCCTTTGTATTAAAAAATACCTGAAACAATGACTTGATCAGGAACGATCATTATAAACGTAGAAACGCGATTTATCGCACGCATTCATCCTCATTCCCGCATCCCTTGTCATTCCCGTGTAGACGGGAATCCAGTCATTTCTAGATTCTTAGCCTACGCGGAAATGACAAAGGAGCACAGACGATATTTATCGTGTCTCCATGTATGATTCGCCCCTTTTAAAACAACAATGAAGAGACCTCTTGCAATGCAAATCATTCGTGGACTGTGCAACCTCAAAAGCGATTTTCCTAACTCCGTGGTCACTATCGGCAATTTCGATGGGGTACATCGGGGGCATCAAATGATTCTGGAACATGTCGAGCATTTAGCACAAGCAAAGCATCTTCGTTCCGTTGTCATCACTTTCGAACCACAACCGGAAGAATTTTTTCAACAAGACTGTCCCGCTCGCCTCACCCGTTTTAGGGAAAAATGGCAGAGACTGTCTCAATACAAAATTGATGACTTACTGGTCGTTCGGTTCAACACACGCATGGCAAATCTCTCTGCAGAAATGTTTCTAGAAGACCTCTTGATTCGAAAACTACATGTCCAATACCTGGTGATCGGCGATGATTTTCATTTCGGTCAAAAACGCATCGGTAATTTTGCCTATTTAGAGCGCATGTCAAAAAAGTACGGCTTTGAAGTTGAGTCGTTCCAAGCGCTAAAACTTCATGACGAACGTATTAGCAGCACCCGCATTCGTTTATTGTTGGCACAGGGCGAAATGGATGCTGCGGCAGAATTACTCGGGCATTCGTACAGCATGTGGGGGCGCGTCATTCATGGGCAAGAATTAGGCAGAAACCTTGGTTTTCCAACGGCGAATGTTTATTTGCACCGTTATAAAACCCCTTTGCTTGGTGTGTACGCGGTATTGATCAATGGATTACAGAAAATGGCAATTCCCGGTATAGCAAATATAGGGACTCGCCCGACAGCAAATGGAAATACATTATTGCTGGAAGTACACTTGTTCGACTTCGATCAGCAGATTTACGGCAAGATGATTCAAATCACCTTCATAAAAAAAATCCGCGAAGAAAAAACGTTTGAATCGTTTTCCGCCTTGAAAAATCAAGTACAAAACGATATCCAACAGGTGAAACAGTTTTTTTCCGCCATTCCCGCGAAGGCAAAGAATCCAGACTAAAGTCATTCCCGCGCAGGCGGGAAGCTAGGCCTCCGTCATTCCCGCGAAAGCGGGAATCCAGAAAATGAATGAAACTGGATCCCCGCCTGCGCGGGGATGACGATCGAACGCCTGCGCGGGGATAACGATAGCGATAACTTAACAAAGGAAACAATCCATGAGCGACTATAAAAACACTCTTAACCTCCCTCACACTGACTTTCCTATGAAAGCCAATCTCGCCAAGCGCGAGCCCGCTCAATTAGAAAAATGGGAAAAAGAAAACACCTACCAACGCATTCGAGAAAAAAGTCGCGGCAGAAAATCATTCATTTTGCACGACGGCCCTCCCTACGCGAACGGCAACATTCATTTAGGACATGCTGTTAACAAAATTCTCAAAGACATCATTGTTAAAGCAAAAACATTAAGCGGCTATGACGCCCCTTATGTGCCAGGCTGGGATTGCCATGGATTGCCGATCGAACTCAAAGTCGAAAAAGAAATTGGAAAACCGTGTGGAAAAATCGGCGCTTCTGACTTTAGAGCAGCTTGCCGCCGTTATGTGAAATCGCAAATCAAACAACAGAAAGCATCTTTCATTCGATTGGGCGTTTTTGGCGATTGGGAACATCCATACATCACCATGGATTATCACTACGAAGCCAACATCATCCGTAGCCTATCGACTGTGATCGCAAACGGGCATTTGCAACGCGGTGCCAAACCGGTTCACTGGTGCATCGATTGCGGATCGGCTCTTGCAGAAGCTGAAGTCGAATACATCGACAAAGATTCTTTTGCGATCGACATTCGCTTCAAAGTCATTAATCCAGAAAGCTTTTTAAGCAAATGCCAACACGTCTCGCCCTCCATCAACAAAGATCGATTGTATGTTGCGATTTGGACAACGACACCTTGGACATTACCAGCGGATCAAGCAGTCGCTTTGCATGCTGATTTAGATTACGCCGTCGTCGAAATGACGTTCCCCAATCAGGAAAAACAATACCTGCTGGTCACAGAGCCTTTAATCAGCGATGTCACATTCCGTTATGACGTAATCGATTATCGCGTAGTGGCGTATTGCAAAGGTCGCGATTTGGAAGGCGAAAAGCTGCTGCACCCTTTCTATGATCGCAAAGTTCCAGTTGTGTTAGGCAATCACGTAACAACCGAAGCAGGAACAGGCGCTGTGCATACCGCTCCCGCACACGGGCAAGAAGATTATGTGGTAGGTGTGCAATACAACTTGCCTTTGGAAAATCCAGTTGGACCCGACGGTCGTTTTATTGATTCAACCGCCTTGTTTGCAGGAGAAACCGTTGAAGAAGCTAACGAGCATGTCATCGAAGTATTGAAGCAACACAAAACACTCATTCATGAAGAGAAAATTACGCACAGCTATCCGCATTGCTGGCGACACAAAACGCCTCTTATCTTCCGTGCAACACAGCAATGGTTCATCAGCATGGACAAAATGCATCTTCGCGAACAAGCGTTAGATGCAATTGCTAAAACCGAGTGGATTCCAGGTTGGGGCGAATCGCGCATTGTCGGGATGGTCGTGAATAGACCGGATTGGTGTATTTCTCGTCAACGCATTTGGGGCGTGCCGATCGCTCTGTTTATACATAAAGAAACCGGGGATATTCACCCGAACACACCGCAATTGTTGGAAGAAATTGCAAAACGTGTGGAACAAGCGGGCATTGAAGTTTGGGATGTTTTGGAACCGCGTGAATTGATCGGCGATGAAGCGGATCAATACGAAAAAGTCATGGACGTGTTGGATGTTTGGTTTGATTCGGGAGTTAGTCACGAGTGTGTGTTGGCGCAGCGGCCTGAATTGAGGTTCCCGGCGGATCTGTATTTAGAGGGTTCCGATCAACATCGTGGTTGGTTCCAAACTTCACTGCTAACCGCTTGCGCGATGAAAGGTGAGCCTCCGTATCGTCAAGTTTTAACGCATGGATTTACCGTAGATCCTCAAGGTCGAAAGATGTCGAAATCTTTGGGTAACGTCGTGGATCCCACGGATATTATGGACACACTAGGTGCTGATACCTTGCGTTTATGGGTATCTTCGATCGATTATCAAAACGATATTGTTGCATCAGAAGACATCTTGAAACACACCTCAGATACGTATCGACGCATCCGAAACACGGCTCGTTTCTTGCTTTCGAATTTGTATGACTTCGACCCTTCGAACGATCAGTTAGCGTTCGACGAGATGATTGCGTTGGATCGTTGGGCAGTGGATCAAGCGTATTTGGTGCAAGAAGAAATCATGGATGCGTATAACAAATACGAGTTCCATCGTGTGTTCCAAAAGATTCACCATTTTTGTTCCATCGAGATGGGTAGTTTTTATTTAGACATCATTAAAGACCGTCAATACACGGCGAAAGCAGATGGACAGCCCAGACGTTCGGCTCAAACAGCGATGTATCACATCATCGAGGCCATGGTGCGATGGATTGCACCAATCTTAAGTTTCACAGCCGAGGAGATTTGGCCTTTGATTCCAGGCAAACGTGAAGACTCTGTCTTTCTCGAAGGCTGGTATCCGCACTTGATTCCGTTGGCTGAAGATGAACGCATGAATCGCAAGTATTGGGGCGATGTGATTGCCATTCGAAACGAAGTGAACAAAGCGATCGAAAATGTGCGTCAAGCAGGAAATCTTGGGTCTGCTTTGGAAGCGGAAGTAACGGTGTTTGCGGACAGCGATTTCAAAAGCGCACTGGATTTATTGGGTAGCGAATTACGGTTCGTGTTGATCACGTCACACGCAGCCGTATTGCCTTATGAGGAAGCGCCTGAAGACGCCATACACACTGAAATGACAGGCATTAAATTAAGCGTGACGCCCTCGAAGCATCCAAAATGCGAACGCTGCTGGCAACGCCGCGCAGACATTGGCGAAGATGCACAACATCCTACGTTGTGCGAACGCTGCGTAAGCAATGTAGCGGAAAAAGGAGAAGTCAGAAATTTTGCCTAGTGCTCTAGCGTCATCCCCGCAGCCATTCATTGTCATCCCCGCGAAAGCGGGGATCCAAAAAAAAATCAATAAGTTATGCGCCAAGAATGTCTCAAAAAACCGGATTGCAACAGGTCCTTTTAGTTGGAAAACAAAACCTACCAAAGAGACTTTTTTAAAAAAGATCCATTTGAACACCGCCTTTCTATTTTGATTGGGCAACGCGGCACAGGAAAAACAACGCTTATCATTCAATACTTGCTAAAAACTGTAAAAGACGATCCGCTCAACACATCCATTTTATATATCCCAGCCGACCATTTCTTGCTGCGAAGCCTGTCGCTTTATGAAATTGCAGAACAATTCGTACAACTGGGGGGAAAGATCATCGCATTTGATGAGATTCATCAATATGTCGAATGGTCTAAAGAGCTAAAAAGCATCTACGACACCTTTCCCGCTTTAAAAATCATCGCTTCAGGAAGTTCGGCTCTTGAAATTCAAAGGGGGAGTCACGACCTGACCCGAAGAGCCATTATCTATTCACTGGAAGGTTTATCTTTTCGAGAATATCTGGAGCTACAACTACACATCACATTACCCTCCATTTCTTTGCAGGATTTACTGAGTGACCACGAAAAATTTTCACTCGAAACAATCAGAAAAATCGAAAAAGAAAAAAGAAAAATATTGCCCTTATTTAAGGAATATTTGCAAACAGGCTATTACCCTTATTTTCTGGAAATAAACAATGCATCCCTTTATTTCGTCACACTGGAACAAAATTTACATACAGTCATTGAATCGGACTTAACCGCGATTTATCCAGCCCTTACCGGAAACAGCACAAAGAAAATAAAGCAACTCCTGTCTTTTATTGCGATGACTGTTCCTTTCACGCCAAATTGGAAAAAAATTAAAGAATTAGTAGAGGTAGGAGATGAGCGTACTCTTAAAACTTATTTCAAATACTTAGAAGATGTGGGGCTGATTCGCACGGTAATTAAATATTCTAAAAAAATGCGGCAATTTGAGACGCCAGAAAAAATATATTTAAACAATTCAAATCAGCTGTATGCGATTTCGTCACAAGCCAGCAACATAGGAACGGTGCGAGAAACTTTTTTTCTAAGCATGACAGCCCCTTTTCATAAAGCGGCCATTCCAGTTTCCGGTGATTTTATTCTCGACGGTCGATTTATTTTCGAAATTGGTGGAAAAAATAAAACATTTGAACAAATAAAAGACGAAAAAAACGCCTATCTTGTCTGTGACAATCTGGAACAGGGCATTAAAAACAAAATCCCCGTATGGCTTTTTGGCTTTTTGGCTTTTTGTATTAGCGGGACTTAAGAAAAGCTTAAGATGCATTTGCTATGCTAAAAATGTTGAGAATTAGTATTTTTAATTTGGTCCATGAGGCTCGCTCACTTACAATGCGCGCTCTTGAAATGGCCGTATTTGAAGAAACTTTATGATAAATCTCAGAGACATATTCACCATTATAAGAAGCACCCGTAGAAAGTCCGATCCATCTCGCTCGACATGGTGTAAGGACAATACAAAACGGTTAGTAGTTCAAATACAGAAAGAAGAAATAAGCAAAATAGAACTTGGCTACGAATTGAGATTTCCATCTGAAAAGGATCGCGACACTTTTACTTTAGAAGGAAGCACCGTCACAGTTCAAATCTGCGA
>Ga0180009_10001118_pt1 | contig 33605 bp, 28 predicted proteins | sample OS_PC_MetaG_FD_123537 | JGI IMG/M metagenome (GOLD analysis project Ga0180009, IMG submission 123537) | Groundwater microbial communities from the Aspo Hard Rock Laboratory (HRL) deep subsurface site, Sweden - OS_PC_MetaG | ecosystem: Environmental > Aquatic > Deep subsurface > Groundwater...
CTCCCGGCAGTTTTCTGAGCAGCAACGAACCGGCACGCATGGCACTTGGTACACGAATTCCCATCAATTGCAGCACTGTTGGCGCCACATTCGCCAGACTCCCCGCGCAGGACAGCTGCCAATTATCCTGATCGACAATCAGACATGGAACCGGATACGTGGTGTGTTGAGTGTGCGGTTCGCCCGTCATGGGATCGATCATTTCCTCGCAGTTGCCGTGATCGGCGGTGAGCAGCACGGAATACCCGGCGTTGGTAGCTGCATTCAGCACCCGACCAACCTCGCGATCCAGGGTCTCGACGGCCTGGATGACCGCGTGCGGTACCGCGGTATGGCCAACCATGTCACCGTTGGCGAAGTTCACGACGATCAGGGCATGACGCCCCTGGCTGATCGCACCAATAACGGCATCGGCGACCTTCGCGGCACTCATCTGCGGCATCATGTCGTAAGTTGCCACCTTGGGTGATGGGATCATCAACTGCGTCTCGCCGCTATAAGGAACGGTGCGACCACCATTGAAAAAGTAAGTTACATGCGGGTATTTCTCCGTCTCCGCACAGTGAAATTGCGCAAGACCCAGTTCACTGACGGTCTGACCGAGTGTTATTGCCGGCTGTTCCGGCGTAAAGGCATACGGCAGATGCTGACTGCGATCATAGGGCATCATGCAGGTGACCGCGGCCAGCGGGGCTCCGCCGCGGTCGAATCCCGTGAAGTCCGGCTGACTCAACGCAGCAACCAATTGACGCGGCCGGTCTTTACGGAAATTGAAGAAAATGACCGGATCATCCTGCTCGATGGCTTCGAAAGGTGGCAGCAGAATCGGCTGGATAAACTCATCATTATCACCGGCGGCATAGGCGCTGCGGATCGCGGTCGCCGCGGATTGCGCGTGCTGCCCTTTACCAAGGAGCAAGGCACGCCAGGCCAGTTCCGTGCGCTCCCAGCGTTTATCGCGGTCCATACCGTAATAGCGTCCCATCACACTGGCGATGGCGCCGCCCGACTCATGCAGTTTCGATTCCACGATCGGCAGATAATTCAATGCCGATTGAGGCGCTGTGTCGCGGCCATCAGTGATCATGTGCAACAGAATGCGCACGTCATAAGGCTTGGCGAGTTCGATCAACGCCAGCAGATGATCGATATGGCTGTGAACGCCACCGTCGGATACCAATCCAATCAGGTGCAACGGGCGGGACGTTCTAGCTGCCGCGCAGGCCGCATGTGTCAGCGCCGGGTTTTCAAAAAAATCCTCGCTTTCAATCGCCGCATTGATGCTGACGATGTCCTGATGAATAACATCACCCGCGCCGAGAGTGAGATGCCCGACTTCGGAGTTACCCATCTGACCGTCCGGCAAACCGACTGCCGGTCCTGAAGCACTCAACAGTGTATGCGGGTAATGAGCGAACCAGTCATCGAGGTTCGGCGTTGCGGCCGCGGCCACGCCATTGTTGGTCTTGCTGGGATTGACGCCAACGCCGTCGAGGATAATCAACACGACGGGACGACGTGGCGTACCGGAGAGGGTTGGCATAGGCTATCTTCTTCCTCCGCCTGTTGCGACCGGGTGTATACCGGACAGGTCACACCTATTGGCAAACAAACCGCGTGCCAAGTCGGACAATCACATCAGGATTGCGCAACATATTGAATTCATTAGCAGGGCGGATAACGTGTCAGGGTTGTGCGGCACCATCAACGCACGCTTTGAGTGCCAACACGCCAAGGATGATCAATTCTGGTTCAGACGCGCGTGACTGATCCGCTGCGGTATTTTTTATACAGAGTTCTATATATCAACAATTCCGGCCACGCTATCTGGATGCACCAGATGCAGATGCACGCGCTCATCACCCGCCGCCATCCGTTGCCATTCAGCCTGTAACGACGCTTCAATCCCTGCATCGGCGGCATGATCGCTGAGTACCGCACGAAAACGGTTGTACCCTGCCGTATCACGGTCGCGTCGCCCGGCCATGAGAAGATCGTTGAGCCGCAGATGCGCTGCTTTGAACTGAGCAAGTTCCAGCACATAAATAAGCAAGCGCTTACCGATCACGAGTCGCAGGGTATAAGGATGCTCGCGCACGGGCTGCTGCCGGTGACTGCGTTCGATCTGCTCGAAGACCGACTCCGGGCAGCTACAGCCCAACGTTGTGCGCACCAGACGCCGAATGGCCTGATCAGCCGGCACGATTATCTGAGCCGAAGTGTTGGCATCCAATCACGGCCAGCTTAACTCTGAACCTTCCAGCTGCCGTCCGATTGTCGACAGGCCGTCCCGTACACCTTTTCCTTCTTGCCACCTATAACCGCATCTACCGTGTATTCACGACAGGGGCCAGCCGACGTTTCGTAAGTCCGCGTTGGCACTACCATGTAATCATTGCCGCTATCCGGGTTGCGCCATTGCGCGGGAACGCCGGTACGCACGGTCTCAAGCGTCTGGGCCGTGCGCATACGGTCGGTCTCATCCATCGAATGTCCAACAGCACCGCCGATAGCCGCACCGGCCAGAGTGCCCGCGATGATCGCCGCGGTACGACCGTGTCCACCACCAACCTGTGAACCCAACACACCACCCAGCACCCCGCCGATGACCATGCCGGCCTGTTCCTGCTGACCCTGGTAGGTAGCACAACCGGTTGTGGCAATGGTTGCGGCCAGCGTTGCCGCCACAAAGAATTTATTCAACATAGCACCCTCCTTCGATGGGCCTTCTCATGGTGTTCTTGAGACAGGCCTACAGGATCCACTAACGAAGTATAGATATCAGATGCTGAACTCAGGCTGAATGATATGTAAGTTGCTCTTGATGCAAATTAAGCAATAATCCGTGGGGTAATCGCAACATGATGCGGCCAGACGTCACTAAGAACACGGATCATTACTCAATGGCAGCTCAAAGTAGAAACAACTGCCCTGACCTTGCGTGCTGGTGAAACCCATACTGCCCTGATGGCGCTCGATAATCCCCTTGCTGATATTCAGACCAAGACCCGAGCCGTAACTGCTACGCTTATCCGAAGTGTCGTCCTGGCTGAATTTGTCGAATACATGCGGCTTATAACTGTCCGATATACCTATCCCGTGATCTTCCACCTCCACACGGACAGATCGCTGATCATCACTTGCCAACACACGCACCGTCACACGTCCTCCGATCTCCGAAAACTTCGCCGCATTCGACAACAGATTCGCCATCACCTGGGCAATGCGCATACGGTCGACATTGACATGGAAGTTCGCGTTCGGAGATTCCAGCTCGAAACGCACCCCGAAGCGGCCGGCATAACCACGGTTCTCATCCAGACTCTGCCGCACCAAATCGACAATCGAACACCGCTCTAACATCAGCTGCAGCTTGCCGACTCCCAGCTTTTCCAGATCGAGAATATCGTTCACCAGCGCCGATAAACGCTCGCTGTTACGTACCGCGACATCAACCAGCTCCTCAGCTTGTTTCGGCAATGCACCAACCGCGCCGCCGGACAGCAAGCCAAGCGAGCCGCGTATCGCCGTTAATGGCGTGCGCAACTCATGACTTACGGTGGAAATAAACTCGGATTTCAACCGGTCGACCTTCCGTCGCTCGGTGATATCGCGCACGATGGCCACAAATAGTGGCTTGGCATTTTGTGGCATCACATATTGGAGAAAGATTTCCACCGGCACATCCACGCCATCTTTACGCCGGTGCAGGGTCTCGAAAGTTATCGAAGGCACGTTGCCCTTCAACATCGGCGCAATCATTTCATGAAAGCGCTGCCCGGTGATTTCCGGCATGATATCGACAGGGGTCATTGCGAACAATTCTTCACGTGAATAGAGCACTTGATCCAATGCGCCCTGATTGACGTAGAAGAACTTCATGGTATCGGCACTGAACATGAACACGCAGTCCAGCGTTTGATCCAGCACTGATCGGAAACTGCGCAGGTCATCCTCGATACGCCGGCGCGTCGCTATTTCCTCAATGAGTTTTCTGTTGGCCACTTCCAGTTCCGAGGTACGATCCTGTACTCGTCGTTCAAGGCTGCCGCTGGCCTGCTGCAAGGCCAGGGTGCGCTGATGTACCTGATGGCGCAGCGAGCGATTCCAAATCAGCACCAGTCCTGTTATCAGACTGACCACGACCAGGCCCGCTAACGCCATATACCATAGCGTCTGCTCCTGCGCGCTACGCCCCTGTTTCAGACGCACCCAGCGTCCGAGAATCTCCGCCCGTTCCTGTGGCGTTATTAATGCCAGACCCTTATTGAGTATCTGCACGAGTTCCGGCCAGTCATTGCGAACCGCCAGGGCCAGGCTGGCCTTGTAGCTTGTCTCGCCGGCGACACGCAGGTTACTGATACCTTCACGTTCCAGGGTGTAACTGACAATCGCAAGATTTTCGACCACGGCATCGACCAGACCAAACGACAGCTTGCGCAAGCCGGTGGTCAGATCAGGCACTTTGTCGAGCTTGATCTTCGGATGATCCGTCTCCAGATGATCCTGCCAGACGTAGCCGGACACCACAGCGACCTGCATGCCACGCAGATCCTTGAGCGTAAGATCGCGCGTCACTTCGTCACGCACGATAATGACACCGGGGAACTCCACCATCGGCGTGGTGAACTGCAGGTATTCACGGCGTTGTGGCGTAGGTACGGCCGCGCTTAACATATCGATCTCGCGCGCCTTGGCCATTTCGAGCACGGCATCCCAGCTCTCCGCATACACAATCTCGAACGTGATACCGAGTTTGTTACTCAGCAGCGTCAGTGTCTCGGCAGCGATACCCTGGTATTGCCCTTGGTCATCAAAGAACTCCACAGGGGGATAATCGGGATCAGGGGCAACACGAAGAGTGGGATGCTCAGCGAGCCAGGCGCGTTCGTCGGCAGTCAGCGGATCTGTGTTCTGAGCGAAGGCCATCAGCGATCCGACCAATAGGGCACAGACCAATATCGAGCGTATGTAGTTACTTGTCAGAACAGACATTGAAATCCGCCGCAGTCATTACAGTAGACTAACGGCGAGGCGGTCTAATGTACAACCTCTTGCAGAGGCAAACTGCGGACAAATGGGAACACGGGCAACTGCGCAGTTTTAGCGCGTCTACGACCGCTACTCTTCAAGCGATTTCAGCGCCCGCAGACGATCCAGCAAGCTATCATCATCCCAGGCACGCCCGCCGACGGCGCGGTGCGTGATACGCCCCTGGGGATCGATAATATACGTGGTCGGCAGTCCGGTGACCGGATACTGTTCTATGACCTTTGCATCCTTATCCAGCAATAACGGGAAGTCGACCGGGTAATCGGCGAAAAACAGAAACACCGTATCCTCATCTTCACCGACATTCACACCGAGAAAGACAATGTCTTCGTCACGCACATTTTCCCAGCCACGCTGCATGGACGGCATTTCGTAGCGGCAAGGTGGACACCAGGTCGCCCAGAAGTTCAGCACAACCACTTTGCCTAGATAATCCGCCAGCTTCTTGGGCTGCCCGTCTATATCGGTCAGTTCGAACGCCGGCGCGGCAACGGGTTTGGCGACCGCGGACAGGGTTTGCTCCTCCGCAGCATTACTCTCGAATGCGGGCAATCCAGCCACCAGCATGCACAGCAAGACTGGGATAACGGATTGCCGCAATCTCATTGCGCCTCCTCTTTTGGCGGCACATCCGCAGCGCAGTGAATCTCTCGAATGACAGCGCTATACGGTTTACCCGATCGGCTCCAGCTCAAGGCCAGATCGAAATGGCTATCCGGGCGCAACCCGAATACCGACATACCCCAGTTGTAGTCCCCTGGATTGTAGCGCTGCCGGGTCGGTAGCAGCGCCCATTCGAAGGCGATGCGCGCCGGCTTGGCGATCTCACGCGCGGCCCAGATCTGTGCCCAGCTTTCCCGGTTCTGCATAGCCTGCGATGCGCCTGCAACCTGCACGCGCCACGCCGTCAAGTCGTATTCCAACGTATCGGACGACGTTACCGGCGCGGTATTCCTGACAATGGTCTGGAACACACAACTCTGCGCAATCAATTCCACATCCTCGCGCGAAAAGCCTCGCGCCAGGAGGAATGCCCGGGTCTGATCCGGATGACGTTGCACCAACCGTATCGACAAGCCGGCTTCGCGCAACTCCCAATAGGGTAGACCGGCATCCGCGTCGATGCCGGTTGTCACCTCTGCCTGTGCAGAATATGCAGATAGCGCCACTGCGCAAACGACGACAATCTTAAAACAGGCATTTATGGTCTGGATTCGTTGCATAATGGCGAGCATAGTACATTATGCATTCCGGCACAGCCGCTGAACGACGCTCTGCATTTGTTACAGAGGATCAACACCCAAAGCATGCAACTCATACACATGCAGGTTTATTCAAAAGATAGCAGCGCGCCGCGCGGCGTCTCTGTCTGGGTAGAGACACGGGACCCGGCGCAGGCCCGGCAGATCGCCACTCAGGCCCTGGCTACGGAAGGCTGGACCCTTACGCAGATCGATAGCAACACGGAAACCACGGCCGATGACTACTTCAGGCCCTGCCCAAGCCAACAGGCCTTCCTCCGCGCTCAGACCGCAGGTGTATCCTGGCGTTTCGACGACGAATAGCCACGACTGCTTGGAGATTAGCCTCCTTTATTATTTGTATTCACCGCTGTCCCGCAAACCCTGTTCTGAAAAAGCGTAAAGCCCTATGTTATGGCGCATTGCAAACGATGAAGCACTTCCCGGATATGACGCAGTTTAACGGAGCGTCCCTTCTCCCTGCGGGAGAAGGACAGGATGAGGGGATAAATTTAATAGGCAAGTTACGCCGTTTGATCCCCTCTCCCCAACCCTCTCCCCAGCCCTCTCCCGGAGGGAGAGGGAGCAGCAGCGATCAGTATTCATATTCCATGAGGAAACTATAATGCCGACCTGGATACAGATTCAGCCTCTTGCCGCACTCATAGCCGGCATTTTGATTTTGACCATGCCCCGCCTGTTCAAAACCATTGTCGCCATTTACCTTATTGCCTTCGGCATTGTCGGCCTGCTGCGGACAGTCCACTTCTGACAGGATGCAAGGCCCTGACCGGCATCATGACATTTGTCACGCATACGATGACCAGCCTCCCTCATCGGGGATAAAGATGGCATACGCATGTTTGCACTACAGTTCTGCTAGGCTTGTAGCTGTTGCGGCACTACTCGCCACGGCATCCGGGAGATCGCTTATGGTACGGATTCATGTATCCATGAACTTCACGCACGAACCACTGAAGCGCACAGCGGTGTGCCTGTATCTCGATACCGACCCTACACACCCGATAGAAGGCAGCACGGATCGCAACGGGGTTGCTCAGTTCGATATAGCACCCGCCAGCGGCAAGATTGTGATTGCCGGCAGCACCCGCTACCACGGCCGACTCGCTGGCGATATCGAGATCGGCCTATGGTCGCTGACAGACGGTGATGCCGTGGATGACCGCGGCGCACCGGGTGTCGGGGGCGGCAGCACAGCCTATCCCAACATGAAAACGCGCACACTCATCGTGAATAATCACGAGATCCTGACGGACAGTGAAGGTTACCTGGTTGACCTTGCCGATTGGTCGGAAGACTTTGTGCGTGCCGAGGCCGCTCATGAGGGGTTGGAGCCGACCAGTCAGCACTGGGAAGTTATCCGGTTTCTGCGCAGCCATTACGAAGCGCATCAGGTGCAGGCGAATGTGCGCGAAATCATCAAGCACTTCCGCAAGATCTGGGGTGAAGATCAGGGCAGCAACCGCTATCTGCACGACATTTTCCCGCGCGGCGGCCCGCAGAAACAGGGCAACCGCCTGGCGGGACTGCTGCGCACCAAGGGCGAACATTAGATAACACCACGTAGCTGGCAATAACAACGATGTACTGCGTTAAGTAAACTCTGAATAATTAGTCATTCCGGCGCAAACCGGAATGACGGTGTAATAACAAATCAGAGGTTCCTTAAAATGTTCAGCCGTTTTATTTTGGGCAATCGCCGATGCGGCGGCCCGTCAGCGTCTGGCTCATTGTCATCCCCCCGCCCGGGCCGTTACGCATTTCCATTTCCATGCTGCCCTGATAAGTATCGCCAGCATAGGTAATCTTCCCATTGCCAACCATCGTGCCGCCATCATGTGTACATTCGGCATTCCAGGTCACGGTGTTGCCCTCAATATTATGATCCAGGCGCTGGCAGTCCTTCGACGACTGCGGATCCTTCGGCACCAGATCTTCGCGGGTAATGCAGGTGCGCTGGGTGGTGGGTGGCGGCACCATGGGCATACCGGGCATATGCATGGTAATAGTTGTTTCCCACAGGCCGGGCTGCATATTCAAGTCGGCCTGTGCGCCGAAGCCGCTCAGCGCCAAAGTTGCTCCCAGAGTGATTTTTCTTATTGTTCCGCACTGCTTCATCGGTGTTCCTCCCTCAATAATGCGGTGGTGGCGTTTCCTCATCACGCGAGGCGATCATGGACGCGGCGCTGGCTCGTAACTGCACTTCCAGGCGTTTGATGGTTTCCGCCTGCTCACGGATAAGCCGTTCCTGTTCCAGCAGGGCACGCGTCATTTCATCCAACGCGGCCTCCTGATGGGCCAGCCGGATCTCAACAGTTTCGAGTCGCGCCTGTAATTCAATGTCGGACATTAATACCAGCTTGTTATTGTACAGTCACGGCAGTGTAACGCAGCCATGCGGATAGGGGTAACCGGCAAGCGGGAATGCTGCGCTACTGGGCTGGCTTCAAAGGCCGATGCTCGGGCCAGAGACTGGGGTCGATGGTGGCACGATAGGCATGCCAGGTCGCATAACCGATCACCGGTATCAGCACCAGTACCCCCAGCAGCGCGGTCATGACACAGATCACCATGGCCAGCACAATGAACAGCGCCCACAATAACAGCGGCAGCTTGTTGTTCATAACCGCATGCACACTGGTCAATACGGCAGTCACGGTGTCCACGCGACGATCCAGCATCATCGGCAACGAGAACGCGCTCGCCGTGAAGACCAGTGTGGCGAACAGCGCACCCACCAGCGTCCCGACGGTGAGGAACACCGCCAGATCTGTTAAATGGGGTTGCGATTCCATTGGAAAGAATACGTGCACCATGGAACCGGCACGCGCCCAGAGTAAAAAGATAATCAGCAGAATAACGGAGTAGACCATTTCACTACCGAGATGCCGACGTCCCTCGCGCAGGCAATAGCCGATTTTCGGACGCAGCCCGCGCTGCAGTTGGCAACTGATGGAATACAGGCCAATGGCCAGTACCGGCGCGATAAAAACAAATCCGGACATCAGGCTCAGAATGAGGACATAACCACCCAACTGCCAGGTGAAGAAGGCCAACGCATAACTGAGCAGCATGACAAAACCGCCATAGGTCAGGCTCACGCCCGGCGCGCGCAGAAAATCCTGCCAGCCAAGCTGCAGCCACTGTATTGGAGCGTTCAAAGGCAATTGACGACAGGGTGCAATGAAGGGCAAGCCCTCCAACTCCCGCTCGGTCTGTAGCGAGGGCTCGTCGTCGTGATTCTGGATATCTGAATAGGCCATCTCTTTTTCCTCCGCGACGGGTGACGGCGAAAGCAATCGCGTCATATCGCATTGAGTATTGTTATGATATTGACCATAGCCTATGCCAAAGGACTTGCAAGCCATGGGGGATTGCCCGGTTGACTTACCGTGCGCCCACCGCTCGTGGCCTGTCCACCCATACACTTAACTTCCTGTTGGAGAAATATGATGAGTGACGCCCTGAATTACCTGGTTGCCGCCCGCCCCGAAGCCATCGGGCCGTACTTTAAATTCCTCAAAGAGGCCGGCAAGCACCTGGACACCCGTACCCGCGATCTGATCTCGGTTATCACCAAGGTCGATGCACAAACCGAGGGCGGCTTTCGCCAGTATCTGACACGTGCGCTGCGTAACGGCGCCAGCGCCAATGAAGTGATCGATGCGTTACTGATGGCCTTCCCGACCCTGGGCCTGGCCAAGATCGTCTGGGCCACGGATATTCTGCTGGATATGGATATCCCGGAATTCCGTCCCGAGAATCTGTTCGCTGAATCCAGCTGGCATGCGGTCGGTCCTGTCGACAGCCTGGTTTCGGGCGAGATCAGCTACCGTGATTGCGATGGACGAAATTTGTATATCTACCGTGATGGCGATACCTTGCGCGTCTATGACAGTCGCTGCCCCCATCAGGTCACCAACATCCCGCATCTGGCGTTGGAAGGCACTCAGCTCACCTGCCCGAAACATCATTGGAAATTCGACGTGACCACCGGCGCCTGTACCGCCGTCGGCAATCGACCGCTCAAACACTTTGAACACAAAGTGGAAAATGGCGTGCTGCACGCCTATTGGTAGCCCCACTGACAGCGCCGTACTTGATCGTCGTCAAGTACGGCAGCATCCGAGCTTGATGATCCGGTTCATGCAGGCCGACACTACGATTGCAGCAGTATGTAATCGGAGGAATCCCGTATGAACATTCGTCATCTGCTCCGCGCAGGAATTCTACTCGGCGTATTGGTCGGCTCTCCGACCCAGGCCGATGTGCTGGTGCTGGTGCATGGCTGGTCGGCCAATGCCGATACCTGGCTGCGCAACGGTGTCATCGCGCCACTGGCGGCGCGCGGGTGGGTGGATGCCGGCGTAATGATTGCCGGACCGCAGGGCACAACTTATCATCCTGCTTACAGCAACAATACCCAGCGCACAATCTATCGTGCACAACTAACGGCCGAAGCACCGTTGCATGTTCAGGCAACGCAGCTGCAGGCAGAGCTGCGAATGATTCGTCAGCAACATCCCAACGAACCTATCACGCTGGCCGGCCACTCCTCTGGTGGTATTGTCGCGAGATTGGCGTTAGTGCATCCGCAAACTCCGGCGGTGCAGGCGCTGATTACTCTAGGCAGTCCGAACCTGGGCACGGTGCGTGCCATTCAGGGCCTGGATATCGCCGAGAGCAAACCGTTTTTCTGCCCGGGTCCCGGCGTTGATTTTGTCAAACGCGTCGCCGGTGGTGATGATTACCGATACTTACGAGCCTCACGCGGCGCGCTCTACGATCTGCAGCCTGTGCATTACGGCAGCCTCATTGATTGGCTGAATCATCAACCGCATCCCGACATTGCCTACTATGGCGTGATCCGCGGCGGCCCATCCGGCCATGGTGACGAACTGGTTCCGGCCGGCAGCCAGGATCTGAATCAGGTGCCCGCGTTACAAGGGCGCGTGAACGTGTTGGTTGTGCCGACGAGTCATGGTCTGGAACCACGCGACGGTGTACTGATTGCGGATATTCTAGAGGGGAGACGCTGAAAGAACGACGGAAAGGAAACCTAAACCGTCGTACCGGGCAGACGCAGATAGCGGATCGTGCCACCCGCCGGATTGGGCACACACCAGAGCCGGCCATTCTGAGCGGCAATCAATTCCGCCGCGGCCAGCAACGGGGCGTCGCTCTCGGTAGCACGCTCCGCGAGCAGCGACTCGAACGTGTTCTGAATCTCTATCAAGCTGGTTTCAGCGCCGCCATCGGTAATGCTCAGTTCAATGCCCGCATCCCGGGTAGCACGGCCAATCAGGATGATCGGCTTACGCTGTTCTCGCGGTGCAGCCAGCGTGGCCTCGATAGCCTCATGCAGCAATTCAGATAACACCTGCTCCAGGATGACCTGATCCACACCGGTGGCCGGCAGATTCTTGGCCAGACGCTGCACGACACGGATGTCGTTGGCTTGCAGAACAGCATCGGCCTGCAACAGCACGTTGGCAACAAGTGAAGCCAGATTCTCGCCGGCCGGTATCGTCACCAGCGTGTCGCGGGCGGCCTCCGCTTTCTGTTGAATCGCACGAAACAGTGTCGCGAATTTTTTCGCATCGGTCTTGCCTCGATCAATGCGCCGTAAGGCTATACGGGTAAATTGCACTATCGCGGCGAGATCGGTCTCAAGCGGTTGCGGTGGTGATTCGTTCGCTGCGGGTACCGCAACGTCAGGTTGCGCCTCTGGTATCGGCGCGGATGCGGCAATGATCTGGCCTGCGTCGCTCAGCTGCACCTGTGCATCCTGAGACAGTGGCGTCCGGCTCTGCCCAATGGGATCCAGATGCCAATGAAAATGCAGTGCCGAGTCCGGATCGGTTACCGGCAGGTATATCCGGTTGTGATTACTCTGCGCCAAAGCGGGTGCGGCCTGTTCACGGGATTTGCCACCAGACTCCGGCTGATCGAGCGGCACGGTGCGTTCTCCTGCGGACTCCTGCAGCAACCCCACCATGAGCATCAGCAGCAGGGTCCAGGCAAATGGCGAGAGATAGGTGGAGGCCAGCAGGCCGGCATTGATCAACAGATCTATACCCGTTGCGCCACCGAGTATGTACAACGCTACCCACCATCCGGTGAGTGCGGCTGACTGGGTTGATCGGGCATAAAGCCGCGTATGCCAGAGCATATAACCCCAACTCACCAGGATCACGGTATGCACCAGCCACCAGGCCTGACTGACCCGTGCCAACAGGTCGATACCGGGAAACGGTGTGCTGACCTCGGCGAAATTGAAATACACCAGACTGACGGGCGCGCCGAGATTCAGCAGCAGCAACCCCGGCCAGGCAACACTCAACGCGATCAGCAATACATTGCGCGGCCGTTCAAACAGCACTGCAACCAGCCACGTCAGCGTGAACCAACTCAGCAAGCCACAGGCGATCACAACCTTGCCTATCAGGGGCATAAACACAGCGGGCGCCGACTGCAGCCAGGCGCTGCCCGCCGTGAAACAGGCCACCGACAAGCACAGCAGGGCAAATAAAATTTGCGCGGCCACGCGCGCCGGCGCCACTCGAGTAGCCCGGTGCAGGGATTGCGCTGCACCATACAGGGCAACGCCGGTACTGATGTACAAAGCGGATGTCATGAGTATTGAGCTGCGATCCCGCTAGATCATTAGTCGTAATTGTTTGATTCAGATTGTTACTTTAGCGGCCACACCACCAAATACTCGATCCAGGCCTGTCCACTGCCCTGACAATAGCAGACCGTTTCAATACCAGCCCGGACCCCATCCATAACCGGGATAACCGCCGTATGCCGGGTAACCCGTATAGGCCGGATAGCCTCCATAAGTGGGATAGCCGTAGCCAGGGTAGCCATATCCATAGGCCGGGTAACCGTAACCATAGCCAGGATAGCCATAACCGTAGCCGGGATAACCATAGCCAGGGCCGTACCAGCCACGACGATCCCAATAATCGTCATCCCAATCATCGAACCAGTCGCCAGGCCACCAACCGGCCTGAGACTGCGCCAACGGCAACGCGGTGCCGACCACCAGCAGAAGTGCGAGTAATAGTTTTTTCGATGTCATGTCATCCTCCTCGGCAGGCAGAGTTTTGCGGCCTCCCTACTCGAAAAATAGCCAACCCAATGCCGTCCGCCAGGGATACCTCGGACAAAAAATCTGGTTATTGATCAGGATCAATCTTTCCAGGGTGGCATACTGTACGCATCCTCAGATGAACCACACGACGGCATGCCTTGTGATTCCGCCTCTCACTATTCTCTACCGCGACACATGGCTGATTGCCATCGCTAAACCCAGCGGGCTGCTGGTGCATCGCAGTTTGATTGACAAGCACGAAACCCGCTTCGCACTGCAAATGCTGCGCGATCAGATTGGACAGCGCGTCTATCCAGTGCACCGGTTGGATAAGCCAACCTCGGGGGTATTGCTGTTCACGCTGGATGAGGAGTCTGCGCGATGTATGGGTGAACAGTTCGAGCACAACGCAGTGCTCAAACGTTATCTCGCTGTGGTCCGTGGCTATACTTCGGATGAGGGGACTATCGACTATGCCTTGCGCGAAGAGCAGGACCGGCTGACGGATGGACGCGCCCGGCAAAACAAACCGTCGCAACCTGCCATCACGGACTACCAGCGGCTCGCCACATTGGAAATCCCTGTCTCCGACGGGCGTCATCCCACAAGCCGCTACTCCCTACTCACTATCCAACCGCGCACCGGCCGCAAGCATCAGATACGCAGACACATGAAACACATCTTTCACCCCATCATCGGCGACACCACGCACGGCGATGGACGCCACAACCGGCTTTTTCTAGAGCAACTCAATTGCCGGCGGCTATTACTCGCCGCACAAGAGCTGCATTTCACACACCCCTACAGTGGCGCGCGGATAAGTATCCGCTCGCCCTTGGATGAGCAGTTTCAGCGTGTATTAGAAGCGTTCGAGTGGCAGGCAGGGGATATGGAGGACGATGCTGATTCACGCACACAGACTACGCAATGAACAGGGCGTTGCAGGAACAGAACATTATTGACGCTGCGAAATACAAACTCCGGTGCCGGTAGCGTAACGACCTTACCCAGTAATGGCCAGCTCATGATTAACCACCGCCAGCTGCGCCTGGGTCTCTGCAACCAAGCGATCAATGTCCGTGCGTACGAATTGCAAATCCACAGTGTTGCACGCTTTACCGGGCCTTCTTGTCGACGCGATACTCGCCAATTCCCGCAGCGCACCGGCCTCGGCATGACAGGCCTCCAGCATACGCACAATGGATTTTGCATAAAGCTGCAGGGTTTCCACATTGTGATGGGCGTTGGCCAGCGAACGCGCGATGACAAAACGCGAATCATTATCGTAGACAGCCTTGTCATAAATACCCCTGGCCTTACGCTGCTCCGCATAAGTTTTGAGTTTGTGTGTACGCTCTTGAGTTGCCATGACAGTTCCTCTAATTCAGCTTGAAGCGTTGCATCCAGCACCGGCATCGGGTGTTGCACGCCTCCGCTTGCGATAAACCCATACTACGCGACAGGCCCAGCACCGACTGCAAACGATTGTCAATTCTGTAAATGCCTTCAAAACCAGTGAGATTTGCAGTCCAACCCGTACCGCAGTTGCGGAAATACTGCAGAGCATACCGCAACGTTACCTGCCCAAAGACATTCGCAGATTGCCCATCTGAAGCGCTGCTGACTTCTGGGGGAAATTGCAAGACTGCCTGATTCAGCCGGCTCTGCTAGACTCCGCACGCGGCCGGATCCGCCCACCCGCAGCAACCACTCTTGCGAGATCTCATGATTGATTTGATTCAGCGTATTGCCCAGGAATTAGCTATCCAGCCTCAGCAGGTCCAAGCCGCGGTCACGCTGCTGGATGAAGGCTCCACGGTCCCGTTTATCTCGCGTTACCGCAAAGAGGTCACGGGTGGTTTGGACGATACGCAATTGCGCAATCTCGAAGAACGCCTGGGTTATTTGCGCGAACTGGAAGAACGCCGCACAGCGGTACTGAAAAGCATCGAGGAACAGGGCAAGCTGACACCCGAATTGAATGCCGCCATCCAGGGTGCCGACACCAAGACGCGCCTGGAAGATCTTTATGCACCTTATAAACAGAAACGCCGCACCAAGGCACAGATCGCTCGCGAGGCCGGCATCGAACCGCTGCTGGATGTACTGCTCGCCGACCCGACCCTGGAGCCGGAAGTCCGTGCCGCTGACTTTCTCAATGCCGATGCCGGTTTCAGCGACAGTGCCGCAGTGCTCGAAGGCGCGCGCCAGATTTTCATGGAACGGGTTGCTGAAGACGCCGACCTGGTCGGCGAACTGCGTAGTCTCGCCTGGGATACCGGCCTGATGCTTTCCAGCCTGGTCGATGGCCAGGATCAGACCGGCGCTAAATTCAGCGACTACTTTGATTTCTCGGAGCCGCTGCACAGAATCCCCTCGCATCGCGCATTGGCCATGTTCCGCGGTCGCACCGAAGGCGCTTTACGCCTGAAACTTTCGGTACCCGGTCAGGACGATGTCGAAACAGGCGGCGCACCGGGACGTTGCGAGGCACGCATCGCCGCGCGCTATGGCCTACAAGATCAGGGACGTCGCGCGGATGCCTGGTTGCAGACCTCGGCCCGCTGGGCCTGGCGCGTGAAGTTGCATATGCAATTGGAAAATGAATTGTTCATGCGCCTGCGCGAAACCGCCGAGGAAGAAGCCATTCGGGTGTTCGGCGAAAATCTGCGTGACCTGCTGCTGGCCGCGCCGGCCGGCCCACGCGCTACGCTCGGCCTGGACCCCGGATTACGCACTGGCGTGAAAGTCGTGGTCGTCAACAGCACCGGTGCATTCGTCGATCACACGACCATTTATCCGCATGAACCCAAGAAGCAATGGGACGCATCCATTGCCACACTCGCCGCACTGATCGCCAAACATAATGTCGAACTCACCAGCATCGGCAACGGTACCGCTTCACGCGAAACCGACCGGCTGGTGAAGGATCTCGCCAAACGGCATCCGGAGCTGCACATCACCAGTATCGTGGTCAGCGAGGCCGGCGCCTCGGTGTATTCGGCTTCGGAATTCGCCGCGCGTGAATTCCCGGATCTGGATGTAACCCTGCGCGGCGCCGTCTCGATCGCACGCCGCCTGCAGGACCCCTTGGCGGAACTGGTGAAAATCGAACCCAAGGCCATCGGTGTCGGCCAGTATCAGCATGACCTCAATCAAACCCGATTGGCACGTAAACTCGATGCCGTGGTGGAAGACTGCGTGAACGCCGTCGGCGTGGAGATGAATACCGCCTCGATCCCCTTGCTGGCACGGGTTGCAGGCCTGTCGGAATCACTCGCGCGCAACATTGTCGCGCACCGTGATCAGCATGGACCATTCAAGAACCGACAACAGTTGCTGGAAGTCACCCGTCTCGGCCCCAAGGCCTTCGAACAGGCTGCAGGCTTTCTACGCATTATGAATGGCGACAATCCGCTCGACGCCTCGGCCGTGCATCCGGAAACCTATCCGGTCATCGAGCTCATCATCAGCAAGACCGGGCGTGATATCCGCGAGCTGCTCGGTAACAGCAGCCTGCTGAAAACGCTGGCAGCCAATGACTATACCGACGAACGCTTCGGCGAACCCACCGTGCGCGACATCATCCGCGAACTGGACAAACCCGGCCGCGATCCGCGCCCGGAATTCAAGACTGCCAGTTTCAAGGAGGGCGTGGAAAAGATCGCCGATCTCAAACCCGGCATGATCCTGGAAGGCGCGGTCACTAACGTCGCCAACTTCGGCGCCTTTGTGGATATCGGCGTACACCAGGATGGTCTGGTGCATATCTCCATGCTCACCGACAAATTCGTGAAAGACCCGCGTGAAGTGGTCAAGGCCGGCGATGTGGTAAAGGTCAAGGTGTTGGAAATCGATCCGCAACACAAACGCATCAGTCTGACAATGCGCCTGACGGATGATGCGACCACATCGAAGCATTCTCGCGAGCAAACAGCCCAAGCCCGTTCCACTCAAACTCGCACGGACAAGAGCCATAACAAATCGCGTAACGAAATACCGCAACCTGCCGGCGCCATGGCTGAGGCATTCGCACGACTGAAGCGTTAACGCCCAGTGCGCGATAAATCTGCTTTATGGCGCCCGCCCCATAAGGGAAAGGTGGGTGAGAAAGATAACTCGTTTTCAGCGCCATCAAAAATTCTTGATATTAGTCAATTGTAATTTATTGACGTTACCGATCTTTCTGCTAGCAAGTCATAAGATCCAGCCAAAACACCGAACAAATGATCTAGCGCAAGATTATTGGCTTCGGCGTAAGCTAATGTTGAGCATCAGAATGATAATTGTCATCTCCCAGAGATGCGATGGAGGAGAGGCTGATGGATACGTTGGTGCAGTTTTCGTCTTTGCTGGATTTGTTTGTTTCACGCATACGTGAAGGCGTTATCCTCACGGACAACCTTGGAACCGTTCTGTACAGCAATCTGGCAGCATGTTGCTTCCTGGGCATCTCACGACCGAGCGACGCGCAACAAGCCGCACTCAATCCTGACATACGACTTCCCCGTAGCCTGCTGACAACAGCGCAGTCTTATTGGGCGAAACGTCCCGCGCACTCGATAGATAATCATTCCCAGCATTTCGTCAAACAACGCATTGACAGCAACGGCATCAGTCATCTGGTCGATATCGACATGACCTCGGTAACCTTACCGGGCAGTTCCATGCCGATACATCTTATGTTCGTTTCTGAGCCGAATGATCAACGCCGAACCGCAATAGACAATGTACCAACGGCCAGTAGCGAATTGTGCACTGAAAGCCCGTGTACGCAGGAAATCCGTGAGATGCTGCAACAGATAGCACCCACCATGGCCTCTGTCCTGCTGCAAGGCGAATCAGGTACCGGTAAAACGCTGCTGGCTAGACTGGTCCATGAGCACAGCACGCAGGCAAAGGCGCCGCTGGTGGAAGTCAACTGTGCCGCCATTCCTGAAAACCTTCTGGAATCGGAATTGTTCGGCCATGTCAAGGGTGCCTTCACCGGTGCTGTGAGTGAGCGTCCCGGCCGACTGCAGGCGGCTGATGGAGGCACTCTATTCCTTGATGAAGTCAGCGAGATCCCGCTACACCTGCAATCGAAGCTATTGAAGGCGCTGGATGAAAAATGTTTTCAGATGGTCGGTTCGGATAAGAATATCCGCGTCAATATACGCATTATCGCAGCCAGCAACCGGAACCTGCGCGAGATGGTCGATGCCGGCACGTTCCGACCTGATCTGTACTACCGCCTGGCCGTGTTCTCTCTCACAGTGCCGGCACTGCGGGAACGTCCGGATGACATCACTGCGCTGATTCAGCATTTGCATAGACGCTTCGTCAATCGCGGCTATTCAGACAGGCTTGAGTATTCCGCCGAGGCCATGGCTATGCTGCTGAACTATCCCTGGCCAGGCAACGTCCGCGAACTGTCCAATGCCGTTGAACATGCCATGATCCTGGCAAAGAATGGCCTGATCACACCGAAATGTCTGCCGTGCGATATCCATGACTATCATGCAAACAATGCCACGAACGGCGCGTCCGATAACAATCCATGCTGTGAAATAACGGATGCTTTGGAGTCTGCCTGTGGTAATCGCGCTGAAGCGGCACGGATGCTAGGCATTGACCGTACAACCCTGTGGCGGCGGATGCATCGCCTGGGCTTATCCTAGCCCGGATTTCTCACCGGCTAACGTAGCGAGGGTGCCGAGGTGCCGGTAGATTCCAGTCGCACGGAGCGTTTGACGACACAGACATAGTCGACACTATGTTGAGGAGCCAAACGCGAGTACGACCGGAAGATGCCGGCAGATCGGCGACCGCAGTAGATAGCCGGTGAGAAATGCGGGCTAGGCCAGGGCGGGCGAAATTGATTCACATCCGATAGGGGTGTGGCGTTTCAGATGATGGGTCAGATGATGGGACGGCCGGCGGCATACTCTCCGGCGGTAGCTGAGCGGATATCGAGCACCTCGAAGGTGAATTCCAGTGGCAGACCTGCCCAGGGATGATTGCCATCCAAGTGGACCTGCTCAGGTTCGATGCGAACCACGGTAAAGGGATGCTCACGTCCATCAGACAGCTCACCGAACAGCACCGAACCCAGTGTGAGCTCTTCGTCATCAGGGAGGCTAGCGACAGACTGAACAATGAGCAGAGCAGGGTCCCGCAGCCCGTAGCCATCCTCAGGCTCAAGGTTGACCACGGTGCGCTCACCGCAGCGAAGAACCGCGAGCGCCTGTTCCACACGCGGAAAAACGCCGCCGAAGCCCCCATGCAGATAGCAGAGGTCATCGCCGTACTGAAGTAATTCCCGGGTGTCGCGCTGGCGCGCCCAGAAACGTAGCCGAACCACTTGGCCCACAGCCACGGCAGCAAGCTCGGAAGAAGCGGCTATATTTATGTTTACGGGCATGATTCTTAAATCCAGGGCAATGTGCAAACGCACTAGTCCTGTAGCGGCAGCGCAGTACGGATCTACAGCAAGAATGCCTTCTGACGGCCTATCTGGGACCGGACCGCCTGATGGCCTAATAACTCAAATGGACCCTGAAAGTTGGAGGATGTGATTATGGCAGAACTGTTTTCGGACGAATGGATGAAAAGCTTCATGGCCAAATGGAATGCCGATCCCGACCTTGCCGGCGCACTCGGCAAGATTGGTTTCAACTCCACCATTGGTTATGGCTTTGACGGCGAGGCCAACCCACGCGGCGTACTCAACGTGAACAACGGGCAAGCAACCGACGCAGGTCCTTATACAGGCCAGCCCCTGAATTGGGATCTACGGGCATCACCCGAGCACTGGAACAAATGGTTGCGCGATCCGCCAGGCATGATGGGCCTCGGCATGGCCTACACAAGCCGTAAGCTGAAGTTCAAAGTGGGCGACTACACGGCGATGATCAAAGACCCGCGCATGGCAGGCCCGATCATCAAGAGCTTCACTGTCATGGGATCAGCCTGAGCCGGCTTAAGATGCAACGCTGATAAATAATGTGGAGTGAACCTCATTTAGGCTAATCCTGTTGTTTCGCCATCCCCGTACAGTGTGGGAATGGCGAAACATTCGGGACTCAACGCGGATTCGTGTAGGTAAGCAGACACCGGGGCCGGCATCGCAATCGTAGCCCGGATGGAGGGTAGCGGAATCCGGGAAAGATACCCGGGTAGGCGGCACACGATATCACGATCGCCCCGGTCACGGCGGAGTATCCCCGGATTCCGCTACGCTTCATCCGGGCTACATGATCGTCTTCCCACTGCTGAGGAGAGCGTGTGCGAACCCATCCGTGTGCCTATTCATCCATACGAACCGCGTAGGCCCGCATTTGGCAATGTCTGATTTAGGGAACCTCTGATCAAGCGGTACCGGCTCCCGCTACACAGATTCAACCGGCATTTCGATATAAAACAGGCTGCCGCCCTCAGGCGGACACTCGACGCCGATCCTACCGCCAAAGGCTTCAACAATCGCCTTGGAGATACTCAGCCCCAATCCGCTGCCACCTCTGCGCCGCGCCTCTACACCCTCGATCTGGACAAATCTTTCAAACACCTGTTCGCGCATGTCGGCCGGTATCCCCGCACCATTATCACGAATGCCGATACGCACAGAGCCGTCTTCTACACTAGATGTTTCTATACTGACAACCGCTCCAGGCGGAGAAAACTTCGCCGCATTGGCGATAAGATTCGTGAGCACCTGCATGAGCCGTTGCTTGTCGGCATGCAGGCATACCTCCGGCGCCGCCGAGCCCTGCATCGCCAATGTAATATCGAATCCCGCGGCATAACTCTTATTCAGCTCAACAGCCTCGGCGATCACCATCGCCAGAGGCAGCTTCACCCTATTGAATGTCATGCGTCCCAGCTCGATCTTTTCAAGATCCAGAATATCGTTCACCAGAAATACCAACCGCTCACAGTTACCCGTGGCGATTTTCAACATTTTTTCCATCTGATCCGAAACCGGACCGGCCGCCCCGCCTGCGATCAAACCCAATGAACCCTGGATCGCCGTCAGTGGCGTGCGGAGTTCGTGGCTGACCGTGGAGACAAACTCGCTCTTCATGCGTTCCAATCGCTGCGCTGCGCTCTGATCGCGTATCGAAATGATATAGGCACGCCCCTGCCTGCTTTGCATCACCGTCACGGCCATCTCGATCGGGAACTCCTGGCCGTTACCACGTCGGCCAAGCGCGTTGCGTCTGAACTGCTGCGGGGCATCCACCTGAGTCGGCGCATCGCCTGCGACCAACTTCTGGAATTGCGTCGCCGGATACTTGGGCAACAAGGTCTGCAGCTGCGCACCCAGCAACTCAGCGCGCGAGACGGCAAAAAGAGTCTCGGTCTGCGCGTTCGCAGATAGAATCCGCGCCTGCTCATCAACGGTGAGGATAGCGTCAGCCACATTGCTGAGAATGGCGTGCAACTGCGCCTCTTGCGCGCGGATAATGTCAACCGCGTCGGACAGCTGCATGCGCTGCAGTTCATCCTGTACCCAATCGGCCAGGTTCCGCAGATCGGTCAGCGCTTCGGCATCGAGCTGACGTGGTTTGCTGTCGATCAGGCACAGCGTGCCGATACGCAGGCCAGATACCAAACGCAGCGGCGCGCCGATATAGGCACGAATACCCGGCGGACCTGTAACCAGAGGATTATCGGCAAAGCGCTCGTCCTGCAAGGCGTCCGGAACATTGAAGATAGCGTCACTTAGAATGGCATGACCGCAAAATGAAATATTGCGTGGCGTCTCGCAGGTGCCCAGCCCCTGTCGTGACTTGAACCATTGCCGATCGCTATCGATCAGACTGATCAGCACAATCGGCATCTCGAATAAATGTTTTGCAATAGCCGTGATGCGGTCGAAGCGCGGCTCTGGCAACGTATCCAGTACGTCCAGTTGGCGCAGTGCTTCCAGCCGCTCTATCTCGTTATCCGGTATGTTTGGTGCTTGCATCCTGCCACCTATTTCAATGTGCGTAGATCCTACAGAAAACTCATCAGCAACGTGGCTATCCCCAGGAAACTCATGAACCCCACCACATCCGTGATGGTCGTCAGAATGATTGATGAGGATTGGGCAGGATCCTGCCCCACTGCCGTGAGCGCTATCGGAATCGTCGCACCGGCAAGCCCCGCCGCGGCCATCGACAACACCATCGCTAAAGCGATGACCAGCGCCAAGCCAGCGGAATCACTCCAGACAAACACACCCAGCGCTGTCGTCAACGCGATCAACGTCCCGTTCACTAAGCCGGTACTGACTTCTTTACTGGCGACACGAAACAGATGCCGAATACCGATTTCGCGTAATGCCAGACCACGCATCGTTACCGCCAAGGCTTGTGCGCCACTATTTCCGGACTGGCCCGCAACGACCGGCAGCAACACGGCCAGCGCCGTATATTGTGCAATGGTGTTTTCGAACAATCCGACAACTGCCGCGGCCAGAAATGCCGTGAATAGATTGATCTGCAGCCAGGGCAACCGCTTGCGCACCGCAAAGCCCACCGAGGACAGGGCGCGTTCGTCGCGGCTGGCACCGAACATCGCCTGGATGTCACCACTGCTCTCCTCCTGCACGGCGCCGAACAACTGGTCGTGGTGAATCACGCCGATCAGGCGTCCTTCCAAGTCGGTAACCGGTACATCGGATATACCATAGCGCTCGAGTTTTTCCAGGAGTTCGTCACGATGCTCCAGCGCGGTCACCATGATACGTACCGGCCGCAACACGGCATCAACGGGCTCATCAGGCTCCGCAAGCGCCAATGCTTCTATTTCAACCATGCCATGCAGGCGTCGATCCCGATCGACAACAAACAAGTGATGCGTGAAGCGGGGCTTATTTCGACGCAGTCGCTCCAAGGCCTCGCGGGCACTCATATCGCCGCGCAGGGTGACGGTGCGCGGGTCCATCAAACTACCGGCACTCTGTTCCGGAAACGACATCAGTCGTTCCAGATCTTGCGCCACGGCGGGCGCAAGCCTGGCGATTATCCGCTCTCTGAGCACCTCGTTCGCACGGCGTAGCACACTGGCCACGTAGACAGCATCCAGCTGCGTGAACAGCTCCCCCAGATAAGCCGCATCGGCGTAACCCAGTATCGCCTCAGCCGCATCCGTTGGCAGCTGCATCCACACCGGGCAACTCTCGGGTATGGCGATATCCTGAAGCGCTTGCCATGCATCTTCCGGTGGCAGTGCCGCCAGTTGCTCCGCGACTTCATCAGGAAAACGTCGGCAATAGCCCAGATTGATAATGGCAGACACGGTACGCGAAGGTTTCTGCGTCCTCACTACGCTCATTTCCTTGCCCTCGACCGTTGCAATGGACGCAACAATAACGCAAGTTCGGTCAAGACTGAACCGCGCGGAAACTCAGGGCAATAAATGGGGCGTAATCAGATAGGGGAGATTCGAGGTTAGTTGAACGGTGTCGGGCTGATCAGTAGTTGCGTAGTGAAGATTAGCCTGCGTCCCGCTCCTCGGGTGAATGATCAGTGGGGAAGGTGTGGTTCACAACTCGGTTACGGCCACTGCGTTTGGCACGATAGAGTGCGGCATCAGCCTGCTTTAAGAGGCTATCTGCATCGGCAGGCTCGATCTCCATCGAACTTACCCCGAAGCTGGCGGTTACCTTGATACCATCCGTGTCACGCGCCGCAAGTGCGCGCCGCAAACGTTCAGCCAACTCCGAACCCTGTTGCAGACTCAAATCGGGTAGCATCAGACAGAATTCCTCACCACCATAACGAGCGATGACATCGGTCTCCCGAGCCCCCGTGCGCAGCACGTCGGCGACCATACCGATCACTTTGTCACCCACCGCATGTCCATAGGTATCATTGATGTCCTTGAAGTGATCGATATCGCACATCACGCAGCTGAGTTTTCCGCTATTGCGTTGCGCACGGTCGAAGGCGGCGTTCAAACTCTCGAATAAGCCGCGCCGATTGAGGCAACCTGTGAGCGAATCCTTCACGGCCAGGGACTGCAGCTCTTTATTCTGACGATGAATCTTATCCTGGCTGTCTTTGAGCATGCGCAGCATGCCCTCCAGCTCGGCGTTCTTCTCTTCCAGCTGGGTCACGTCATCAAAGGTGACAATCGTGCCGCACACCCGGCCAGCCTCATCCGCAATGGGCGCACTGTTGACCATCAACGTGCGAGTTCCATGCGTGTTGGTATCAAGGTACATCGGCACGCCGGTCATAACGCGGCCTTCTTTAAGAGTCGCATGCCAGGCGTAATGCAATGCGCCAGCCTCGGGAGTGGGATTCAACCAGGGCAGGCTCCTCAGCGTCTTCCCGAGCATCTCGGCAGGCGTAGTGTCCAACTTGGTCGCGAAACTGCGATTGGACAGCACAATATTTTCTTCGTCATCGGCCAGCACGACACCTTCCGCCAACACGTCCAGCGCGGCACGCACGCGCGACGGGATGACCGCGCTGGGGTCGAGATGTTTAAGTGCACGGCGAATCAGCAGGTAATAAAGAATCGCACCTGCGAGGGCCATGAAACCCAGCAGGCGCACAAAAGGATTGCTCAGTACACCACCCAAACCCGTCCCAGGAAGGGGCGTAAAGCTGACTTCCAAGGCGCCCCAACGCCCGGAGTTGGAGTAAATAGGGACAGTGACACGTTCCGGCGACATCACTGTACCTTCTGTCCAGAGCCTGCTGTGCTCGGCTGTCTCCAGCAACAGATCGCCACTGTTGCGACGCAAGCCTGCGGACAACACCTCCGGATAGCGCGCAACCAATGAGCGCACCAGGGCATCAACGACTTTCAGTGACGAATCGATCGGTAGGATTGAGACTTGCACGGCCAGGGTTTCGCAGAATTGCTGCCGTGCCTTCAATTCGCTGAGACGCTGGTCCGGCAGGAGACCGGCGAACTGTCCTAGCATCAGCAGGCCAAGGGTCAGGGTAACCAGGCCGAGTGTTATGCGTATGGTGTGCTGCGGAACGTTCATTTACCCGATGTTTTATCCGTCGATCGTGCATCCAGTAAGCGGGTGATACCCGGACTGTAGCGAACTTCCAAGGCCGCGGCGGCAGCCTGGGCACGTTGACGACGTCGACGCATACGCCGGTTAAGCGCCAGAATCGGCAGAGGATCAAATCGAGTCCATAACGGCAAGGATGTGAACAGGCTCGCTAACAAGGTACTGCCCTTGAGATACCAATTCGTCGCGCCCGCGAACAGGAACAGGGTCATGGTCTTGGCCGTGTCCATAATTATCTGTTGCGGAGCATCTTCCGCATGCGTTTCGTAGGCCGCCATCTGTTCACGCATGGTGGAAATCTCTTCCATAAATTCTGCACTGGCAATCGATGCGACTTCTAATTCATAGTGGCCATCAGTATGTTGAACAGACACTACACTGTGCGAATGTTTACGCTTCGGCGTAATACCGCCTGATGAAGGAGCCATCGCGGACATTGTATCCTGCGTATCTTGCGCGGATGTTTCTTCAGCTGAATCCTCCGCCGGCTGGCTTTCCTGTGCTGGCGTTGCTTCTTGGGGCGAATTCAGAACGACCGCACTAACCGCCGATTCATCCGGAACGACGTCGGTATCCATCCGCATAGTTGATGCTCTGGTTACACCACTCGATGCAGTCTCGGCGAGTATAACGGCAGCCGGCAGACTCAGCTGTAGAGATGCCAGGACGTTTTCAAATATGCCATCACTCACTGAAATCCGGATCTGGCGATCACCCTCAGTCGCCGTACCGGACTGATTGGTATAACGAATACTGCGGAGTACTGTCTGATAGGTCGAAACGGGTGCGGCCCCGGTTATGGTCAGGATGCCGTTTACCGCATCCCAGTTGGCCGTCAGGCCGGAATAGACTGACAGGAACAGAATATCCTCACCGCTCACAAAACCGTCTATGAATTGCACGGTGGCGGATTGGATAATGGGATTATCAATATCAGTCAATGTCAGTGTGGCCGCGATCTGCGCGGTGTCCGCCTCACCGCTGAAGTTGATGTCGGCTAACCCAGCGATGACCGGCGGGGCATTACTCGCGAAACTCACCTGAATTGCGTTGTTACTGGCGTTCGCATCCCAGGAATCCGAGGCGACACCCATAACCGAGGTCATTGTTCCGCTGCTGTCCGGGACGCTGAGCTTCAACAGGAGGCCACTGATTGCACCGCTGGGCAGATCGGCACCCTGACATACGACATTGCTTCCGATGGTATTGCATGACCAACCCACAGCATCCACCGATACATAGCTTGAACCGGACGCCGGCGTCAGCGCTAAACTTAGGCCTGTCGCAACATCGGGACCGGCATTGGTCACTTGAATGGCATAGTCCATTTGGCCAGCACGTACCACCGTGTTCGGCTCAACAACTGCCGAGACCGCGACATCGGCGCGACGCCGTTCAACAGCACCGATATCACAGGGGGCATTCAACACCCGATCCACACCCCGCAGATCGTTCACCGGACAGCTGCTGGTGACACTGCCTGGTTGAGCTGGATTCCCTGCATTCAACAAAGGACTATCATCGAAAGGGCGATGATATGCCACGAATGCATCGCTGTAGATCGCCAACAGTTCCAGGCGCGGATCACGTGGCGCCGCTGCAGTACCAACCTGATCTCCAGCCGCTGCGATGACCACACAACCTGCATCGTTGCCGATAAAATTATAACCATACGACGTCACCGTCGCGGCGCAATCCGGCGCTGCCACGTCATCATCGGTATTGCCGGCCAACACAGTATTACTCAGCCAGACCGGACCCGTAGAAAACACGCCACCGCCGTCTGCCATGCCGGCAGCGCGATTCGTGGTGACAGTACTTGAAAACAAACTGATTAGATCAGACGACCCGCCATTGATACCACCACCCGACAGCGTGGCTCTATTGCCGCTCAGGGTAGTATTCACCAGGGTAATCACACCATTGCCAAACAGCATGCCGATACCACCACCCGACTGCGCCGTGTTCGCACTTATCGTTGAGTCTTTAATGAGTGCCAGTGACATGAACGAATTGAATATCCCGCCACCGGTACTCGCGCTATTACCACTCAGCGTGGTTGCATCCATTTTGGTCACACGGAAGGTGAAATTCGCAAAGCCGCCGCCGTATTGAGTGGCGCTATTACTACTGATCCCGCAGCGGGTCAGATTCACCATGCCATCGTTCATCCAGGACCAGAGTGAGGCGTACACACCGCCGCCGGATTGCGCGCTGTTCCCGGTTATTTGCACATCGGTAAGATCCAAGCCACCGGTATTCGCCAGCAAGATGCCGCCGCCACTCGCCGTGGGTATGGCGCCGTTGCGGATAGTCAGACCCTGAATCTCGACTCGCTCCGCGGTGCTCATATGAAATACGCGATCCAGACCACCGCCATCTATGATGGTCTCGGACATGCCAGCACCGACAATGCGGGTGCCCTGGACAATATCCAGATCACCACTTACTGATAAATCCTCATCCGCGCCCGCGCGAGTCAGTACATACGTGCCGGCAGGTAGCTCAATGATATCCATGCCATCAAGAACGTTGGATTCCTGGATTGCCGCACGCAATGTGCATTCCTGATTTCCCGCGCCGGTTTCGCAGATTCCATCGCCTGGACTCGCATCAATGCGATCTTCCAGACTGTTGACGAGAAATGTTCTACCAAAGACCGCAATTTCATAGGCACCAATATCACAGGGTGTATTGATAGTCCGACCCGCACCGCGCGCATCATCCGCCATGCACGCATCGCCGCCGCTACCTGGCACGGCTGGATTAGCGCTGTCGATGGCCGGACTGGTCGCGGCCAGGGCATGCATGGGCACACCATTTTCCGCCACCGTTAATGGCAGCAATTCAGGATCGAGTGGTGAAACCGGGGTGCCGATCTGGTCACCCGCAGCGGGCGGCATACTGCAGCCGAGATTATTGCCCAGCAGGTTGTAACCAGCGGAGATAAGAGCGTCCGTACAATCCGGCGCTTCACCACCGCTATCGCTATTGCCCGCAACAATACTGTTGCGCACTGTTGCCGCAGTTATACCGTTGGCAAGACCGCCACCGTTACCCGTGCCATTGGCGTCGCTGTCGGCCAGGTTCCCGGTGATAGTGACGTTGTACAGCTGCGCGGTATTGTTACTCGTGATCATGCCGCCGCCATTTTGCGCGGCACGGTTACCACTCAACGTCACATTATAGAGTCGGGTATAGGCCGCAAGGCCTTCGGCAATACCGCCACCGCTACCCGTTGTGGCCGTATTGTCGTACAGGACTGAGTTGTTAATCACAACGGTTGAATAGACGTTGTACAGGCCGCCACCGGATACGGCCTGATTGTTGCGCAGCACAACATCGTTCAAGGTCAGGGTTGAGGAGTTACCGACTGTGGAGATGGCGCCACCGGTATTGAATGCAAAATAGCCTGGTGTATTGGCCCCGGCCACGCCGTTTTCGATAGTGAGATTCTCGATCACTACCGTGCCGGCATTGATCGCCTCGAAGGCGCGATCGATACCGCCCGCATCGATGATGGTGCGATCTGCTCCCTGGCCACGCACAGTGATAGAACTCAGTAGATCCAGATCACCTGTTACCGCGGCATGTTCCGCATTGCCGGGTATCGATAGGGTATAGGTACCCGACGGTAGGATGATGATGTCCGCGCCACTCAGCGCATTACTTTCCTGGACGGCGGCCCGCAAGGTACAGCGGCCGCTCGCATCCGCGCAGATCCTGTCACCCGGACTGACATCGACAGCGTCGTAGGACTCTGTCACCAGAAACAAAGTCGCCGAGGCTGGCTGGGCGACGCACAACAGGGAGGCCAGGCTCAGTACTTTGCGTGTCAGGTTGATCACGTCACATCCGAAAAAGAGTCAAATTTGTGACGGTATCGGCAATTCTGACACCGAACTTTAGACCCACCCCCTGCTTCCGGCTACCTGACACAGCCTTGTTGTGATCACATAAATAAATATAAATAACATGTAGATAATGAAGAATCCGGCGAGGCATACCTTCCATTCTGCCGAGGGATTGACGACATCTTTTACACTAGCCGCCGATTATCAACGTCTGATGGAACCTCGCATCAGCAGCTCCAACAGGACCGCATTGGCCGTGGCGTAGCCTTCCATGAGCGCCAGCCCCGCCCCCAATAGACCGCCGGAGGCCTGCAGCGATTCGACGCCACGCTCGGTCAGCCGCTCGCGCCGCAACACCCCGACGAAGCATCCATTGGCATCTATAACCGGCAAGCGCGGATGACGCAGCCAGGCAGGATGGCCAATGACGCTGCTGCTGCGCGCCCCTTCCGGGAGGGCGGTCAGCGCCTGAAGCGATAGGGAGCCGACGCGAAGATGGGGATGGGCCGCATACAACTGCCGCACGGTCAGTACGCCCACAAACCGGCCGTCATGCGCGGTGATGTAAATGTGATATCCGGATTCATCCGGCTCCCGGTCCAGGCGCTGCAATACCTGCTCGACCGTGCTCTCAAGTGGAAAGCTCAAGACCTGTCGATCCATCAGGACCGCAATACTGTCCTGGGCGCGTTCAATAGCGGCACGAATCGCGCTGACCGTACGCGGCGATAATTCACTGAGATAACGCTCACGTTCCGCCAGCGGAACGCGACGCAGAATATCGGCAACATTGCGCAAGGGCAGTGCCGACAGCAGCGCAGCAACGCGAACCGGATCGAGATGATGGAGAGTACGCGCAACCGTCACAGCCGGTAATCGTAGTAGCAGTGCAACGGCACTGGATATTTCCAGATTTTCCATAGCCCGCGCTTGCTCCACTGGCAACAGACCAGCCAATACCTCCGCTGCCGCCTCCGGATGGCGTTCCAAAAACTGCTGCGCAAGCTGATCGGCCGGTAGCATGGGTGCGTCTATTGGCCTGACTGCAGCAGTTCGGCACTGTGCAACTCGAACAGATGCGCCGGGATGCAATGTTCGGCCTTTTCCGCCTGCAGACGCACGGCGGTCGCGGTTATTTCCAGCACCACCCCTTCCAGTGCCTGGATACGCACGCGCTGACCGATTTCCAAGCTCTGACGCAAGCTGCGCGCGGCAATCAGATTGCTCACATAGAAGCGCGCACCCAACCCGAACGACAATGCCGCGCCGCCCAGGACGGCGGCGACCAATACGGTGAGAATGCCGGTAAGAAAGCTGACTTGAATACCGATCTGTTCAGCACCGATGAGCAGCGCGGTGCCAAGGATCGCCATCTGCACACCGCGCCCGAGAAACTCCGCCTGACTGATACCGGCCGATTCGGCCGCCGCCTCGGTCAGATCACGCGCAAGATTGCCGATGAATACACCCGCCAACAGAATGACCACGCCGGCAATCAATGCCGGCAGATAGGCGACAACCTTGGTGAGCCATTCGGCAAACACCTTGACGCCAAGAATGTCCGCGGCGGCGGTAAGAAAGAACAACATGACCAACCAGAACACCAGGCTACCGACCGTTTTGCTGGAGGGCCGCCGCAGATGGGTCGAGGGAATCGACGTGCGTGTTACAAATCGGTGCCAGAGCCGATCTGCACCGACCAGCAGGCGCACACTCAGCGCCTTGAGCAGTCGTGCCACCAACCAGCCCACAACCAATAGCGCCAGCGCCGCCAACAGGCTCGGCAGATAACTGATAACCCGCCCGATCAGCATCAGGCCACTTTGCTGCAGTTGCTCCGCCCAGGCTGCATAACTGTCCATTTCCGCCCCCCTTCTATAAACACCCATCTCCACGCTGACATCAGCTTAACGCATTCGCCCCACGGTGGCGTAGGTGCAGGCTATCGCTTATAGTCTCGCCCGATATGACCACACCCGTTCTCATCTGCGACGATTCCAGTTTTGCCCAGAATCAAATGGCGCGCGCACTCCCGAGCAATTGGGACGTAACCCTGTCTTTCGCGGCCAATGGCGCGGAGGGCCTGGATGCGCTTCGAGCCGGCAAAGGCGACATTCTGTTCCTTGATCTCAATATGCCGGTGCTGGATGGATATGAAGTGCTGGAAGTCATCCGCCGCGAAGTCCTCAATACCATGGTCATTGTCGTGTCCGGAGATATTCAACCCGAGGCGCGCACCCGCGTGCTGGCCCTCGGCGCCCTGGATTTCATCAAAAAACCGATCGACGCCGTCAAGATCGGGGAAATCCTGGATAAATACGGTATACGGGGCGCGCCCGGCGCGGCCCAACCCGAGATCGACATTAAAGTCGACGCACTGGACCGCGTTCAGGAAATCGCCAACGTCGCGATGGGCCGCGCCGCGGATCTGCTGGCAAGGTTACTGGGTGCCTTCGTCAAGCTACCGGTGCCCAAGGTGCGCATGATCGAAGGCAGCGATCTGCACATGGCACTCTCGGCCATCGAATCCAGTACGGCCGTATCCGCCGTCTGCCAAGGCTTTATCGGCGCAGGCATTGCCGGTGAGGCCATGCTGACCTTTACCGAATCGAGCTTTGCCGATATTGCTAAACTCATGCGACATGAGGGCGAGATCGATGACAATGCGGAATTGGAATTGCTGATGGACGTTTCCAGCATTCTGATAGGCGCTTGTCTGAAGGGCATTGCGGATCAACTGGATATCAATTTCAGCCAAGGGCATCCGGTCGTGCTGGGCCGGCATGTCAACATCTCTGAACTGCTCGATCATAATGCCTCGCGCTGGAACCGCACACTGGCCATCGAAATCGAGTACCGTATTGAAAATCGCAATATCAACTGCGACCTCATGCTGCTATTCAGCGAAGACTCGCTGACCACGCTGCATGACCGTACTTCCTTTTTGGATTTCTGACCAAGCATGTCCAGCTCCAATTCCAACATCGATGGATTCCACTGGCTATTGGACATGGTGCAGACCCTCGACGTGGGTCTGATGGTGCTCGACCGTGAGTATCGCGTCATGCTCTGGAACGGCTTCATGGAAAACCACAGCGGCCAGCCCGCCGCCTATGTGATCGGCAACAATTTATTTGAACAGTTTCCGGATATCCCCAAGAACTGGTTTCAACGCAAGGCCGAATCGGTGTTCCTGCTGGAAAGCCGCGCCTTCACGACGTACGAACAGCGTCCGTATCTGCTGCGTTTCAAGAATTATCGACCCATTACCGGCACGGCGGAATTCATGTATCAGAACATGACGCTGATCCCGCTGCTCTCGCCGGACGGAAAGATCAATCACATTGGCGTCATCCTGTATGACGTGACCGATATCGCCGTCGGCAAGCAAGCGCTGGAAACCGCCAATAGCACTCTCGCAAAACTATCGCGCACCGACCGGCTGACCGGGTTGAACAACCGCGGCTATTGGGAAGAGTGTCTGCAAGTGGAGTTCGCGCGTTTCCAACGCACAAAACAGCTCAGCACACTGATCATGTTCGATATCGACCATTTCAAGAAGGTCAACGACACCTACGGCCACCAGGCCGGCGACGAGGTGATCCGCCTGACCTCGAAAACTCTCCAAAGCAGCATCCGTACCACGGACATTGCAGGACGCTACGGCGGCGAAGAATTCGGTGTGATCCTGATCGATACCAACGCGGAACAGTGCCAGTATCTGGCCGAACGTCTGCGCAAGAAGATTGCGGCGCTGAACGTTGGCTTCGAGCAGCATGAAATCAAATTCACCATCAGCCTGGGTATTGCCGAGGTCAGCACGGCAATGGGTGATCACGCTGCCTGGATAAACGCCTCCGACCAAGCGCTTTATCAGGCCAAACATGGCGGCCGTAATCAGAGCGTGGTTTTCACCGGCTAGTACCTAAAGATACCGGCGCGAATACATATAAATCCTTATATTACAGCAAGTAACAGACTTTACCCTGATCAATTATTAGCGCGTCACGTTTCGCTAATATGTCAAACCTCTGGCAACCACTCGATCAAGGGGACTGTTCATGAGCTCGATCCAACCACACAACCAAGACCGCCTGCACAATCTACTCACCGCCAACATGCTCTTCGGCGTAGCTGCTTGCGGCGCCGCCATCTATTTCATGGTCACCGGCGAGTACACCAACCTGCCAGCCCGTCAAACAACCGAGGCATTGCTTAAGGAACCTCTGATTAAGTTGATCAAGCGAGCAGATGCAAGGCGCAGCCGGGTGAAAAAGCGGAGTTTACACGGCGTAAATGAGCATTTTGAGCCCGGTTGCAACACAGCAGCTGCC
>Ga0180009_10001119_pt1 | contig 33519 bp, 28 predicted proteins | sample OS_PC_MetaG_FD_123537 | JGI IMG/M metagenome (GOLD analysis project Ga0180009, IMG submission 123537) | Groundwater microbial communities from the Aspo Hard Rock Laboratory (HRL) deep subsurface site, Sweden - OS_PC_MetaG | ecosystem: Environmental > Aquatic > Deep subsurface > Groundwater...
CCACACATGAGCCCGGTGAGGTCATATCCGCTTACGCTTTTTAGTACTTTGCCTCCTGTCTTTATTACCTCCCCAGAAGGCAGCACCACTTCGAGGCCCAGAAGGTAATCCCTTGTCACGCCGTACTTTACCCCCCTTGGGCCACCCGCATTCAAGGCAACATTTCCACCAATGGTAGAGACAAACAGGCTGGCCGGGTCAGGTGGATACATCAGGTTGTACTGGGCCACCTCTTTCTGCAGGTCAGCATTCACCACACCGGGCTGCACAACAGCACACATGTTTTCAGGGTCGATCTCCAGGATCTTGTTCATGCGGTGGAAGGCTATAATAATACCCCCTCTCCTCGCCACTGAACTTCCACAAATATTAGTGCCGGCTCCGCGCGGTATGATGTTTACCAATTCCCGGTTTGCCACACGCATAATCTTAGAGATTTCCTCCCTGCTACCAGGAACTACTATTGCATCCGGCATAAATTCCGGCAGGAAGCCATCATAGGAATATGTGGCAAGATCCTCGGGCGTGTCAAGAAACCACGCATCGCCCACAATGGAGCGGAAATCATCAGCTACTGATGTTGAAATCATACAAGTCCTCCATCAAATGATCATTATTTTGTTTGAAATAAGACAGGTCGCAGGTTTCCCTCACTTTCAAAAGACATAGCTCCCAATTCCTCCATTAACTCCAGGTCCTTTCTTCCTTTAGCCTCTTCTAAAAGGGCTTCTGAGATATCCAGCTCGGCGATTTCCAGGGTGTTTTTAATGTGGACCACCCTTGCCTCTGTCGGATCTATTGCCCCGATGGTGTTCAAGGCAGCTTCAAAGGCTTCTCTATCTGTTTTAAGGGCAATAGGAATTCTCCCTTTCTCAGGGGTCATACCTGCGATGGAATTGGTGGCCGTGACCCCCAAATCTATCTTTTCAAAAAGCCTCTGTGTGGTATAATCGGCCAGACCAACACCGATCGCATTTCCATGTGATTCCTCAGCCAGATCCAGTACAACGATTCTTGTAATTTTACGTTTTTCCGGTTCCTTTTCCCCAATAAACATGATCCTGCCAATGACATTGGTATCCATACCTGTACCGCTTATATTTTTGCCCATCTTATCCACAATCAGGACATGTATGTCGTCGAATGGAAGCCTGGCCATCAAAGTTTTGGCCCTGACTAACAGCTTTTTTTCTTCAACCAAAAATTGGGAATGCGGAATTGCTTTAATAATTGCTGTTTCATCGTACACGTTTTCAATTAGGGCCACGCCGAACAAAACCGGGAGATTTTCCAGGATAACCCGACCAATTTCGGGAATGACCTCTCGATATCCATAAGCGACGGTTTGCTTGTGCACCTGAATACACCCCTTGTGTTTTCCTAACCCAATGGCCATCATCTTCATAAGCCCGCTTTCAATAGGTCCTTCAAATTCGGTGTGGGGTTTGATTCGGTTCACAACAATAACTCCATCGGCCTCTGCTGCATTTTTATCCACCAGAACGGAGAAACCAAAACAAGACTTCCCGATCTCCACAACCTCCATGGAAGAGACAATTGGAGCACCCACGGACTCTTCAGTGATATTAAGGCTCCGCAGAACCTCCACCTGGCCTTCGGCTGTACCGCCGCCATGACTCCCCATGGTGGGAATAAGGAAAGGTTTTGCAGAGTTTTCTTTCAAGACGCGGACCAAGTGCCTCAAAACCCGGTCAATATTTGCCACTCCCCGACTCCCGGCAGTGATGGCGATGCGTGCCCCTGGATTTATCAGAGAGTTGATCCGGATGGATTCCAACGCATGACTCAAGGCCTCCTCAATATTATCTACCTTAGGCACATCGAAGACCTGGCGTATATGATACATCTCAGGATAATTCATCTTCCATCCACCTTATGCAATATATGGCTTTTAAAAAGTTTTTGGGTAATCTGGCATACGACCTTCATAGAGATTTCCCGCCTGGGCGGGTTTGCTGAGAAACTGGAAACTTGATAACCCCCAAGGATATCGAAATACCTCCAAGTTTCAAGTTTCGAGTTTCAAGTATCATTCGTAGTGTGCTGTGGTGCGATTCACCCCTTAGCGGGATTATTGCCGGTGTGGATTTGCAACGTTAACAGGGTTTACATCACCGGACCAATCTGCCATGGTACGAACTCGTCGTCTCCAAAACCGAGAAGCTCACTCCTTGTCTGTTTTCCCGAGGCGGTTTCCAGAATCAGCCGGAAAATAGCCTCACCCATCTCCTGGACAGTGGACTGACCGTCCACAATGAGGCCGCAATTGACATCCATATCATCGCTAAGCCGGCGATACATCTCTGTATTGGAGGCCAGTTTTAAGGTGGGGACCGGCTTGAACCCACAAACGCTGCCACGCCCTGTGGTAAAGCAGATGACGTTGGCGCCGCCCGCCACCATGCCCGTCACGGAAACAGCATCGTAACCGGGAGTATCCATAAAGACCAGGCCCTTGGCAGAAACAGGTTCGGCATATCCGTAAACTTCCATCAGATTCGTGGTTCCGCCCTTGGCCGCCGCGCCCAATGATTTTTCCAAAATGGTTGTCAGCCCACCCGCCTTGTTGCCAGGAGTTGGATTGTTGTTGATCTCTCCGCCCAGGCTTGATGTGTGTTCCTCCCACCACCGGATATACTGGACCAGTTTTTCCCCCACATCACGGTTCACAGCTCGCCTAATGAGCAAATGTTCAGCCCCATAGATTTCAGGGGTTTCACTCAAAATGGCGGTTCCACCATTTTTCACCAAAAGGTCTACAGCAACTCCCAGGGCCGGGTTGGCCGATATGCCTGAGTAAGCGTCAGATCCGCCACATTCCAGAGCAAGCACTAAACGACTCGCCGGCACATGATGCCTCTCTACGTGGTTGGCCTCAGCGAGCATTTCGCGGACACTTGCGACACCTTGACGTACGGTCTCCTGTGTCCCGCCTGCCTTTTGAATCTCTATCGCACGCAAAAAGGGTCCTTGTTTTAGATGCATATTCTCAACAAGGCAGTCCATGTGATTTACCTCACAGCCAAGACCTACAAGGAGTATGCCTGGAAAATTTGGATGACGTGCATAGCCTGCCAGGGTCCGCTGCAGCAAAACGAACCCCTCGCCATCGGGAACCATGGCGCAACCGGTTCCGTGTCCCAGGGAGACCACGCCATCCACATTAGGAAATTCAGCCAGTCTATCGCTGGAAAACGACTCAGCTATAAAACGGGCCACGCTGGCCGAACAATTTACAGTGGACAGGACCCCTATGTAGTTGCGCGTAGCTACACGACCATCTCTGCGAACAATGCCATTAAACGTGGCCCGTCCTTCCCTGGGTATAACCTCTGTAAAACGGGCGCCTGCGCCAAAGGAGTAATCCCTGATGAAATCTCCCATCTCCAGGTTGTGAGAATGTACGTGATCACCCGGTTGTATGTCCTTAGAGGCAAACCCTATAATTTGGCCATATTTCCTAACCGGATTATGAGCTTTTATTTCGCAGATGGCGATTTTGTGACCGGCAGGCACGTTTGCATTGGAGATCATACCACCTGGACCGATCACGTCCCCATGGGCAAGGTTCGTCAAGGCAACTGCCACGTTATCTTGAACGTTAAGGCAAACCGTCATGGACTTTGTTTTGTTCATAATTCTACCTGAGGTTTAATCCGCGTTAATCCACCCTACCCCCTTATCCTTAAGATAATACTTCCCGCTATCTGTCATGCCAATAATATTATTAGCGATCATGTATTGTATCGCCTTAGGCCGGTAATCTCTGATCCCGATTCGAAATACGCCTTTTTTTGCATATGGAAGCTCTATTGCTGAAGATGGGTCAAGTGCTCCTTTTTGTTCAAGATCCTTGACAATGGATAGGTATGTCTGTCTCATCCTCCACGCATGAAACTTCCTGGTAAGAATATAAACCACTATCAAGATACAGATAGCAAAAATGGTTCGGCCGGTTTCAGACATATGTGTATCAGAATTCCTTGAACTTAGTGAGAATAAAACTGTAAAGCAATTTTATTGCTTGATCCCGAATTTGTTCACCATTATACTGGCACATCACTTGAACGCGTTTGAGTTTTATGCCAGCATGGTCGGTAAAATCAAGGAGATTTCAAAAATAACCTAACAAAGTTTGTCCCCAGATCCAAGCTGTTTTTTTAAAGCCCTGTGCGCTCAGCCCCATGCACCATGCGTTTCAACTATAAACATGGAGGTACTAAGATGATTCCTGAAATCAAGAAAATATTTTACGCAACTGACCTTTCCGAGAACGCCCGGTACTGCTTTGGTTATGCGGCAAGCCTTGCAAATCGTTATGGAGCCGGGATCACCATACTCCATGTTCTGGAGGATGTATCTGCCTACCAGGATAGCCTGGTAATTAATGTTATTGGAAAACAGAAGTGGGAAGAACTTAGAAAAACCAACGAGCAGAAAGTTCTTGACACGATTAGAGAACGTCTTGAAAAATTCTGTGTGGATGTAAGCCGCGAGCTTCCCGCCTGCCCTTTTATTACGGATGATATCATTGTAAAAATAGGGAATCCCGTGGAAGAAATCCTGCAGGAAATCGAGGCCAGCGGCTGCGATATGGTCGTGATGGGGACCCATGGCCGTGGGATACTGGCTAACGCCATGATGGGGAGCACTTCAAGGAGGGTGCTAAGGAGATGCAAAAAACCTGTGCTGGTGGTTCGGCTGCCTGAAGGGGAAGAAACCTAAAGGCTTTTCCCAATAACTTTCGACCTGTGCGGTTAGATTGTTAAAACTCTCTGTAAGATGGTTTCAAAACTTTAGGTACTTATTCTGATTTCCTTTCTATCTCCAGCTTTTTCAACTCCTTTCGCATAATCTTGCCGGTGGCGGTCATGGGGAGTTCGCTCACGAACTCAATCTCCCGAGGGTATTCATGAGCTGCCAGCCGAACCTTCACAAATTTCTTTATATCCTCTTCAATCTCCGTGCTCGGTGCTACCTCAGATTTAAGCACTATAAATGCCTTTACAACCTCTGTCCGGACCTTGTCCGGGCTGCCTATGACAGCCACCATGCTCACTGAAGGGTGCTTCATAAGACAGTCCTCAATCTCAGCGGGACCTATACGATAACCCGAACTCGTGATAACATCGTCCTTTCGGCCAACAAACCAGAAATACCCATCCTCATCTCTTTTGGCCAGATCTCCTGTGAGTAACCAGTCGCCTACATACTTTTCTTTGGTTGCCTCAGGGTTTTTCCAGTATTCCAGGAACATAACCGGATCGGGGCTTTGAATAGCAACCTCTCCAACGTTGCCTGTAGGCAAAGGCATCCCAGAACCGTCCACTACCTCAACGATGTGGCCGGGGATTGCCCTCCCCATTGAACCTGGTCTGGTTTCCATGACCTCTGAACAGCTCCCCACCACCAAATTGCATTCAGTCTGGCCATAAAATTCGTTTATGGTCAAGTCCATCACTTCTTTGCCCCAATCAAGGAGCTCTTCACCCAACGTCTCCCCCCCGCTCCCGATGGTTCGCATGTGATAATCATGCCGACTATGCGGGTCTTTGACCTGGCGCATCATTTTCAGCGCTGTCGGCGGCATAAAGGCATTACGGATGCTATACTTTGCCAGGAGGTGAAATGCCTCCTCCGGGTCAAATTTCTTTGCACGGTGGGCAACTACCGGAATTCCGTGGTGCCAACTTGGGAACAGGACATCGATAAGCCCGCCAATCCATGCCCAGTCAGCAGGTGTCCAGAAAAAATCATCTTCTTTTGGAAAAAAATTGTGGGGAAACTCCACACCGGGAAGATGTCCCAACAGGGTTCGGTGGGCATGCAGGGCACCTTTGGGGGGACCGGTGGTGCCTGATGTGTAAATGATCAGGGCCGGATCATCTGCTTTTGTTATAACAGGTTTAAAATCAGCAGACCCCTTTTCAATCAAGTCCCAAAAATCCAGCACCCTTTCTTGCTTTTCACCACCTGTTACGATGAGAACTTTAAGGTCTGGAAGCCTTTCCCATATCTCCAGAATCTTGTGCAGATTAGCCTCGTCCGTGATAATTCCTTTGGCCTGGCTGTTAGACAGCCGGTACTCAAGAGCGTCAGTGCCAAAAAGCGTAAAAAGAGGGATCGCAATTCCACCGGCCTTATATATGGCAATATGCGAAATTGCGGTCTCAGGGGATTGAGGCAGCAGGATACCTATCCGGTCCCCTGTCTTTATCCCTTGCGCCTGCAAGCCATTGGCAAACCTGTTTGACAGTCTTTTCAGGTCCCAGAAGGTATATTGTTGAACTTGCCCCTTTTCATTCTCAAAGATCAAGGCCAGGCGGTACCTTTGATGTGCCCACTTATCGCATATGTCGACACCAATATTATAAAGTGCAGGGATGTTCCAGCGAAAGGAGTTATAGACTTCTTGATAGGTCTTACCTGGTTTTAGCATGTGTTATCAGTATTATATATTCAGCCTTGCGAGCCCGGTATTACGAGCCAGGTTAGACACAACAGGCTTTACCGTGATAATGGTGCAAGTGCCTAAAGTTAAAGAATTCTGATTTTTATTTCACGAGTACGCCGGCAAGCCATGTGATGGTTTTGGGCCATATCACTACGATGATCAGCCCAACCTCCATAAGTCGCCAGAAGGGGAAAGCCCCCCAATAGATATCTGATGTTGTTACTTCAGGGGGCGCTACTCCTTTAAGGTAGAACAAGGCATACCCAAAGGGCGGTGTTAGAAAAGAGTCCTGGAGCATAACAGCGATGACCACAACAAACCAGATCTTATCAAATCCCAATTCTGCCGCAATGGGGAGGAAGATTGGAAAGCATATCATGATAATGCCGATCCAGTCGATGAACATCCCGAGGAAAAAGAGGATAATCATCATGACAATAAATGTACCCCATTTTCCAAGTCCAATACCCATGATGAAGTCTTTCACAACGTCGCCGCCACCTGAGCCCATGAACACGCTGGAAAAACAGGAAGCGCCCACAAGGATGATAATCACCATTGCCGTAGTCCTGGAGGTATTGACAACGGCAGATTTAAAACCGCTCCAGGTGAACTTGCCATATGCCAAATTCATCAGGAGTGCGAGTACGGCACCAACTCCCGCTGCTTCGGTCGGGGTAGCAATCCCTGCAAAGATGGATCCCAGCACACCCAGGACAAGGATAACGGGAGGTACAAGTGATTTTATTACTCTAATGAATAACTGTTTCCCTGAGATAGATGCCCTTTCTTCTATGCTTAGAGGGGGTCCATCTTCAGGTTTGAACCAGCATCTGATTAAAATATACAGGATATAAAGGCCTGACAGGATAAGGCCCGGGATCACGGCTCCCGCAAAAAGCTTGCCCACAGATACTGCTGCCTGATCGGCCATGACAACGAGCATAATGCTCGGTGGAATTAGGATCCCAAGTGTGCCGCCCGCACAGACTGCCCCGGATGCAAGTTTTTTGCTATAACCGTATCTTAACATCACCGGCATTGACAAAAGACCCATTGTAACAACCGATGCCCCAATAATTCCCGTGCATGCCCCAAAGAGGGTTGAAACAATAACGACAGCGACGGCAATACCTCCCCTTATGGGACCAAACAGGTATCTCATGGTATCGAACAGGTCTTCGGCTATGCCTGATTGATCCAATATTTGGGCCATGAATATAAACAGGGGGATCGCAACAAGGATATAATTATCCATTGTGCCCCAGGTCTGGTTTATAAACATATAGAAGCACGATGGACCCCAGCCAATATAACCGAATATCACGGCCAGGCCGCCCAAAACAAAGGCAAGGGGGTGCCCCATGAAAAGGCCGATCAAAAGCCCGCCGAACATGCCGATAGTTATGAATTCTGCACTCATCTCTCTGCCCCCCTTACAGCCTGCATTATACTCCGAATAAAATTTGACAGACCTTGAACCAGGAGCAGTAAAGCAGTTACCGGGATAACTGTTTTTACTAAAGGAACTATGGTCAGTGCAGCAGACTGGCTTGTTTCATGTATTGACCAGGATGTATAGGCATATAAAATCCCCTGTATCAGAAGAACAATCAGGAAGGGAAAGAAAAAAACCAGGTGGGTGAAACAGTCAAGGATCCCCCTTGTCCTTGGCGAGAAGCGCTGATAGATAATGTCTATACTTACATGGCCCCGATAAAGGAGGGTATAGGCCGCTACCAACATGAAATGGGGGCCGTAAAGATAGTCCGTGACCTCAATTGACCATATATGGGGCGCGTTAAAAACCCTCCTTGATATGACCTCAAACACTACAACACCGGTAAGAGGAACAATCAGCCAGACAAAAATCCTGCCAGACCATTCGCTGACATTATCCAAACCTTGCAAGAATGACTTGAGCTGCATTTGAATACCTTTCCTTAAGAATCCATACCCGGGAAAAGTGGCTCTGATCTATTCCAGGAAGGAGTCCAATCGTGGTTGTTTTTCCGGGGATTATGCTGGAGTAATGGAGAATTGGAGTAATGGAAAAACCAAAAAACATAACATCCCGAAATCATACATTTTTACCCAACACTCCAGTTCTCCAATACTCCAACACCCCCGAGCAGACGTTCCAGATAGTGACAATTACATCTGACTACGCCCATTGAGCATAAAAGGTTTTCCAAGCCGTACGTAGGCCCAATGGACGCGCGTCTCTAAGTTGAATATTAAAGAGGCCTTTGAAGTGTTTTCTCCAAAGACCTCTTTCTCGTTTATTCCATTCCCATTTCCTTCAACGCAGCCTGTACCTTATCCACATAGGTGGGATGGAACCCATAACCAAATTTTCCGGTCATGTCTCGCCAGTCCTTATATTCATCAAGATAGTCCATCTGGGATTTTAGGATTTTCCTAAAAAGTCCTGGCCTCTCCTTGGCCGCCATTATGATATACTCGCCCGACAACTCGTCTAACTTTTTCAGGCTCTCATCATCCAGTTTGACGATCTCGGTGCCCTTTTCAATGAATTTCTCAATGGCCCTACCTGAGTCTGCCTCATAGAAGGTAAGACTTTCCATGGCCGCAGCCTTACACGCGGTTGTAAATATGGCCTGGTCTGTTTTTGATAATTTATCCCATGCCTTCAGATTCACCATAACGCCCACCTGGGATGCCGGCTGGAACCAGCAAGGGACACTCCAGTACTTGGTAATCTCGGCAAAGCCCATCTCCCAGTCAATACCGGGGGCGCTGAACTCCGCGCCATCCAGGGTTCCTCTCTCCATGGCCAGATATATCTCGCCGCCGGGCATACTGACAGGCGATCCACCAAGCTGCTGGAGAATCCAGATGGTGCCACGGGCAGGGGTCCTCAGCTTCTTGCCTTTATAGTCGGCAATTGATTTGATAGGACCGGTCTTCGCGGTGGTTCGAAACCCGGACTCAGAAGTTGTTGCTCCCAGGTTGAAATATCGCATCCCGAATTTTCCGTAGGCCTCGTTATAGAGCGCCTCGCCGCCAAATTGATAATACCAGGTTACATAGTCCATATTGGTGAATCCATAAGGCATAGAACCGAGGAAGTCAAAGGCAGGGTCTTTGCTAATCCAGTAACTGGACCAGTCGCCAACGGCCTCCACCACGCCCTTACTGCAGCCGTCAAAGTACTCAAATGCCTTCATGAGTGAACCGGAAGGAAACCATGTTATCTCAAACCTCCCGTCGGTCATCTCCTTGACATACTTAATCATCGACTTGTCACCGTGATAGAGATTAATGGCCGGTGTCCAGGTGCTGCCCATTCGCCATTTGATCTTTTTGTCTTCCGCAACAGCCGGGTTGAAAGCCATAAAGACAAAGCAAGTGATTATGATTGCCGACAAACCCAATAGAAAAATCTTCTTTTTCATTTCTTCCTCCTTTTTTTAGTTAAAAATGAAATTCTTACTCCCATTAATTAGACCTATCCTCTTCACTCACCTCCTTTCTTTCACTATTGATGTTGTTACCAACCTATCCTTCAGCCCTATACTTCATTCCTGGATAACTTGCAAGGGTTTTATGAGATTTTGTCCTCCCCCTAAGCCATCTCCGCCATAAATACGGCAGAGTCTAAGGGATCAGGAGTGGCTAATCCAAGAAAGATTGAGAGGAATTCATCTTTAGGACGGTTTTTCAGTCTTTTTGTCCGCATAGGTTAGTACCATGCCTCCATCAAATAGGAGATCCCCACCCACGAGATACTTTGCAAAGCGGGAAAATCCGAAGATGAATAGGTTTGCCACCTCAATGGGACACATCATTTCCTTGATACGCGAATGTCCCATCATAACGTCACGCACGACCTCTTCGGGTGTTATTCCGCGCTGTTCGGCCTGAGCGGGTATCTGATTCAAGGCCAGTGGTGTTCTCACAAATCCGGTGCTCAAGGTGAAAGAACGGACCTTTCCCTCGCCTTCGGCAGAAATGGATTGGCTCAAGGCCCTCAACCCAAACTTGGTGATGTTGTATACCGGTTTATTGATTGTGCAGATGTGCGCATGGACCGAGGCCATATTGCCGATAACGCCTGTCCCATCACTGCTTTTCTTCATATGCGGGATAGTTAGTTTGGAAAGGTAGAATGGGGCCCGTAGCATTAGTCTTTGCATCAGGTCATATTTCTCCATGGGGAAATTTTCCACAGGATCGATGTGCTGGATACCCGCTATGTTAACCAGGTATTTGACTGTTCCCAGCTTGGCAGCCTCTGCCACGGCATGCTCAATATCCTCATCTTTGGTCAGATCAGTTTTGATAAAGGCCATCTGACCGCCCATCTCACGGGCCATTTTCTGAGTTTTTCCCCCTTCCTCTTCGTTGATATCCAGACCCGCTACCATCAAATTATTTTCGGCCGCGGCAATAACTGTGGCCCTCCCAATCCCGGTCCCGGCCCCGGTTACAATGCAGACGTTGTCTCCATTAAAATTTTCATCCTCTAAAACCAGTATCTCATCTCGCTTTATACCCGGCTCATTGATATCCATCTTTCCCCTCCTCTCTTAATCCTTTTAGAATAGCTTTGCAGGAACATGCGCTGAGCACTTATGGAAGCTTTACATTGGATGACTATAATCTTACTATTCTGCTAATTGCAAGCTTTGCAATCCAGCAATTTGGCACGAAATACTTTTTTGTTCAAACCCTGCGAGAGATTTCCCATGGCCTACAAAAAAAAATCCCAATTCCGTGATTCCCACCGCTGGTTGGTCTTTGGTTTACTCTCCTCCGTCTACTTTCTTGTTTACTTTCACCGGGTCTCCATTTCGGTGATCGCGCACGATCTCTTGACCGCCTTCCAGACCCATGCCACGGCATTGGGATTCATGTCCTCCATGTATTTTTATCTTTACGCACTGGAGCAACCTCTTGTGGGCTATCTGTCCGATCGTCTCGGCCCGCGACGGGTTGTGGGATTCTGGTCTTTGGCCGCAGCCTTGGGTTGTGTTCTGTTCGGGTTAGCCCCAAGCATTGGCTGGGCCGCGGCAGGCCGAGCACTCATCGGTCTTGGGGTGGGCGGCGTTTATGTCCCGGCCATGAAGGCCTTATCACAGTGGTTCCGAAGAAAGGAATTTGCCACCATGACCGGACTGCTGCTGGCTTCAGGTAATCTGGGGGCGATCATGGCTACGACGCCGCTGGCGTGGACGGCCAATACATGGGGATGGAGATCGAGTTTCTTGATCATCGGCGGAGTTACGCTTGGACTTGCCTTTGCCACTCTGCTGCTTATTCGGGATCATGAAGAAACGGTTGAATCAATGCATAAGGAACCCGCCTCAGTGGGTGAACAGGCAGGGACTCTTAAAGGATCTGCAACCCAGGTTCTTACCTCCCTGCGATTCTGGGTCCTGGCGGCAATTTTCTTCGGATCCTTCGGGTCCTATCTTACTTTCCAGGGCCTATGGGCCACACCATTCCTTATGACTATTCTCAATCTGGATCGTCTGCACGCGGCCGGGCTCAACATGCTTGTTCCCATTGGATTTATAGTTGGCGCCCCTTTGACGGGATGGCTTTCAGACAAAGTCTTTCACAACAAGGCCCAGATACTTATTTGTATTTTGGCCATGATGACAGGCATATGGGTAGGGCTCACGTTTGGGGCTCATGCACTGGGAAGGGGAGGCATAATCCCTTTGTTGTTTTTTATGGGAGGCGCCACTGGAGGATTAGGCACCATCCTTTGGGCATTAGTGCGGGAGACCACCCCCGACCCCATCCTGGGACTCACCACAGGCCTCCTCAATCCATCGCCCTTCCTCGGCGCGGCTATTCTACAGGTATGGACTGGGACCATACTTGACCATGTTGGTCGTGTGGATGGCATTTATCCACCCGCGGCCTACAGGAACGCATTCATGGTGTGCCTTGTGATTATTGCCTGTTGCCTGATCCTCTGCACAACCCTGAGGCGATATCTGTCCGCAAGTGATTGAAAGGACGCAACTTTTCACCCCCCATTCGCCTTGCTCTCTTGAGACGCAAAGAAAGTTCATCTCAACCAGGAATCAAGTCGGACTTTTCTATGGCAGCAGCTATAAAACCACTCAGGCTGTTGAGAAGCAAAAGGTCTTCCTTGCGGGAGCTGTCATAAGGCCCTCGGCGTGAGTCAACGTAGATGGCGCCCCTGGTTTTTTTGTTAATTATCATGGGGGCACACAAGACAGATCTGATCTGCAAGGTATCCATACTCTCCAGAGGTTCAGGTTGAGCTTCATAGGTTGTATTGGATACCTTGATCGCCTTGCCGTTCTTTGCAACCCGGTCAAGCACTGTGTGGCTGTAATGGATGGCACCCTTTGCTTCATCTTGTCTTGACCTGGTTACTACCTCCTTTAACTTGTTTTTTTGGTTATCAAAAAGAATGATGCTTACCCTGTCAATTCTCGGGAGGGTTTCGAACATGGAATCCAAAATCATCTCAAGCGCCTCACTAATTTCTAATGACTGCTCCAAAAGCTTAGAGGCCTTGTAAATCAATTGCAAATTCTTGGGCGATCGAGAGCGTCTTTCTCGGGCTAAGGCTTTTAATACATCTAAGTCTGCTTCCGGAGAATGGTGCCCCAAATCTTTCATGCCCAAAGCCTTGTTTGGGGGAATTCCACCCAACTGGATCACGGTATTCCCAATAACTATTGTATCTCGTTCTGTCACCTCATAGCTTTTCCCCGGCGTAATCATCTCACCATTGAGCAATGTCCCATTAGTGCTTCCTAAATCCTCAATTGAGAACGATTCCCCTATCTTGAATACCTTAAGATGTTTTCTGGAAAGCTTTATGTCATTGATTTGAATGTCGTTGGTTGAGGATCTTCCGATAAAGACGGTCTTCTGCCTAAAATCAAAGGTCTGATCCTTCATGGGTCCTTCTGAAATAAAGAGCCTGGGCATAATTTTCTTTGCTTCCGCTACATTCTGAACTTAGGTCTTTTTGATACATATCCCATATTTTAAACTGATAAGCAAGAGGGGACCAGGAAAACGTCAAAGTAGCATGTAACTTGGCGAGATAGATGTATTTTCAAGACGACTAAATACGAAATACGAAATAATATCAAAATTCTAATATCAAATGACCAAAACATTTCTGGTACTTATACAATATTTACAGGATATTGACACGTTTTGAATTTGGGATTTATGTCATTCGTATTTGTTTCGGCCCGCCCTGGTGCGACTTGATTGGTTTAGTATACTATTGGCTTTATTTTCAAATTAAGCAATTTTAAAACGGAAGCGCTGTGAAAACGGTCTGGGCCAGGGATTTCGGATTTCGAGCTTCGAATTTTCAGAAAATCAAATAAGCAAGCAAACTCTATTCATTCAACGTGTTATGTCTTTAAATGACATGGTCCTGAGGGTTGGTTAACGGGGGACAGGTTTCTTTAGGCCACTTGGTTTACCGTCGCTGGGTTTAGCTTCTTTCTCATTGACCCTATGAGCTCGTTCCATGTTCTGCATCAGGATTTTGTAATAGGTTCTAATACATTCCACGTAGCGCACTGGCTCGGTCCCTCGTGCATAACCGTATTCTAAGGTTTTGTAATACTTCTTTTGACGGAGAAGCGGCAAGGTAGATCGAACATCATGCCAGGTATTTGGAGCCTTTCCAAGTCGCAAGGCAAGCGTTCTGGCATCCTCCAAATGACCCCATCCAACATTATATGCTGCCAGGGCCATATAAGTCCTGTCCGGCTCAGGAACTTCATCTCCAAGCCTACTATGCAGGCGGGCAAGATAGCGGGTCCCGGCATAGATGGATTCTTTTGGATCCAAGCGGCTTTCCACCTTAAAATGCCTGGCGGTTTCCAGGGTCAACATCATAATACCCCTGACTCCTGTGAAACTTTTTGCCTTAGGGTTCCAATGTGATTCCTGGTAGGCCTGGGCAGCAACCAGTTTCCAGTCTATCCCGTATTTTTTTCCCGCCTCCTCAAAGTATTTTTGGTATTGGGGTAAACGATGAGTAAGGCGTCTACGGAATCGCATAAGGTCTACATAGTCAAAAACCTCAAGGTGTTTATAGTAGTGCTGTTTAAGCCTCTTTAACAGCGCAGTGGTTGATTCCTGGTTAAACCAATTGTAGACGGCTGCCTGAAGGCGCCGGTTTTGCGGATGCATTGCCCAGGCCAGTCTCTGCCCCTTTCCGAGATTGAAATGAACCATCAATTCCGGATAATATCGAAGATTTACATCAATGATATCGGAATAAGCAATGGTAAGGGGAACAGAGCCTTGCCAGGCCAATTCCAGCAGCTGCTCGGTTTCATATCCAGGAATCGACTTCCACGAGAGTTCCGGATACTGCTGTTTTAGCTTTAACAGGAATTGCTCATGGGAGGTGCCGGCGCTCACACAAAGCAATTGGCCGGACACGTCTTTAACGTTTTTTGGCTCGGGGCCGTCACGCCGACCTACCACCTGCCGGTATACGTCCAGATATCCGGGTCCAAAATCCAGGTGTTGTTCGTGGTGGTCGGACGCGGTGAGGCCCGCGGCAATGAGGTCAGCATCCCCGCTAAGCAAAGTGGAAACCATCTCCTGGTAGGTATCAAGAATCACGAGCTTTAGCTTTACGCCTAAATGCTCTGCGAAGGCCTTGGCCAGATCGTACTCAAACCCCACAGGCCCATGGGGACCTTCGTAATAGCAGGTGGCGTTGTTACGGGTGATAACTTTTAGTTCACCTCTTGCCTTGATGGCCTCAAGATCATCTCTGAATACAGGTTGATCGCAGCTTAATGCCACCAAGGGAACCAACCCTAATAGGATCAGACCGATTAATCTACAGATATTCTTTCCCATGTTTTTTTGTGCATGGATAAACATGCTGCATTCTACTCAGGTTCAAAGTTCAATGGTTCACGGTTCAAGGTTAACTGATGAAAACTGCACGGTTTTGAGGTATTCCTGCCTGTGCCTCCACGGCAGACAGGGAGGGATGGCAAATTGCGCATAACTGCTGCCGTTCATAGGTTCATCAACTATGTCAAGCAATATGAAAAATGCGACCCCGCCCGCAGGCGAAATCCCACTTTCAGCTGGAAACCCTCGTATGTGACTCCGCAAGGCCAGTGTCACTTTTTTGATTAAACTGCCAACTTCGGCGGTCAGAGGCGGCGCTAAACCCTGACCCGTGAACGGTTATAAAAAGTATCAAAAACACCGTTTTTGGTGGAGGCAGCATAGAATAAAGATATTTGCGTGTCAATTGACCAGTCAGTTCTTGTTTTTTCCTTGACATTTATGGTTTAATGCAAAGATTTATAAGATGCTTTCAGGCACTTTCCACTGAAATTTACCCTACGGTGTGGAGCCTGGGTCTCTAAACGAGAACAATTGGGATGGAGCACCTTTTATCAGGATCATGTCATATGAAACGTAACTCAAAAATAGACAGAAAGACAAAGGAAACGGAGATCCATCTCAAGCTCAATCTTGATGGCACTGGTCTTTCCAGCGTGGATACCGGTATTCCTTTCATGGATCATATGCTTACCCTCCTTACGGCTCACGGCTTTATGGACATGGAGTTGACCGCCCGAGGCGACACAGAGATAGATGATCACCACACTGTTGAGGACCTGGGCATATGCTTGGGGTCAGCCCTGAATGAGGCCCTGGGTGACAAAAGAGGCATCAAGCGTTATGGGATGGCGACCATTCCTATGGATGAAACGCTGATCAGGGTCGTTATTGATATTTCTAATCGCCCCATTTTGTCGTATCGAGTGCCCCTGAAAAAACGAACCACCGGAACGTTTGATGTCAGCCTGATGAAAGAATTTTTTCGTGCCCTGGTAATTAATGCGGGCATCACAATGCATATCGATCTCCTTGCAGGAGAGGAGCCCCACCATATTTCAGAGGCGATTTTCAAGGCCTTTGGCAGGGCTTTAGATCAGGCCAGCAGCCTTGAGGATCGGCTGGACGGGAGTGTCCCCTCTACAAAAGGTCTCTTATAAAAGGTAACCGTTCACGGGTTCAGGGTTCACCTATGAAAAGGACCTTTGGACGCTATTTCTCAATAAATCAGGGTGGAAACTATCAGCATGAGCAGGATGAATCATGCCAAAAATTGACGATAGGGTTTTCAAAAAAGGCGGGCTCTTTTTATGGCTGCTGGTTTTGGCAGGGCTCTTGATGTACGGAGGCTGTTATTTTCAGAAGACTCCTGCTTCCTATGAAATGCATACTGCAACGCCGATTAACAAGGTGGTCGTGGATGGATTCCATACGGCCATGTCCCAGGGGATGCAACCTGACATCATTCGAGATCCTTTGTCCGGGACCGCTTTTATGGCGGAGCCAGTGCCCCAGAATGTAGCTAATAGGATGACTGATATTTTATTTAATAGGGTGGCAGCCGAAAAAGGGTATGAGTTAGTATCACCGGATCAGGCTAAAGGTGTATTTTCAAATATCATCAATTCGGACAAGAATGTGGTCATGAGCCCCATTGAAATTCTTCAAGAAGTGGGAAATACCTTTAAAGCCGATGCGGTATTAACTGGCTACATTTATCGGTGGCGAGAGCGAGAGGGTACTGACTATGCAGTCAATCGCCCCGCCTCTGTGGCTTTTGATCTCCATCTCATAAGTCCTGCCGAGGGTACGATGCTGTGGAAGACCAAATTTGATAAGACCCAGCGATCGCTATCCGAAAATGTTTTTGATATGTCGACATTTATTAAAAGTAAAGGTCGATGGCTGACAGTTGAAAAATTGGCCATGATAGGGCTCCAGAAGATGTTGGCGGAAATGCCAGTAGGGAAAGATTCAAAAATTCGGAGAGAGCAGATCGAGATGGAGGGTCCGTAATTTGATAATAATTCCTGCCATTGACCTCAAAGACGGCCGCTGTGTGAGACTCAAGCAAGGCCGGATGTCTGATGAGACCATATTTTCAAATGCCCCTGAAGACATGGCCGTGAGATGGTTTGAGCAGGGAGCTAAAAGGCTGCACCTTGTTGATCTGGACGGCGCATTCCAGGGAAAACCGGTAAACAAGACGGCCATAGAAAAAATTATCCGCGCTGTTCCTGTCCCTATACAGCTTGGGGGTGGGATAAGGGATATGGATACCATCAAGTCCTACTTCGACCTTGGGCTGCATTACCTTATACTGGGAACGGCGGCCCATAAAGACCCGGAACTTGTTGAAGAGGCTTGCAGCAAATTCCCGGGACAGATCCTGCTGGGAATAGACGCCAAAGACGACCGTGTTGCTCTGGAGGGGTGGACAGAAGAAATAGTCCTGACTCCGGTTGAATTGGCAAAACGGTTTGAAGGGGTCTCCATGACGGCGGTCATTTACACAGATATTCACAGGGACGGAATGAAAACAGGGCCGAATGTAGATGCCACAAGGGCTTTGGCAACTGCCATTCAGATCCCTGTAATTGCGTCAGGGGGTATTTCAACGATTTCTGATGTTTTTGAGGTGTCGACCCTTTCAGGGAACGGTGTTATGGGAATGATAACCGGAAGGGCCCTGTACGATGGGAGCCTTGATCTTGTTGAGGCTATAAGAGTTGCGGAGGGAAAAAATTAAAGATAATTTTGGGGTTGACATTTACTTTTATAGTTATATTATAGAATGTTACGTATTTTCTTTTAAATCATAACCTGACAGTGATTGAGTGTCTCGGAAATCATACAACTTATTGATAATACAACGGTTTTCCAATTACTCCCTACAGCCTGTATGGCATACGCCCGGGAGGCAGGGAAACGGGACTAAATCCATGTAAAAAGGACTTTTTACATGGGCATCAAATTTAATAATAGAGCCTGCATGAAAGAGCATACATATCAGGTTCTCGAATACAATCGCCTGTTGGATATCTTATCCCGTTACGCTACGTGTCCGATGGGCAAATCAAATTGCCTTTCCCTCAAACCGTCTAATGATTTAGCATTTGTTGATAACGAGTTGAGGCTGGTTTCCGAAATGAAGCTCCTTCTGAAAGCCAGGGGGTTCGTGTCTTTGTCAGATCTCACCGATATATTACCTTTTTTGAGAAAATCCAGCACCGAAGGATCATACCTGGAACCAAAAGATCTTTTGTGTATTCTCAGACTTGCTCAGGCATGCCAGCAGTCGAAAAAATATCTTGAATCCCATCGATCTCTGTGTCCGAGGATGTATGACATTGTAAGGTATATGCCGAGTTGTGAGGCCCTGGTGAAAATATTGAAGGATACGATTTCCGCGACCGGTGAACTAAAAGATTCGGCAAGTCCTGCCTTAAAAAAGATCAGAGGGAAAAAGACCCGGCTAAGGTTAGATCTCCAAAAAAAATTGCAAAAAATTCAAAAATTGTCGGGCCTCTATGATGATAGGCAAGATCATTTAGTGACGGTTCGCGAAGGACGATATGTAATCGCATTGAGAACCGATCAAAAGTCACGCATTGAGGGGATCATTCATGACTATTCTCAAACCCGGGTCACCTGCTTTCTTGAGCCGATCGAAGTGATCGCGGACAATAACCGAATGGCTGAGCTGAGGCATGAAGAAAAGGCTGAGGAACATCGCATATTAATCAATTTAACCGGGATGGTAAGAGATTTGGCCTCCGAGTTGGAATTTTTTCAGTCCCTGATCGGCAGGCTTGATGGACTTTATGCCAGGGCAAGATTCAGCGAAAGACTGTCGTGTGTGATGCCGGAAATAGGCGACAAGAATCGCGTCGAACTGAAAAAGGCCAGAAACCCGATTCTTCAGGCCATGGCCTTGGATAGCAAAGATAAGGGTGAAAAGGTGAACGAACCTGTCCCTGTAGATATCCTGATGGATGACCAGCATAATATATTGATCATTTCAGGGCCTAACAGGGGAGGGAAAACAGTGACCCTCAAGACACTTGGTCTGATGGGCCTCATGACTCAAGCCGGCATACATATCCCGGTAGAGGAAGGGAGCCATATGCCCATCTTCGATGAAATCATGGCGGATATCGGAGATGATCAGGATATCCAGACCGGCCTAAGCACCTTTTCAGCTCATGCAGCCCATTTAAGCCACATTGTAAAACATGCGGGTCAAAAAAGCCTTATTATTATTGACGAACCAGGAATGGGAACTGATCCGAATGAAGGAGTAGCGCTTGCCATGTCGGCCCTGGACTTTCTTTCCGGACAGGGGGCCCTTGCTGCTGTTTCTACTCATTTAAATCGACTGAAATCATACGGGTTGCTGAATGAGCGGGTCACTAACGCCTGTGTTGAATTCGATGCGGAAAGGAATCGTCCCACCTTCAGGCTAAGGTATGGCTCTCCCGGGATTAGCCATGGCTTCGAAGTTGCCGAAGAAATGGGGATGCCTCTCAATATCCTTGACCGGGCAAGGACATATCTTGATCAGGACGAAGTCCGCTTGAATCGGCTCATAGACAAGTTAAATGCTCTGATAACCGAGACTACCCGCGAAAAGACAGAGCTTGAGGACGTCAAGAGAAAATATTTTGTCACGACAAGAAAAATCAAAGAACGGCTCATAACTCTCGAGGCCGAGAAAAAAACCTTGTTGGAAGCAAAGCGGGTGGAGGCGGAAGACGTTATTAGAGAGGCAAAGGAGGAACTGAAACAGGCCATTAATCTGTTAAAAATGAAAAAAGAGTCACCCCAGGCCTATGTGACCGAAGAGTATGCCAGGATTAGTCGTGAATTAATGGACCATCTTGAACAGGGCCCTGATGAAGGAGGGCATCCTAAGCTCAAGGAAGTAAAAGAGGGTCAGTGGGTCTATCACAGGGGACTGAAGAAGAAAGGGATCATCCAGTCAATAGATATTGCAGGCGGGCGAGCCCTGGTGATGCTTGGAAAGGTAAAGGTATCAGCGGATATTAATGATCTGGAAATTGTTAAAGAGGACCGGGAATACGCTTTGAATAAAGGCGGCCGATCTGCATCCTGGGACCTGAAGGATTCCCCGGCAAGGGAATTGAATGTAATTGGATACAGGGTTGATGATGCCATCCCTCTGATTGACAAAACAATTGATCGGGCCTTGGTGGGTGGCCAGATGTCCCTCAGGATCATTCACGGATTCGGTACCGGAAGGTTGAGAGAGGCAATCCGATCGCATTTGAAAGGCATCCCCTTCGTCAAGGGATTTTCCAGCGCTGATCCGAAAGTTGGAGGTGGCGCAATAACAATCGTTGAATTATCTTAAAAGTTATGGTTTTACATCAATCTGCCAGGGAAGAAATAAGAAGAGCTGCCGATATCGTGGAGCTGGTGGGTCAATTTGTGCAACTCAAGAAAGCGGGGCGAAACTTTGTTGGTCTTTGCCCCTTCCATGCTGAAAAGGACCCTTCCTTCACAGTGAATCCTGAAAGGCAGACGTTTCATTGTTTCGGATGTAAAAAAGGAGGAGATATTTTCGCCTTTTGGATGGAATACCATAGCGCCACCTTTCCGGAGGCACTGCGAGATCTGGCTGAAAGATATAATGTGACGATCTCGGATAGCTTTGACCCTTCCGCAGGAAAAGAAAAGGCGGCTCAAAAGAAGACCTTATTTAAAATAAATGAAAAAGCCACAGCCTATTTTGAAAGTACTATAAACCAGTCATCTAAAGGAAACGCTGGCAGGGATTATCTCAATGACAGATCTATTTCCAGGGAGACTATTATTGAATTCCGCCTCGGCTATGCGCCGGATGAGTGGGATGGGCTTGTTGGAGTTTTAAGGGATCATAAACTGGATCTTGATATGGCCGTTCAGGCAGGAGTAGTTATCCCCAAGAAAAACGGAGGGTATTACGATCGTTTTAGAGGCCGTATCATATTCCCTATCTTTGATCTGCGGAAGCAGGTCGTTGGCTTTGGTGGCAGGGTGCTGGACAACTCACTGCCAAAGTATGTGAATACGCCTGAGACCCCTGTTTTTCATAAAGGGGAGTTTCTCTACGGGTTGCATGCTTCATATAAGGCGATTCGGGACAAGAGCAGGGCAGTGATTGTGGAAGGTTACATGGATTGGCTGGCACTTAGAAGCCATGGTCTGCATGAAGTAGTAGCCACCCTTGGGACAGCCCTGACCGCAAGACATGTGCGAAGGCTTAAAGGATATGCCAGAGAGGTAGTTATCGTATTTGATTCTGACGAAGCTGGCAAAGCAGCTGTGTTAAAAAGTTTACCCGTTTTTTCGAACGAAGGCCTTCCAGCCAGGGCCGTTGTTTTGCCTGACGGCCACGACCCTGACAGTTTCGTTAACGCGAATGGGCTGGAGAGCTTTTTAGAGCTTTTGGATCAGGCCGCTCCTATTTTAGATTTTTATCTGGAACAGAAGTTGACACAAACAGGGTTAGATATAGAGGGGAAGGTCCGGGTTTTAGAAGAGATTTTTCCGGCACTGTCGGACCTACGCACCTACCGCCAGCGTTCATTATATGTAAAGCGTCTGTCAGAACGGATCGGGATCAAGGAAGAAGTGGTGTGGTCTGAACTGTCAGTATTTATGAAACGCTCTTCGGAAAAGAGGCTCAAAAGTAGTATAAGGGACCGCTTGATCGACCCAAAAGCAAAAAAGATATCCATAAGTGAGCTTCAGTTGCTCAACTTACTTATCCATTATCCCCAGACCATCCCAAGGCTAATGGAACACGAATGCAGGATACTCCTTTCCGATCCTGTTGTCCTGAAAATTGTTGACACCATTTTTCATGGGTATCGTCAGGACGGGCTGTTTTCACATGAGAAGTTAATGGAGAGTCTCCATAGCGAAGCAACCTGTGAGCAGCTCAGGGAGGTTCTGCATCGCCCTTTTGTTTATTCGGATCAGGATGTTGAACAGGCTGTGGTCGAGTTCGAGGAGCAGGTATATCAGGCAAAAATATCAGCGTCATTTCAAAGGGCCAGGGAGCGCGGAGACATGGAACGTCTGGTTCAACTCACAAAACTAAAGAGTCAGGGACCGGCAGGATTATAAAACAAGAATTTTAAGTAGCAGTAATCAGCATTCACCACTAAGGACACATCTGCAAGCTAATGGCTTATTATAAGGGGCTTTCAGGAGGGAATATATTAATGACCAAGAACACCGACATGATCAACCTTAAACGTCTGATCAATACTGGGAAAGATAAGGGCTATGTTACCTATGAAGAGCTGAATGACGACCTGTCCGACGAGATAGTATCCTCTGAAGAGCATATTGATGACCTTATGATGATGTTTGAAGAACTGGATATCATGGTTATTGATGAGGCCTCAAAGGGTGAGATAGAAAAAGCCAAGCGGGCAAAGAAAAAGAAGGCAGAACCCCAAGAGAAGGAAAATCACCGTATAGATATTCCCGATACATCAACCCGGGTATCCGATCCTGTGAAGATGTACTTGAGGGAGATGGGCTGCATTTCACTGCTCACCAGAGAGGGTGAGGTGGCGATAGCCAAGAGAATTGAATCTGGCCAAAAAAAGGCTTTAGCCGCACTTTTGGATTGTTGCGTGGGCATTGAGCACATCATTGAGCTTGGAGAAGAGCTCAAGGAGGACCGAATCAAGTTAAAAGAAGTGATTAATGACCTGGAAGATGAAGAAAGTGACTACATGCAACAGGGGGAGAAAAAACAGGCTCTTTTAAACTTCATAGAGAAAATCAAGGAACTGTTTGCAAATATCCGCAGCATGAGACGAGAGGCCTCAAAAGGGCAGTGTACTGATAAAAAGAAAAAAACTCTTAACGCTGAGATAAAAAAGGACCTCGCGAAGATTATGGAGCTGGTGAGTGCCTTCAGCCTCGAAAAGGAACAACTGGAACTAACGGTCAAAAGACTCACGGCTCTCGTGGCAGAGGCTGGGGAATCGGAAAGAACTATCGCTGAATGCATGTTGCGGGCTGGTGGAAAGCCGATCTTCTATATTAACAAGTGCGTTGCCAGGATGCCGCAGTCTGCCAGGGATGACGAAGTAATTTCTCCCATCGGTTTGCCCAAAAGGGAACTTATGGAGCTAAAATCCAAGGCGGAAAATGCCCAAAAAGTCATCAGGCAGGTCAAAGAAAGAACGAATATGACGCCCCGCCAGTTAAAGGGACGACTAATTAAGGTACAGATAAATATAGATAACGCGGAACGGGCGAAATCCGACCTCATAGAGGCCAACCTGAGATTGGTCGTGAGTATAGCCAAGAAATATACGAATCGAGGGCTCCAGTTTCTTGACCTTATCCAGGAAGGTAATATCGGGCTCATGAAGGCCGTGGACAAATTTGAATATCAGCGTGGATACAAGTTCAGCACCTATGCCACATGGTGGATTAGACAGGCGATCACCAGGGCCATTGCCGATCAGGCAAGAACCATCCGTATCCCTGTCCACATGATTGAAACGATTAATAAGCTTATACGGACTTCCAGGTACTTAGTGCAGGAACATGGCCGCGAGCCTACGCCTGAAGAAATCGCAGAAAAAATGGAGTTTCCACTGGAGAAGGTCAGAAGGGTGCTAAAAATTGCTAAGGAGCCCATTTCCCTTGAAACCCCGATCGGAGAAGAGGAAGATAGCCATCTTGGAGATTTCATAGAGGACAAAAAAGCCCTTTCTCCTGGTGATGCTGTTGTTAACTACGGTCTGGCGGAACAGACGAGAAAAGTATTGAGGACACTAACTCCGAGAGAGGAGAAAGTCCTCAGAATGCGATTCGGTATTGGTGAAAAAGCGGACCATACACTGGAAGAGGTGGGTCGTGATTTTAGTGTGACCAGAGAACGAATCAGGCAAATCGAGGCTAAGGCTCTTAGAAAATTAAGGCATCCCAGTAGAAGCAGAAAGTTGAAGAGCTTTGTGGAGAGTAAAGAGGCCTAAATGCCAAATGAGAATTTTACTTGACAAATTATTACTGAGTACGCATTTTATAACAATGATCTCTTCAGGGCCTATAGCTCAGCTGGAAGAGCCACCGGCTCATAACCGGTAGGTCCCTGGTTCGAACCCAGGTGGGCCCACCAAAGGATAATCCTTCAAGGTGTTCTCAATAGTTCTATTAATGGCGTTTTTCAAGGCAAGGCTGTAATACTCCAAACAAGGGCGCACTTTTAGAGAGTGCGCCCTTTTGATTTCAAAATAAAGATCAACGCCCCCCCGCTTAGGAGGGTGTCTGAGAATGGGCTTGGATTCTTTATCTTTGGGTTTATTCGCAGACACAAAGGCTCGGATAACACATGATTCCTAAATTAAAAGATTTTCTTGACCTTTTGGAGCATGTTGCACCTGCACGGTTTGCTGAACCGTGGGATAATCCGGGACTCCAGGTCGGCTCTTATTACCAGGAGGTTAGGAAAATTTTTCTTGCCCTCGACCCCACTCTCAAGGCCTTGACGTCTGCTTCGAAGACTGGGGCTCAAGTTTTGCTAACTCACCATCCCCTGATTTTCAAACCCATTTCAAGGTTGGAAATCCATGGGTATCCCCAGAATGTGATTTTTCAAGCTGTAAAAAGTGAAATTTCTGTGGTTGCTGCCCATACCAACCTGGATGTGGCAAAGGGCGGTATGAACGATATTCTTGCACATATGTTGGGGCTTCAACACGTAGAAGTGCTAAGCAAAACGGACGAGGACAAAGGCGTGGGTCTTGGGAGAATTGGGGATTTGCCCGAACCGACTGAGTTTTCATGTGTGGTAAATAATATCAAGAGAGTCCTAAGGGTAGAAAAACCAGGGTTAGTTGGTCAGGGAGACCGCCTGGTTCGTCGGCTTGCTGTAGTGGCGGGATCGGGTGGAAGTCTTGTCCCCCTTGCATCCGAAAAAGGCGCGGATCTCCTCTTGACCGGGGATGTAAGTCATCATCATGCATTGGAGGCCGAATCATTAGGAATTGCCTTGATCGACGGCGGACATTTCCATACCGAAAAAGCTGCCTTTGGGAATTTTGCCGGACGTCTTAGGGAAGTGCTAACAGGCAAGGGCTGGGAGGTTACGGTGGAAGTTGATGAGGAGGAGACCAGTCCTATACATTACGGTTAGGAATATTGTCGATTTGAGGGGAAGGAATTGGAAGCAAAAATGAAGCTTTTAATTGGGCTCCAGGATTGTGATATCAGGATCAGAGATGCCCAAAACAAAAAAAAGGAGAAGCCTATTAGGATCGAACGGTTTCAGAAAGAGCTCGATCAAAGCGAAAGCCAATTGAAGGCAGAGCTGGATCAGCTTGAGTTGAATAGGCGCGCACGACGAGGATCTGAGCAGGAAATTGAGGAATTAGAGAACCGGGCAATAAAAAGCAATATCAAGCTAAATAACATAAAGTCTAATAAAGAATATACAGCCGCACTTAAGGAGCTTGCTGATTTAGAAAAAGAAAAAACACTCATGGAAGACAGGCTCATTGAAATAATGGAGCAAATAGAGACACTTGAGCAAAAGTGCGTATCAAACAAGACAAAAGGGGAGTTACTCAAAGAAAATTTCGAAATGGAGCGTGACGAGAGTTTGAAAGAGCTGAAAGCCCTTGATGAGGTCCTGGAAAGACTTGAAAATGAGAGGGCTGATTTCTGCAAGTCTATTGACGAGGGTCTATTAAAAAGGTACGATATTCTTAGGCAGAATAAAGAGGGCCTTGCCATTAGCCCTGTTGTCAAAGGGATTTGCCAGGCGTGTCATATGGGTATTCCATCACAAAAATTCAATGAGTTGATTCGAGGCGATGCCCTGATGAGTTGTCCCTATTGTAGTCGCATTATTTATTGGGGTGAAGACGAGCGGTTTAAGAGTATCCTTGAGAAAGGCTGAATCATAATTCCACCGGTTCTACTGATAGACGGTGATCTTTAAGATGGGTATGTTGGAGCAGGACAAATGACCGCCGCCTTGCCTTTGTGCAGGGGGGAGGAAAGTCCGGGCTCCGTAGGACAGGGTGCTGGGTAACTCCCAGTCCTGGTGACAGGAAGGAAAGTGCCACAGAAAAAAAACCGCCCCCGCCGATTTTCTGCATATCGGCGGGAGTAAGGGTGAAACGGTGAGGTAAGAGCTCACCAGTTCCGCCGGTGACGGCGGGAGCTAGGTAAACCCCACCCGGAGCAAGACCAAATAGGGGAACACTTGAGGGTGGTCCGCCCGAGTTCCCGGGTAGGTCGCTTGATCTCGATGGTAACGTCGAGGCTAGAGGAATGGTCATTGTCCCAGAAGCGGGTGACTGCTTTGGGAAACAGAACCCGGCTTACGGCCTGCTCTGACATACCCTATTTTTTTGATATTGGCTCGGTCATAAGAGGCATTTAAGAGAACATGTTTGTATTAGGAAATCTTCTGGCTGCCGTGGCCAAAATTCTTGATATCGCATTGACACTTTATATGTGGATTATTATCGGTCGGGCCGTTATTTCCTGGGTCAATCCGGATCCATACAACCCGATCGTCCGCTTCTTGAACTCTGTGACAGAACCTGTGCTTTATCCCATCAGGCGCAGGTTACCAATAAGCCTGGGAGGCCTGGATCTTTCGCCGATCCTTGTAATTTTAGTCATTATTTTCATCCAGTCTTTCCTGGTACAGAGCCTGATGCAGTTGGCAGTGCGTCTCGGATAATTCAGCAATTCTAATTTCGGCTTTCATCTGGCAGGACCGCGGGGTCTCTTTTTAAAGGTGATAATGAGAATTTCTGCGGATAATTGGAAAGGATTGACACCGTGGGGAAGGGGGATCATTGCAACACTATTATCGAGGTAAAGGTGTTGCCAAGATCTTCTATGAATCGAATAGTTTGCGAGGAAAAAGGAGTTTTCAAGGTAAAACTGACGGCCCCTCCAGTCGAGGGTAAGGCCAATAAGGCACTGACAGAATTGATTGCCAGGAGATTGGGGTTACCGAAGGGGGGTGTCGAGATTACTTCGGGAGAACGGTCAAGGCTGAAAACGGTTCGAATTCACGGGCTTGCTTCCGAAGATGTATTCAGCCTTCTAAGAAAAGGCACATAATTCCGTAAGGATTTAGCGCTTTCAGCAATGCTAATTATAACCTTTAGGCCTTGCTAATGCAGGACCGCGGGGTCTCTTTTTAAAGGCCGCAAATGCTTATTTCATTCTATTGAACGGCAGCGTAGACTTGAAATGCATTATAGGACAGCCCCAAAGGAGAGTCTCCGTGGCAACTGACGCCTTCTCTGCCTGCTCGGAGCCTTTATTCAAAGCCACGGGGGCGTTCGACAAGCTGTGGAAGAAGTCGTCTTGCGTCCTTTAAAAAGAGACCCCACGGCCCTGCCAGATCGAAGCCATAATAAGAATTCCAGGATTGACTTTAAAATCGCTTGACAACGCAAATAAGCGATGTTATAAAAAAAAGTTCTTGAATTGCTCCTTGTTCCTTAAAACTACTCGGAAAAAATTTTAATTACCGAGGTCGTTTACGGAACCAAACGAGTTCTTCATCAGAAGAAAGGCCGAAAGGAGAGTGAATATATGAGATACTATGAAACCCTTTATCTCATCAACCCTGAGTTGGCGGAGGAAGATTGTAGAGGCGTTATAGACAAGTTTAACAGCCTTATTGAGAAAAACAACGGCGTGGTTGTCAAGGTGGATGAATGGGGCAAAAAGACCCTGGCATACCAGGTAAAAAAATTCGATAAAGGCTACTATGTGCTTCTACAGTATTGTGGGGAGCCTGGGCTCCTTACTGAACTTCACAGGAACTTCAACCTTGATGACAAGATCCTTAAATACCAGACGATTAAGCTGAGTGACAATGCAGACCCTGAGGCGTTAAAGTCCAAAACAGAGGCAGGTGAAGCTGAGGCAGGCGATGAGGCGGAACCCGCTGAGGAAGTCAGCCATGATCAAGACAGTGAGAAGGTAAAGGATCAAGAGGGTAAAAATGGCATACAATAGACCTGAAAGCAGTTACGGAGATAATAAGCAAAAATTCAAAAGGACCTATCAGCGAAGAAAAATATGTAAGTTTTGTGCAGATAGTAACCTTGTAATTGACTATAAGGACTACAAGACCCTCAGGTATTTCACAACCGAACGGGGAAAGATCACACCGTGTCGAATCTCGGGTAACTGCGCCAAGCACCAACGGATACTATCATTGGCCATCAAGAGGGCAAGAAACATGGCTCTGTTACCTTTTACCACATCTACCGTGAGATAGTCGGAAACCCCCTGGAACAGACCTGAAATGTTTTTTTTAGTCTCTGGTGGTTTTGCCACTCCCGAAATCCCATGAAAAAGAAAGACATACTGGGATGCGTGGGTTGGGGGGCCTTAATTCTTATATCCTCCGCTTGGATTCCCTTTTTTGGCCCCTTTCTTAGCCTGCTGGCCCCTTTGCCATTCCTTTATTATTCATCAAAATTGGGGACTTATCAGGGGGTAAAACTTGCCGCCCTTGCAACCATCACCATTGGGCTGTTTGCCAGGCTGACAGGGTCTCCGCAAATCATTATCTTTTGCATAGAGTTCAGCCTCCTGGGGCTTGCTTTGTCCGAGCTTTTCAAAAGGAAGCTTAGCCTCGGGCAGACGATTTTTTTCGGAACTGCGTTCATGCTGTTGCTGGGTCTTGGGTACCTCCTTTTTCTCGCTCTTTCAAAAGATATGGGACCATTTGAGATGACACATAACTATTTAGAGGCCCAGCTAAAAGCGACCATAAAAGTATATGAAGAAATGGGAATGCCGCAGGAAAATGCCGGTGAGCTGGGAGTATATGGAAAGGCCTTTATGGCTATCATTTTAAAAATCTATCCTTCCCTTATGATTATCGGCACTGGATTTGCCGTTTGGCTCAATGTGGTTGTGGCCAAACCGTTATTCAGGATGGGAAATCTTGGCTACCCTGCCTTTGCTCCTACGGATCATTGGCAGGCACCAGATAGTTTGGTTTGGGGCGTGATTGTTGCAGGTTTTGCTTTATTTTTGCCATCAGAGGGTATAGAGTTGTTGGCCATTAACGCCCTGATTATCATAATGATTATTTATCTTTTTCACGGGCTGTCCATCGTTCTATTTTTCCTGAATAAATATCGTGTTCCATCCTGGTTGAGGATTGGCGTTTATTTTCTGATTGTAGTGCAACAGCTTTTTTTTGTAGCTTTGTCTCTCGCTGGGCTGTTCGATCAGTGGGTTGATTTCAGGAAAATACACAGGCGAATGGAAAGCTGATTTCGTTGACGGAGGGATTACCTATGAGAATTGTTTTACGACAGGATGTGGATGAACTGGGCCTCGAAGGAGATATTGTTGATGTGACCAAAGGTTATGGACGGAATTATCTGATGCCTAAGGGTCTTGGCCTTGAGGCCAGTCCACAAAACATAAAGGCCCTTGAACTGCAGGGTAAAAAAATTGAGGTCAGACGGGTAAAAGCCAGGGAGGCCGCTGAGAAGATAAAACAAGAGGTGGAAGGAACCGTGATCACCCTTTTACAAAAGTCAGGGGAAGAAGGAAAACTGTACGGTTCGGTCACCAGTATGGATATCGCTTCTGGTCTTGAAAAACAGGGCATTGTCATTGAACGGAGGAAGATCCTTCTGGAAAAGCCAATAAAATCTTTAGGAGAGTTCGAGGTACCGGTAAAGATATATCCCGAGATCACAGCCCTCATTAGGGTGGTTGTTGAACCTGCGGAAGAGAAAGAGGGATAATGCCTCAAGCAAAAGAAAAAACAGCGCCTACCTATTTGAAGGTCCCCCCTCATAATATTGCGGCAGAACAGGCTATCTTGGGAGGCGTATTGATCAATAATGACAGCATGAATCAAATCATGGACATCTTATCGGCCGATGATTTCTACCGCGAGGCCCATATGTCCATTTTTGAGGGTATGGTCTATTTATACAATCATGGTGAACCAATTGATATCATTACGCTATCCCAATTTCTTACCAAAAAAAACCTGCTGGAAAGAATAGGGGGCTCCGACTACCTGCCCTCCATTGTTGAGACTGTTTCCACATCCGCTGGAATTGCTTACCACGCCCAGATCGTCAAAGATCTCTCCGTACGAAGGAAGCTGATCAGCCAGTGTTCCACTATTTCTGAAGCCTGCTTCCAGGAATGGGAAGACACTGAAGACCTTCTTGAACTGGCTGAACAGTCCATTTTTGATATTGCCGAGGACCAGGTCAGGGAGGGCCTTGACAGCCTGAAACAGGTTATTAAGGACAGTTTCAAAAAGCTTGAGAGTACTGCGGCCTTTGATGGATTTGTGACGGGCGTTCCCACCGATTTTAAGGATTTTGACCGATTGACGGCAGGCCTGCAGCCTTCGGACCTGATAATTATTGCGGGCAGGCCCAGTATGGGAAAAACTGCACTGGCTCTTAATATCGGGTATAATGCGGCAAAAAGAACCGGGAAAGCAGTAGCCGTTTTCTCTCTTGAAATGTCCAAACAGCAGTTAGGTATCAGGATGTTGGGGTTTGACGCCAGGATAGACGCCACCAAATTAAGGACCGGATTCTTGAGAGACAAAGAATGGGAGCGTTTGACGGACTCAGCCAATCGACTGACAGAACTGCCCATTTTTATCGATGACAGCTCGGCGATCAGCGTGCTTGAGATGAAGGCGAAATGCAGGAGGTTGAAAAAATCACATGACCTGGCCCTTGTCATTGTTGACTACTTACAGTTAATTCAGGGCCGCAAATCCGCTGAATCCCGGCAGATTGAGATATCTGAGGTATCAAGGATGCTCAAGGCATTGGCAAAAGATCTCAACGTGCCTGTCATGGCCCTTTCACAGTTAAATAGAAAGGTCGAGGACCGGCCCAACAAGAGACCTCAGTTGGCAGATTTACGGGAGAGCGGTGCTATTGAGCAGGATGCGGACGTAATTGCCTTTATCTACAGGGACGAGGTCTACCACCCGGATTCAGAAGAAAACCGGAATATTGCCGAGATAATTTTAGCTAAGCAGAGGAATGGTCCGACTGGATATTTTAAATTAACTTTCCGGAAGGAACTGACAGCCTTCGGAGACTATACAGAAGAGGAGCCGGGCATTTAAAATTGCAGCCATTCAATTATGTAAGCTCTTATTAAATAAGGGCTATATCAAAAAAATCCCCCCCAATCCCCCTTTGCAAAAGGGGGAGGCATTCGGAATGCCCGGATTTATTGAGATGTTACTCAACTATTGCGAAAAAAGGGCCTAAGCCATCGAGAAAGCGCATGGCAAGACAGGCGGGCTCAAGGCCAGCCAACAGAAACTACTCCAAAAACTTTATCGCCGCAGGATATCCGGCCATGAGATTATTTCTCATGAACTGACACGCCAGATTTCTTTTATTTCCCACGACATTAAACGACAAGTTGCCTTGCTCATAGCCCGGAAAGGAGAGGTAGCCTTTGTGATCGTGGGTGATTACAATCATATCTCTATTCCTGACCTGAGCAAATACAGGCTCGGAGCCGGCCGCCTCAAAGGCCTTCGATGCATTCACACCCATTTAAACGGAGAACCGCTTTCTGAGGAGGACATAACGGACCTGGTTTTACTGGGTTTAGACCTTATGGTGTGCGTGCAGGTGGATGAAAAAGGTATCCCGGGCCCTATTTCATACGCCAATGTCTTGCCGGAGAACAGTGATGGAAGGGGATGGATCGTAAATCGGGTTGCTGATATCGGGCAATTGAACGTCGATTTCCTGGAATTAGTTCAATCCCTTGAGGCCGAAATAGCAAGAACTCGATCCGCACGCTCACTGGAAAAAAAAGATAGGGCTCTTTTGGTTGGCGTGACAACGGGTCCCAGATGGCAGGAGGAAGAATATCTTGATGAGCTGGAGGATCTCGCTGTATCTGACAATATTGAGGTGGTTGGGAGAGTTGTCCAGTTTATCAAAAAAGCGGACCCCCGTTTTTTAATAAGGAAGGGAAAACTGGGCGAATTGGCCATTAGGTGTCTCCAGACGGGCTCGAATCTCTTGATTTTTGACCATGAATTAACGCCGGCTCAGGTGAAAAATCTAACGGATTTCACAGATTTGAAAATCATTGATCGAAGCCAGCTCATTCTTGATATATTTGCCAGGAGAGCCGTGACCCGGGAAGGTAAAATCCAGGTGGAACTTGCCCAGCTGAAGTACTTGCTTCCCAGGCTGGCCACAAAGAATACTGCCATGTCCAGGCTTACCGGAGGAATCGGAGGCAGGGGTCCGGGAGAAACAAAACTGGAAATTAACCGGCGTCGTGTCAGGGAACGGATAACAAGGTTGAACCTTGAGTTGAAGGGCATCAAACGCCAGCGAGCGGGCAGGAGGAGGTTGAGGGACGTCAGAAGGTTGCCTGTCGTATCCATCGTGGGATACACTAATGCCGGAAAATCTACCCTATTGAATACGCTCACCAACAGTCATGTGGGCGCCAAGGACCGCCTCTTTGAAACACTGGATTCCAGCAGCAGACGGCTCAGGTTCCCCAGGGACCGCGAGGTAGTAATAACAGACACGGTCGGTTTTATCAGAAACCTTCCAAAAAGTCTCATGGAGGCCTTTGCCGCAACGCTGGAAGAGCTTCATGATGCGGATTTGTTGCTTCACATAGCGGATGCCACGAGCGGATATCTGGAGAAACAGATTGCGACCGTTGAAGAAATCCTGGCCAACCTGGATTTGCAAAGAACTCCCACGATTTTGGTTCTTAATAAGACAGACCTCTTAGAACCTGATGAGGCTCATGCCCTGTCAAAAAGAATGGGAGGGATTGCCATTTCGGCACTTTACCCTCATAGCTTATCAAAACTCATGGAAAAAATTGATGTGCTTATATGGCCATGCTCTTCCAGCCTGAAGATTTAAACGTCCTGCCACCCCTGGCTATTACAAGGCATTCGCACCCGGGAAGGGAATTGATGAACCGATTTGCATTGGCGGGCTCCATAACAAATACACTGGTTGAAAGGGCATCCGCATCCATGGCTGTGTGCGCTGTGACTGATACGCTGGAGCTCAATCTGGGAGACAGTCCTGTCCTTGGATCAACGATATGATGAAACATCTTTTCCCGATCAAAATAGACCTCATAGTTTCCAGAGGTGGCAA
>Ga0180009_10001120_pt1 | contig 33512 bp, 21 predicted proteins | sample OS_PC_MetaG_FD_123537 | JGI IMG/M metagenome (GOLD analysis project Ga0180009, IMG submission 123537) | Groundwater microbial communities from the Aspo Hard Rock Laboratory (HRL) deep subsurface site, Sweden - OS_PC_MetaG | ecosystem: Environmental > Aquatic > Deep subsurface > Groundwater...
CGGGCAGCTTAAACTGCTGGTACATCAAGCAGGTTTTCCGCAACTGCCCCGATGTGGCTATTCCTGACGCCATCGACGACGATATAACCCCGGGAGAGGTCACGGACAGTATCGCCATTGCCGGCACGGGCCTTTTGGTGGACTCCACCTTTGTTTTGGACGTGGACATCACCCACACCTACTATCCGGACCTGGAGATTCTCCTGACCTCTCCGGAGGGAACCACCCTGACGATCCGGCCCTACGGGGATGGGGACGGCGAGGACATGCTCCAAGGATTCTCTCTGACGGGTTTTGAGGGGGAGGCCCTGGACGGCGAGTGGACCATCACTGTCCAGGACTGGTGGACTGCGGGCACGGGCACCCTGAACTGCTGGACCATCCGGTATCTGGAGGATTTCACCGATCCCGACTGCCCTGTGGTCCCCATCCCCCTGGCCATCGCAGACAACGTCACACCCTCTGAAACCACTTCCGAGATCACCTTCGCCGCGACGGGCAAGACCGTGGACATCGCCTTCACCGTGGAGGTCAACATAGGACATCCCTGGGTCGGCGACCTGGCGGTCCGTCTGACATCGCCCTTGGGCACCACCGTGACCCTTCTGGACAAGGACACCGGAGAAGGATCTGAGCTGGCGGAAACTTACACCACGAATGGCCCGCTGGTGGATTTCCTCGGCGAGGATCTGGACGGCACATGGGTCCTCACCGTGGAGAACTGGTACGAATGGGAAACTGGAGAGCTGCGCTGCTGGAAGATCACGCAACCCGAGTTCTCATGGACCGAGGACTGTCCTGCCCTGGACATCCCGGATTGCATCGATGACGAGGTGACGCCTTCCCAGGTGACTTCGGACATTGTCCTGGCCACCCCGAACACCGTATCCGGCGAGTTTGCGGTTGGCGTTGACATCAGCCACACCTACCGCGGGGACCTGAAGCTGCTCCTCACCTCACCCTCGGGCACCACCTTGCTTCTGAAAACCTACAATGATGATGGCAATGAAGACGTGCTGGGCGTTTATCCCTATTCCCTGATACCGGCCGGTAGCTTTTCGGCTTTTGTGGGAGAGCCCCTGGCCGGAACCTGGACGCTCACCATCGAAGACTGGTGGACCGGAGATACAGGCACTCTGAACTGCTGGGCAATCAGCGATCCGGGGACTCCCCCGGCGGGAGACGGAGCTGACTGGGACTTCGAGGACGGCACCACCGGGGACTGGTTCATTTACAGAAACTCCAACCTCACGGTCATGCGGAACGTTCTGGACCCCGACGAGGGGGACCAGGTCATTGAACTTCGGGCCAACACCATGGACACCTGGTTCTGCCTTGGCGCGCCGGGTGGCGGCGATCTGGGGGAAACCCACACGGTGCTCCAGTGGAAGATGAAGTCCCTGGGCCTGTTCTACTTCTACGTGAAGGTGACCACCCCGGCGGGCGAACGCTGGCTCTACTACACGCCCTCGGACGTGGACAAGCTCCTCCAGAATCTCTATGTCCACCACGGCGCGGGCTACGCCGCCACCTATGGCCAGTGGAGCACCTATGTCCGCGACCTGGCCGCCGACCTGGACGAGGCCGAGCCGGGCAACACCATCACCACGGTGGACTGCCTGTTCGTCCGGGGCGTCAACGTCCGCATTGACGACATCGCCTTCCTGGCAGCCATCCCGGCCGGCTGGGACTCGGACGGGGACGGGCTTACCGACGCCGAGGAGAACGATGTCTACGGCACCAGCCCCTACAACGCGGACACGGACAACGACGGCATGAACGACGGCCCGGAAGCCGCCATGTGGGGCGTGGATTGGAACGGGGACGCCGACGATGACGGCACGGTGAACCTCCTGGACGAGGACTCCGATGACGACGGGTTCCTCGACGGGATGGAGAACGCTGCGGGTTCCGACCCGGCGGACCCCCTCTCCGTGCCCGCAGTGGCCCGGAACTTTGAGGACGGCTCCACGGCCGGCTGGTACATCGCCTCGGGCCAGGGAATCATCCGCAACGTGGCTGACGCGGAAAACGGCACCCTGGTGACGGAACTCCGGGGATCGCGCACCTCCACCATGTACGGCCTGGTCCGGGAGGATGGCACGCCCTGGCAGGACAACGTGAACACCTCCATCACCTGGAAGATGAAGTATTCGGAGATGTACTACATCTACGTGGACGCCGTCACGACCTTCGGGCACCGTTACATGTACTACACGCCCCACGACGCGGACTACCTCTCCCTGGGCGATTATGTGCACCACGGCCTGGGAATCTCCTCCAGGGACGGCACATGGCGGACCTTCACCCGGGATCTCGCCGCCGACCTGGACGAGGCCGAGCCGGGCAACATTATCCTGGAAGTGAACCGCTTCCTCATCCGGGGTTCGGGCCGGATAGACGACGTGGCCCTGGTGGGCGGCGGGGGATAGTGATGGATTGATCTGAAATCACGCCAATAAAAAGGGGGCCGCTTTCCATGAAAGCGGCTCCCTTTGATTTTTTCCGCCAAAACACCTCCGAAAAAAGGTTCAGGATACCTCCTGGAAGGCTGCCGCTAGGGACCTATGCCCTTCCACAAAATAAGCCGACCATTCGCAAAGGGCAGGCTCCGGCCTGGCCTATGGCTTTCCGGGAAATGAGCCGGAGCCAAGCATTGCCAAGGACTTCGGGTGCTTTCTTTCCCGCCGTGGCCAGGCGCCCGCCTGGCGATTCCAGGGATGCACGGCTACCGACAAGGATCGTCTGCCTGTTTGGTAAATGGGTATCAAGGCAAAGGGGCGGCACGAAGAGGGATTTTTGCGGGAGATGATGCGCCCGGCCGCCGCGACCCATGGCGCAAGGATGGTTTTGGGAGAGGGGTCCTACTGGGGGTCCATCTTGATGCCCACGGTGTAGTCGCCCTTGCGGCCGCCCGAGGTGATGGGGGCCTTTTCCGCGACCGTGCCGGTTCCCCGGAACATGACGAAGTGGGAGAAGTACTGGACGTCGTTCAACTTCTGGCCCACCTTGAGACTCTCGAAGAAGTTCTTCTCGTTTCCCGGCAGGACAAGGCTGAGGCGGTTTCCCCGCTGGGTGGTGACGTCCAACTCCAGGCACTGGCCCTTGGCCGGGCCCTCCTCGATGGTGATCTCCATGGAGCAGATCTCGATGGGCTCCTCATCCAGGGCCTCCTCGGCCTTGGCCATGGCCTCGATTTCGCTCTTGGGTTTCACCAGGCCCGTGGGGGCCGAGCTGGGGGGGGCGGGCTCGGGAGCCACGGAGGGCTCCTCGGAAAGGTCGAGATCCGCCATTTCGAGTTCGGCCTCGGCCTCGGGCTCGGGCTCGGGCTCGGGGGGCGGGATGAAGGTCGGGATCCGGCTCTCCAACTCCACCATCTCGCCCTTTTTCTTCAGGAGCTCCTGAAGGTAGATGCGGAGGCCCTCGATTTCTTCGTCCGGGAAGCCCTGGTCGGGAAACCAGTCGTTGTACTGCTGAATCGCGGCGTCCGTGCTGCCCGTGGCCAAGTGGCACTTCAATGCGTTCTTGGCGGCGGGTACACGCAGGGCGTCGATTTTCACCAGTTTCTTGAACTCGATGAGAGCCCGTTCGAACTGGCGGAGCTGGGCAAGGGCGATGGCGCCCTTGAAGGCGGAGGCTCCCTTGTCCTTCTGTTCCTTGTCCTGGGCGAAGAAGCCCTTCACCAGATCCTGGACGTTGCCAGGGGCCGCGTGGGGGTCCTGCGGAAGGGCTTTCTCCTCCTCATCCGCCTCGGCCTTCATGGCCTGGATCTTCTTGCTGATGGCGGAAAGGAGCTGGTCCCGGTTCTTGATGTTATCGTTTTCGTGGAGGAGAAGCTTGACGTTGTTGTACTTCTGGATGGCCTCGTCAAAAAGGCCTTGCTGCCGATAGATTTCCGCTTCCTTGAAAAGCGTCTGGATTTTTCCTCGAAGATCCATCTATCGCCCTGGGGCCGGCCGGGGAAAGGACACGGCCCGTCGCCTAATGCGGGAGGGTCCCGCCGAATTGGAATGGTGCAACGTATCAGGAAAATAAAGTGTTCTGTCTCCGCCTGGGCCATAGACCCGGCCGGCGGAGAGGGAGGACCGATAATTTTTTACCTTATCACGGTCCCGCCCGAAAAGCCACAACCGGATCATGCGGCTTCTTCCTCGACGGTTACCTGGTGTACGATGACGCTTTCGGGGATCCCCTTGAAGGAGATGGAGTCCAGTCTCACCGAGGGCACGGCCTTGCCCATCTTCTCCAGGGTGCTGTCCGTGGTGAGGATCTGGCCCGGGCTGGCGTAGGAGCAGAGGCGCCGAGCCAGGTTCACGGCCGTGCCGATGACCGTGTACTCGTAACGGCTCCTGCCGCCCACGTTGCCCACCACCACCTCGCCGGTGTTGAGCCCGATGCCCAGCCCCAGCCGGGAGAACACGCTCGCCCGGGCGGCGAACTTCTTTTTCAGGCCCTCAAAGTACCGGAGCATGGAAAGGGCCGCCTCCATGCCCGCCCGGGGGGCGTTGGCCAGGGGGATGGGCGCGCCGAAAAACGCCATGACCTCATCACCGATGAACTTGTCGATGCTCCCCTCGTTGTCGAAAACAGCCTTGTTCATCCGGCTGTAGAAATCGTCCAGGAACTCCATGATGTCGTCGGGCTCCACCTCGGCCAGGATGTTGGAGAATCCCCGGATGTCGGAAAACAGGATGGTGATCTCCAGCTTTTCCCGAACCAGCGAGGGCCGGGCCTCGTCCTCGTATCTCTCCACCAGCTTCTGGACCACCTGGGGGCTGTGGAGCTGGCCCAGCATGGTTTCAAGGCGGATGCGGTGGGATTTTTCCTTGAGGAGCATGGAGTTGTGGATGGCTACGGCTGCGTTGTTGGCGAAGATGGTCAAGAGCTTTAGGTCGTTTTCCGTGAACATCCGTTCGCCGTCCACCAGGTTCACGTTCAGCACCCCGATGCATTTCTCCTCCAGGTTCAGGGGCACGCACAGGGACGAGGCAATCTGGCGGTTGCTCTTCCGGGCCAGGCCCGGGAAGCGGGCGGCGTCGGCCTGGCCGTTCAAGAGCAAGGGCTGGGAGTTGGCCACCACCCATCCCGCCACGCTCTTGCCGATGGGGATCAGCGCGTTTTGGGCCATCTCCGCGTCCTTGCCAAAGGAGGCTTTGGTACGCAGGGCCTGGGAGTCCTCGTCCAGGAGCATGATGGAGGAGTGGTCTGCCCGGAAGCTGGTCAGCATTTCCTTGGTGATGGTGTTCAGGACGTCCTGGAGCTGGAGCTGGCTGTTGATGCTGGAGGATACCTCCAGGAGGCCGGAAAGGACCTCCACGTTCCTGGAGAGGGTCTCGGCAACCTTTTTCTGGCGGTTGATGGCCTGGGAGAACAGGAGGAATCGGCGGCGCTGGGCGATGAGGTAGGCGCAGGAAAGGAGGGCCAGGACCGCCAGGGAGACGGAGTAGCGCGAGACCTCCCGGGAGAGGGCGCCGAATCCGTCCTGGAAAGCCTCTCCCATAGCGTAGAAACCCAGGAGGATGAGGGTGAGGCACAGGATGAGGACGATGGCCAGGGAGATGAGACTCCAGACCCTTTTCTCCGCCTCCTCCAAGGTCAAATTTTCTATGTCCATGGTTCCGTGGTTCTATCGTCGGATGGGGGGCTCCCCGGCAGACTCTGGAGAGGACCACGAGAGCCCACTTTTACGCTATTAGCACATTTGATCGCGTGGCGCAAACAGCGTGAGTGAGCGCGCGGAGAAGTTTTTCTCTGACCGCGCCAAAAAAAAGGGGGGCCGGGAGCCGCTAGTCAAATGGGTGGACACGGGGGCTTTTCAGTCCGAGGACTCTCCCAGCTTGATCCAGAGGATGCGGGCTGTTTCCGGGCCTGGATTGGACCAGCCCGAGGGGAGGCGGTCCGTGATGCAAATGAAGTCTCCGGCCTCGGCGGTTTCCTGGCCTTCGGGGAAGTGGAGGGTCAGCGAGCCCTCGGCCATGAATCCCGCCTCCCATCCCTTGCAGGCCAGGAAATGCCCGGCGATCTCCGTTCCCGGAGGAACCTCCAGGAGGTAGGCATCCGGGACCTGGCCCTCGCCCAGGGGGGTGAGCTGGCGCGCCGAGGCGAAGGCCGGGAGGTTTCCCAGGCGCACCGCCGGGGCCTCGGCCTGGCGGTGCACGGTGTTCCTGGCCCGGTGGGCAGGCCCGAAAAAGTAGCCGGGCTCCACGCCCATGACTTCGGCCATCTTCACCAGCCCGGGGATGGAGGGGTAGATGGTGTTGGACTCCACCTGGCTGATGGTGCTGGGCGTGACCCCCACCAGGCGGGCCAGCTCGGCCTGGGACTGCCCCCGCCGGGCCCTTAAGCGCTTGATACGAGACCCCAGGTTCTCGGTTCCGGCGGTGTCCTTTTCCCCGGCAAAGCTGATCTCCAGGCCCCGGGTCTGGTAGCGGTGGGGCTGCTGGAGCCCTCCCATGGGCTGGCGGTCCTCGGCCTTCACCACGGAAAGGGAGGTGGTGCCCCGCTTGATGGAAAGCTCCACAGCCACCTGGGCGATGTGGCTGATCTGGGCTCTCAGGCGCCGGGAGTGGGCGCTCTTTTCCATGACCCAGTAGGCGATGGTCGAAAGATCATAGAGCCGGGGGCAGTTTTGGCTGTAGAACCGGATGACCTCGTCCTCGCCACCCCAAAGCTCCTGCATGCCGGTCAGGCTTTCGAACACTATGCGCACGTCCCCTGGGAGCCGGGCCTGGAGTTCGTACAGGGCGTCGGAGAAGGCGGCGGTGTTTCCCGGTTCGGCCACGGGGATGATCCGGCGGCGGATCTTTTCCGGAGCGTCATCCATGAACTTCAGGAAGGTGGGGATGCCCTTGCCCTTGCCGTAGGTGAAGCAGTCCAGGACCGTGAGGTTCTCGTCCTTGCCCAGTTCCCCCAGTCGCTCGAACAGGTTCTTGGGGGACCGGTCAAAGGACGCGAAGATGACGGGCTTCTTCGCCTTGAGGGAGGCCCGGATGAACCGGAGCCAGAACACGGAGGCCAGGCTCCCGGAATCGTCGTACCACACGACGTTGTCGCCGATGAAGATGCCCCCAAGGACCTGGTCCAGGCGGGGAACTCCGGTGGTCACTTCGTGACGGGTTCGGTTCTCGGGCATGGCTTCCTTGGCCGGAGTTCGGTTCCGGGCTTTGGCCGGGGTTGTGCTTGGAGTGTCCGTTCGGAAGGAGAGTTCCGGCTGCCTCAGCCCTCCCGGGGCCGTTTTCCCGCCTGCGGCAGGAACAACCCGGCGCCCAGGAACAACGTATAGAGGATAACGGCTGCCCAGGCAAGGCCGGCGACCCGGTCCCCGGCCGGGGCCAGGAATCCCACGGCCAGCCAGTGGAGCCCCACCAGGGGGAGGACCGGCCAGGCCAGGGGGAAGTCCTCCTTCCTGGTCAGGACCAGAAGCCCGGACAGGTTCCATCCGTACAGGGAGAGAAAGGCGTGGGTTTTCAGGAGCAGAGGGGACAGGTCCTCGTAGGGGCCGGCCAGGGCCAGGACGATGTAGACCACCCCGGTGAAGGCGGTGAGGAAAAGGAAGATCAGGCCCGACAGGAGGAGGCCTTTTTCCTGGCCCAGGCGGCCCACCGTGGCGAACAGGGATAAAAGCCCCACCACAGCGGCGGAAAGCACCAGGGAGATGAAGAGTTCCGCGCCGGTCCATTCGGCCAGGATGAATACGAAAAAGGAGATGACCCCCAGGTTCAGGACCCAGAACAGGACCTGGGCCAGGACCCGGCCAAAGGGCCTGACCAGGGGCCGGGACAGGGAGAACAGGAGGTGCATGGTGATGAGGGAGAGGGGAAACGAAAAGCCCAGGAAGAAGGTGTTCAGGGTCAGTTTTTCCGGGACCGGGAAATGAAACGTGGCCTGGTTCACCATGGCCGCCGCGCAGAGGACCATGCCGATGGAAAGGCAGAGCAGGGAGGCCAGGTGGAACTTGTCCGCCACGGAAACCCGCCGGAAAAAGGCCCATGGCAAAAACCCGAACCGGGCGGTCCGGACCCGCTCCACCATCACGGCCCCGGCGGCGAGAAAGGCTGCGGCGGCGTTCATGCGGCCCAAAAAGACCAGAAGGGAGAAGGCCAGGGCCAAAGCAAGAAACCCGGCGGACGCGGGTTTCAGGGAACCGCGCCCCTGGCTGTGCCAGAGGATCAGGCTGCCGCCCCCGGCCAGGTTGAACAGGAAGATGTGGAGCCGGAAAAAGGCCTCGGCGTGGTCCGGGGTTACGTGGTGGGCGTAGCCCAGGGGCATGGCCACGGCCAGGAGAGCGAAGAAGAAGATTCGGAGACCCAGGCTCATGAGGGCACCCCCGGTCCGGGGTCCCTGCCCAGGACGTGAGCCAGGGCCGGCCCCAGGGCCGGGTCCAGGAACACGAACCCGCTGTCCAGGAGTTTTTGGGGAACCGCCCGGGCCGAGGCCAGGAGGATCTCCTCGGCCATGCGCCCGAAGGCGGCTTTCAGCACCGTGGCGGGCAGGGTGAAGAGGGCAGGGCGGCTGAGCACCCGGCCGAGTTCTTGGGCAAGCTCCCGGGAGGTGACCGGGGCCGGGGCGGTGAGGTTCACGGGGCCGGACAGGGCTGGCGTCTTCATGGCGTGAAGGATGGCCCCGAGTACGTCGTCCGGGCTCACCCAGGGGATGTATTGGGACCCGGGCCCCATGGCCGCGCCCAGGCCCGCCGAAAATCCCGGGAGCATTTTTGCCAAAGCCCCTCCGGCCGGGCTGAGCACCACGCCGATGCGCAGGTTCACCACCCGGACCCCGGCGTCGGCCGCGGGCCGGGCCGCCTGCTCCCAGGCCGCGCAAAGCTCGGGGATGAAGCCCCGGCCTTGGGGGCTGCCCTCGTCCAGGAGGTCATCTGCCCGGTGGCCGTAATAGCCCACCGCCGAGGCGGACACCAGGACCCGGGGTCCGTTTTTTGCCATCGCGGCCGCCACGGCCCGGGCCAGGGTTTCGGTGCCCAGGGTCCGGCTTCCCACCATGCGGAGTTTCTTCTCCCGGGTCCACCGGCCTTCGCCGATGTTTTCCCCGGCAAGATGCACCACCGCGTCCACCCCGGCCAGGCTGGCCGGGTCCAACTCGCCCCGGGCCGGGTCCCAGAAGATTTCGCCGCCTCCCGGCTGGGGGGCGCGCCGCACCAGGGAGACCACCCGGTGCCCGCCCGTGGTGAGGAAGGGGATCAGGGACCGGCCCAGAAGCCCCGATGCGCCGGTGATGGCCACGGTCAAGGGCGGGGAGGCCGGGGGCGAAAGGTGCCGGAAAAGGTCCCGGGCCACGATGCGGTGGCGAAAGGGGAACATGCGCAAAAGCCGCCTCCGGGCCATGCCCTTGCCGAACAGCGAGCCCAGGGGGGGCAGGGGAAGCCCGTACTCGATTTCGTCCTGCATCCGGGTTCCGTTTTCCCCGGCCAGGAAGCGGTGCACGTGCCGCCATCGGGCAAAGGGGCCTTGCTCCTGTTCATCCGCGAACATGCGGGGCGGGTCGTATTCCACGTGCCGGGCGGTCCAGGGCATCCACATTGGGCCGGTCTTCACGGAAAAGCTCACCCGGGTTCCCGCCGCCACCCCGGCACCGGTCTTTTCCCCCACCCGCACGGCCTCCCAGGGCGGGGTGAGGCGCAGGAAGGCCCCCTCCCGGTCGTGCCAGGCGAACACCTCTTCCGGGGAATGGGGAAGCAACGAGGAATAGGTGAACCGGGCCATGGTTTCAGGTTTTCTTTGGGTTGGAGATTACCCGGGGGCGTGGACGCCTAATCCAGGGCGTACACGGTCCGGCCCGTAAGCTTCTGGAGCCGGCCCAGGGCCTTGACCAGAAAGCCGGGTGGGTTCAAAGCAAGGCCCAGGGTGGAGAACCGGATGAACTCCACCACGAAACCGGCCTTGTCCTGGCAGTCCAGGTAGGCGAACTCCGCCGTGAGGAGGGGAGCCTCGATGCGGCCCCGGACCCGGACGGCAAATCCTGCGGCCGCCAGCTTCCCGGCCGCCGCGTCCACGTCGGGCACAAAAAACCCCAGGTGCTGGACCAGGGGCCGCCCCTGGGGGTCCAGGTGCCGGGCATAGAAATCCGAGCCCTGGCCGGGCTCCAGGAGTTCCACGTCCACGCCGTTTTTGGCGGTGAGGCCCAAAAGGCCGGAGAATTGTTTTTCCTCGCCCTGGTCCTGCCACCGGACCGGGGCTCCCTTGGCCAGGAAAAAGGGCCCCAGGCCCCGGGACGAAAGCTCCTGGGCGGCGGCCACGGCGTCGGGCACCACCACCCCAAGCTGGTGCACGGGCCCCAGGCCGTGGCGTTTCCGGAATTCCACGGCCAAGCCTTCCACGGCCCGGGGAAAGTCAGGTTCCTTGAGGATGTCTTCCAGGAGGATCACGGATGCCCTGCTTTCGGAAAAAGGGTCTGTTGTTGATTTAATAGTAAAGCCCGGGCCTTTTTTCAATACCAGCCCTGGAGGGCCCGGGTTGATTTTTGATCCCCGATGCGCTTATAGATTCATCGGTATAACTCCACCTTTTTCTCCACGATGTTTGGGATGCCCGGCGCGCCCGGGTTTTCCGGGAACCCGAACCAGCGTAAGGCCAGCATGGGAAAACCCATCCACGCCGTGGTTGCCGCCTTGAACGCGGACGGCAGCCTGAGCGACAAGACGGTGGGGCGGCTCATCCACGTGGCGGACCCCGAGGGCATCTTCGAGGAAACTTGCCGCGTGGCCCTCATGATCCACCCGGATTTCGAGCTGCCCCGTTTTCTCGGCCTGTGGACCGACATCCTGGATCTTTTCGCGGGCCGCTATCCGGGTTACCAGGCCTGCAACACCCGGTACCACGACCTGTCCCACACCCTGGAGACCCTCCTGGCCATGGTCCGCCTCTGCCACGGGGCCCATCTCGCCGGGGACCGGTTTTCCCCCGCGGACCTCCACCTGGGCCTGGCGGCGGCCCTGCTCCACGACTCCGGGTACATCCAGAAGGAGGGGGACAACGACGGCACCGGGGCCAAGTACTCCCTGGACCACGTCGCCCTCTCGGCGGATTTCGCCGACGGGTACCTGGAATCCAGGGGGTTCGGACCCCTGGACCGGGAAAGGTGCCGGGCCATGATCATGGCCACGGATCTCGCTTTTGCCCTGGAGGAGGTCGCCTTTCCGGACGAAACCTCCCGCCGCCTGGGCAAGATCCTCGCCACCGTGGACCTCCTGGGCCAGATGGCTTCCCGGATCTACCTGGAAAAGCTCCTTTTCCTGTACCGGGAGCTGGTGGAGGGGGGCGTGGAGCAGTTCGAGGACGAGCTGGACCTCCTGGTGAAGACCCGGCCGTTCTACCGGTTCATCGAGGACCGCCTGGCCGGCCCCCTGGAAGGCCTGGACCGCCTCATGCGCCTGCATTTCGCCCAAGCCTTCGGCGTGGAGGCCGACCCCTACCGCCAGTACGCCAGAAAGAACATGATCTACCTCTGCTCCCTCCTGGAGTGCCGGGAGGATTACCGGGCCGAACTCAAAAGAGACGGCGTGGTCTCCAGCATCCTCCATGAGGACAAGGGCTGATACCAGGTTCCCCCCTTTGAAAAAGGGGGGCAGGGGGGATTTTTTTCGTTTCAAGCGCTTGAATTCCACCTGGCCAATCTTTTTTTCTCCTGGAAGCCACCCCGCCTGACAACCTGCAAACTCCTCCTTTCCCGGGGCCGGGCGATCTGGTAACAATCCCCGGGAGAGCAGGCACACTCAACACCCGGAACCAGGGACCATAAGCGGAGGATGCATGGAATACGCCTTCACCTTTGAGGAAGCGGAGATCCAAAAGGAAGTGGCCCGGTTTTCCCGGGAGAGGATTTTGCCCCGCCAGCGGGAGATCGAGAAGACCGGGATTCTTCCGCCGGACCTCCTGGAGGAGTTCCTGGGCCTGGGCATCCTGTCCCTGCCGTTTCCCGAGGAGGCCGGGGGGCTCGACGGCACTTTCACGGCCATGATGCTGGCGGTTTCCGAGCTGGCCTACGGGTCCATGGTGCCGCCCAACATGATCCTGGAAAACTACGTCCTGGCCTGGCCGCTGTTTGCTTACGGCAGCCCGGAGGCCCGGGAGCGCTTCCTGCCGGACCTGTTGTCCATGAAGGCCGTGGGCGCGCTCGCCTTCACCGAGCCGGACACGGGCTCAGACCCCCGCCAGCTCACCACCGTGGCAAAAAAGACCGAAGGCGGCTGGGTCATCAACGGCTGCAAACGGTTCATCACCTACTCGGCCATCTGTCACCAGATGATCATTTTCGCCAAGACCGAGTCCGGCGGGGTCCAGGCCTTTCTGGTGGAAGCGGACAAGCCCGGCTACAAGGCGGGGAAACGGGAGTCGTTTTCCCACATGCAGGTGGACAACGGGGACGTGATCCTGGAAGACTACTTCGCCCCGGACGCGCATGCCATCGGCACGCCGGACCAGGGCTTCGAGGTGCTCCTGAAAGCGGAAAGCCTGGGCAAGATCGGGTTTTGCGCCATCTACACAGGCGTGGCGCGCCGGGCGCTGGACATCGCCCTGGCCTACGCCAACACCCGGATGCACCGGGACCGGCCCATCGGGATCAAGTTCCAGATGATCCAGGAAAAGATCGCCCGCATGGCCGTGCACGCCGAGTCCATGACCGCCTATCTCCACCGCATCTGCGCCAAGGTGGACCGGGGCGAGGACACCTTCTGGGACGCGGCCGTGTTCAAGATCATGACCGCCCAGGGCATCCGCCAGATCGCGGACGACGCCATGGAGATCCACGGAGCCTACGGCCTGTCGGACGAATACGAGGCTGCCCGCATTTTTGCCTTGTCCGCCGCCGCCCCGGTGGTAATGGGCAGCCTGGACATCCAAAGAGTCATCGTGGCCAGGACGCTCCTGGCGGTTGGCAAGTATGGGGGGTAGGCACAGGAATGTGGGGGAAACCTTTTTTGGAAAAAAGGTTTCCCCCACGCCCCCTTCCAAAAAACTTTGCGTTTTCCGTTGGTTGATGGAGATGCAAAAAGCCGTCATCCCGGCGTAGGCCGGGATCCAGGGTTTTTTATCGCCCTGAAAATAACTGGATTCCGGCCTACGCCGGAATGACGGATGGGGTGGTTCAAGCTTTGGGCATATTTGTCGGCGGAGGTTAACCAACCATTTATTTAGTGGATACCGGCAATGAAAACATTGCCGCAGGATAAAGGAAGCAGAGGACTTTTTTGATGAAGAATCCCAGAATCATCGTAATCGGTACCGGAATCGGCGGCTCGGGCGCGGCGGCGCTTTTGGCGAAGGCCGGGGCGGATGTCATGGTTTTCGAGAACTCCGGGCGCATCGGGGGCAAGACCGGGGCCATTGACAAGGACGGCTTCAACGTGGAGGTGGGGGCGCACATTTCGCCCCGGAGCCACAAGGGCCCCCTGGGGGACCTGGCCCGGGCCGCGGGCTTTCCCCTGGAGTTCTACTCCAGATATCCCATCCTCACCTTTTTTTATGACGGCAAGAAAAAGCTCATCGGCCCCAACCTGGGCAGCCCCATGAACCTCCTGCGCTTTGCCCTGCTCTTCAAGCCCCGGGGCTCCTACCTGGGCCTTTTGCGCTTTTTTCTGAAGATGCGAAGTTTCAAGAGCGAGGAGGACGTGAAGCCCCTGCTGGGCGTGCCCGCGCTCACGTTCATCCGGGAATACATCAAGGAACCCAACCTCCTGTCCTTCATGCAGTTCGTGGCGGGCATGATGTTCACCCTGGCCCCGGAAAACTCCTCGGCCGCCTATTTTTTGTGGTGTTTCGCCCGCTGGTTCGAGGCCGGGGCCAGCGGATACCCCGTGGGGGGATACGGCATCATCCCCCGGTCCTGCATGGACATCTGCGAGGCCCACGGTGGCACGGTCCATCTGAGCGAGGGCGTGAAAAGGATCGTCGTGGAAAACGGGAAGGTGACCGGCGTGGAAACCTCCCAGGGATTTTATCCGGCGGACGTGGTGGTAAGCAACGCAGGCATCGCCCGGACCATCGAACTGGCGGGCCGGGAACATTTCCCGGACACGGACGGGAAAAACCCGGACAAGCTCGCGGATTCCGAAGGCAACATCATCCTCCAATACGGCCTGGACGGCTACAAGCCCCTGGAGACGCCCACCTGCATCTACATGCAAAAGGACGCCAGCATATCCCGGCTCATCAAAAAGATGCGGAACAACGAGGATATCGAGGACGCCATCGGCGTGTTCTTCGCCAGTCCCACGGTGGCGGACCCCAGCCTGGCCCCCCCGGGGAAACACGTGCTTTTGGCTGTAACCTTCGCCCCGGCGGATATGCTGGACCACGAGCGGAACCAGCGGTACCTGGACGCCCTGGAAAAAAAGACCTTCGAGGTTTTTCCGGGCATGGAGAAGCACATCCTCTGGAAACGGGCCCGGGAGGTGGGCTATTTCGCGGGCCAGGCGGGAAAGCGGATTTCGGGCACCGTAGGCATGGCCCAGAGCTGGGAGAATGACTTTGTGGACCGTTCCCCCAGGCAGCCCGTGGAGGGACTCTACGTGGCGGGCACGGACACCGGGGGCATCAACATCGGAACCGAAGCCGCCGCCGTGAGCGCCCTGGTCACCGCCCGGATGGTCCTGGAGGATCACCCTGTGAAATAGGGGCGGCCCGGCATCATCTGCATTCCCAAGGGTTTCCCCCTTTTTCCAAAGGGGGGCAGGGGGAGCCGGAAGGGCCGGGCAATGGGAAAGCGCCGCCATCTCCATCCTGGATTCCCGCTGTGAAAGCCTGGGTTTCAGCGCGAGCATGGGACGGGGTGTGGGGAAACCCTTTCTTGAAAAAAGGGTTTCCCCACAAATTTTCAGCTGATCATCTCCACAAAGGCTTCCACCCGGGTTTTCAACTGTTCCGCGTCCTCGGGGCTGTAGTCCGTCTCCAGGCGGAGCACGGGGAGGCCCGTGGCTTCCAGTTCCTTTTCCAGGGGCATGGCCTCCAACTGGTAGGGCTGGCAGAAGTTCAGGCTGTAATGAATCACCCCGTCGGCCTTGTACTTTTCGGCCATATCCAGAACGTGCTTCTTCCGGTCCGGGTTGGGGGTGAAGACCGCGCAGTCGATGTCCAGATACCGGCTGACGATGGCGTCCAGGAGCCCGCCCGCCGTTTCCGCCGAGTCGTCCACCAGGTTCCGCAGGCCCCGTTCTCCCACGCAGGATTCCTCCCCCACGATGACCGCGCCGGCGCTCTCGATGATCCAGGGGAGCTTCCAGTTGGGCACGGCCATGGGGCAGCCGGAAAGGAGGATGCGGGGCGCGCCCGCCGGGAACACGCCCTGGTTCGCAGCCGCCCGGTTCTCCAGTTCGTCGGCCAGCTTGTTGACGCTTTCGGTGAACCGCTCGGGGTTGTCGTAAAAGGAAACCTGGTTGGCCAAAAGGGCGTCCAGGCCGCTTATGGGCGCGGGCTCGACCCCGCGCACCGCCGCCAGCCGGGCCAGGGCCGCCCGCTTGGCGTTCACCGTGCGGATGCCCTGCTTGAGCCCATCGGCGGTTATGGAGTTGCCGGTGAGTTCTTCCATGACCCCGATGAACCGGGCGTACTCGGCCCGGAGGAGCGCCCGGCCCTCTTCGGATTTCACCTGGGGCAGGTCCAGGACGTGGAGCCGGTCCACCAGGGTGCTCAGGGTCTCGAAGGCCTTCTTCTTGCCGTCGCAGGTGTTTTCCCCCACGATCAAATCTGCAGATTCCAGGTAGGGGCAGACCTTGCCCAGCTTGAATCCAAAGGCGGATTTGATGAGGGCGCAGGTGTTGCGGGGCAGGAGGTTTTCCACCTCGGCCATGGCGAAGTCCGCCCCAGCGCAGAGCCCCACCAGAGTGGCGTTCGCGGCCAGGACGATCTCCTCGGGCACGAACACGCAATAGGCGCCCACTACCTTGCGGCCCTGCTTCTTGCCATCCACCAGTTCCTGGATGCGCAGCCCGTGGACCTCGCTCATGACGAAATCGAAATACCCCATGCCCTCGGGGCGGTTTTGCCGGGACAGGAATATGTCCTGGTAACCCTGGCCCAGAACGGCCAGAAGCTGGTCGTGGGCCTCGAGGTCCAGGCCCAGGTCCTTCCACATTTGCGTGTAATCGGCCATGGTCCATTTCCTTTCAAGGAAACGGCGTCCTTTCGGTCCGCCGGAAAGAGTCGGAAGAGTCCTGCCCGATATATCGGCATTTTATCTATATCTCAAATTGATAATTAAGATACTGCCGGGGTGGAGGATCGGAAAGATGGATTGCCGGAATGGGGGATTGCGGGGTGGGAAATCCGGGAAAGGCCTCGCGCGCCATCAAGGCCCTGAGTGGACGTTTTTTGATGCGGCCAACGATTCCGGGGGAACCGCGTTTCCCGTCCAGCCCCTCTACCCCGGATTATTCTGACGATCGCTCCATGCGATCCTCCCCGAGGGAAGCCGGATTCCACGGCTTCCCTCTTTTTGCCCCAGGCGGCCTGGCGGCGGGAGTTCCTCCTTGACGGCCTCCCTATGTTGTTTTATATATGAATAGGTATGCAGATATTGAACGGATCGGAGACCATGGCCACGGAACAACGAAAAAGGGAAGAGGAAGCCGACCTCTGCGGAGCCCGGTGCATCCACCTGGACCGGGTGGCCCGGGCCCGGGAGGAAAGCGTGGGGCCGGACCTTCTGGAGCGCCTGGCCCGGACCTTCGGGGTCCTGGCCGACCCCACCCGCCTGGCCCTGGTCATGGCCCTTACCGGGGGCGAGATGTGCGTGTGCGATCTCGCCGCCTTCCTGGGCGTGTCCCCCTCGGCCGTGAGCCACCAGCTGGCCCGGCTCCGGGACCTGGCCCTGGTGCGGCGGCGGCGGGACGGGCAGATGCTTTACTACAGCCTGGACGACGACCATGTGGCCGATCTTTTGACCACGGGCCTCGCCCATATGAAGGAGTGAGTCCATGGCGTTTCTGCTATCTGCCCTGACTGCGGCCTGGGGCCTTTTGCTCGAATCCTCGGCCTATGTGCTGTTCGGCCTCCTGGTGGCCGGGCTGTTGCGGGTGTTCCTGTCCCCGGCCTCGGTGGCCCGGCATTTCGGTCAGGGGCGCTTCCTCTCCGTGTTCAAGGCCTCGCTTTTGGGCATCCCCATCCCCCTATGTTCCTGCGGGGTGCTTCCGGCTGCCGTGTCCCTGAAGAAACAGGGGGCCAACAACGGCGCGGTGACGTCCTTCCTCATTTCCACGCCCGAATCCGGGGTGGATTCAATCGCCATCACCTACGGGCTCCTGGGCCCGGTCATGACCGTGGTGCGGCCCCTGGCGGCCCTGGTCACCGCCCTGGCCGCCGGGATGACCGAAAACCTCCTGGGGTACAAAAAAGGCGAAAAACCCGTGGTCCCGGACTTTTCCTGTCCGGTGGACGGCTGCTGCACGGGCGAGGACTGCGACCCGGACGAGCACCGGAATCACCACGGCTTTTTCGAAAAGATCGTCGCCGGGATGCGGTTCGCCTTCACGGACGTGTGGGCGGACATGGCCGGATGGTTCGCGGTGGGCATCCTGCTGGCCGGGGTCATCATGGCCCTGGTGCCGGCCGACGCCCTGGGCTCCTGGCTGGGGGGCGGGATGGGCTCCATGCTCCTCATGCTGGCCCTGGGCATCCCCCTGTACATCTGCGCCACGGCTTCCACGCCGGTGGCAGCGGCCCTCATCCTGAAGGGCGTGTCTCCCGGCGCGGCCCTGGTGTTCCTCCTGGCCGGGCCGGCCACCAACGTCACCAGCCTCACGGTGCTTCTCGGGGTCCTGGGAAAACGCGCCACAGCCATTTACCTCACATCCATCGCCGTGTTCTCCGTGGCTTTCGGGCTGGCCACCGACGCCCTGTACGGCACCCTGGGCCTCTCCCCCCAGGCCCTGGTGGCCGAAGCCGGGGAGCTGCTCCCCCTCTGGGCCGAGTACGCCGGAGCCGTGGCCCTGATCCTCCTGTCGGTTCCCATTTTCGTGCGCCGGGTCCGCCGCCGGTTCCAGGGCAAGCCCGCCCCGGCCTGCGGAATCACCCTGGGCTCAAGCGGCGGCACCTGAGGCTGCTCCCACTAGGAAGCCGGTCCGGCTTCCAATTTTTCCGGGCCGGGAGACCTCCCCCTTTTCCAAGGCCGAGAGGTCTCCCCAAAAGGGCCAGACCCGGGGCCTCCCCGTAAAAAGGTTGCCTCCCTTCATTTGCTTTTGCCCGCCGGTTTCCCTTATACCTTTCGGACCATGACCGCCTCCCACCAAAAAGCCACGGTCCGGGTTCTTTCCGGCCAGTATTTCGTGTACTTCGCGGTCCTGGGGCTGTACCTGCCCTTTTTCAACCTCTGGCTCCACCGCCTGGGGTTTTCCGGGGAGCGCATCGGGGCCGTTTCCGGGGTGCGGTCAACGGCGGTGGTGGTCATGCCCCTGTTGTGGGCCCTGGCCGCGGACCGGTTCAAGAATCGCCGTGCGCTTTTCGTGGCCGCCAACCTCCTGGCCGCCAGCCTTTTCGCCGCCTACCTCTTCACCCAGAGCTTCTGGCCCATTCTTGCCATTACGGCGGTCTGGGCCGTGTTCTACGCCCCCATCGTGTCCTTCATGGAAGCCTTTGCCATGGAGATCCTGGGGCCGGAACGGAACCAATACGGCCGGGTCCGGGTGTGGGGATCGGCGAGCTTCATCGCGGTGGTGCTCCTGGCGGGCTGGGGGGTCGCGGCCTGGGGGGTCTGGTTCATCCTCCCGGCGATCCTGGCCGGATCGTGCATCCAGGCGGTCCTCTCCCTGAAATTCCCGGACATCTCGGCCGACGCCCGTATGGCCCCGCGCCTGTCCCGGCAGGATCTGGCCCATTTCCGGCGTCCGGCCACGCTGGTGTTTCTCGTGGCCGCCTTTCTCATGCTGGCCAGCCACGGGGCCTACTACGGGTTCTACTCCATCCGCCTGGACGAGCTGGGATATTCGGGGAGTTTCATCGGGGCCATGTGGGCGCTGGCCACCGGAGCCGAAGTGGTGGTCATGGTGAAATCCAAGGCCATTCTGGACCGTTTTTCTCCCCGGGCCATCCTGTGTGTGAGCCTGTTCGCCGCCGTGGCCCGGTGGGGGCTTTTGGCCACGGCCCGGAACCCGGCGGCGCTCATCCCCATCCAGTTGCTTCACGCCCTCACCTACGGTACCTTCCACGTGGCCAGCATCGTGTACATTGAGCGCCTCATCCCCCCGGCCGCCCGGACCGTGGGCCAGGCCGTGAACAACGCCATGACCTACGGCGCGGGCCTGGCCGCGGGTTTCGCCGTCACGGGGCTCCTCTGGGAACCCTGGGGCGCGGCCGGATGCTTTGTCCTGGCCGGAGGCCTGGCCGCAGCCGGGGGGCTTCTTTTCGTGGGCGAAATACTCTGGGAACGGGGCCGGTCCCGTTCCTGATCTTTCCACAAGGGTTTCCTTCCGCCTTCATGAAAGGAGGCAGGGGGACAAACCCTTTTTCAAACCGTGGCCTGACAGCTTCGAAAAAAGCCGTCAGGCAAGGCGCGCGAAGCGCAAAGCGGCATCACGGCTTTTTGCGGAGCTGTCCATCATGATCGTGGGACTCACAGGCAGCATCGGAACCGGCAAGAGCACGGTGGCGAAAATGTTCGCGGACCTGGGGGCCGTGGTCATTGACTACGACCAACTCGCCCGGGAGGTGGTGGAGCCCGGCCGGGAGGCATACCAGGAGATCGTGGCGGCTTTTGGCCCGGGCATCCTGGCCCCGGACGGGACTCTGGACCGGAAAAGGCTGGGGGACACGGTCTTCGGGGACAGGGGCAAGCTGAAGACCCTGAACGGGATTGTCCACCCCCGGGTTTTTGCGGCGGACGTGGAAAAGACCCGGGCCGTGCTTTCAGCCGATCCCCGGGCCGTCGTGGTGAAGGAGATCCCGCTGCTCACCCAGATCGGCATCGACCCCAAGAGCTTGGTGGACCGGGTGGTTGTGGTGTCCGCCCACCGGGAGAACCAGGTGTGCCGGGTAGTGGGCCGGGGATTCAACCAGGAGGAGGCCGTCTGCCGCGTGGACGCCCAGCCCCCGGTCTCCGAGGCCGAGAAGCACGCGGATTACGTGATCCGGAACAACGGCGGCCTGGAGGAAACGAGAAAGCAGGTGGAGGAGGTGTACGGCCGCCTGAAGGAGGAGGCCCGGGGCCGGGCCGGGGGAAGCCAATGAGGAGGTTGTCCACCCCCCCAGTTGGAGATGCCGGGAAGCGATCCCCCCTTTCCCTATTGCCGATCCTTCAAGGAGCCCCCGGGGAAGCGAACCGGGACGAATAGCACGCAGGCCGGGTCAGAATAGGCCTCTCGCCAGCCCGGGTGAGCGTCCATGGCCCGGCGAAGGGGGCCGCGGGCGTTGATGACGACCATGTCGGGCGGGCCGGCGTAAAGGATGTCCTGCCAGCCGGGCCGCCCAAAAAAGAAATCGTAGTACATCCTTCGCACCTGGGGCGGAAAGGTGGTTTCGGTTCGGGTGTCGTAGGCGATGAGGCACTGGGGATACAACTCCCATGCCAAGTAGCCTCCCCAAACCAATTCGGAAAGGATTTTTCCTTCAAGCCCGTTTTCCCGGATGAACCGCACCGCGCCCCTGGGGTAGGCAAAGCTGAAGTTGGCCCGGGCGTCCCAGTCCGGCGCCACCAGTTCCAAGGGAGAACCCGGCTCCCGGATGACCCGGATTCTCGCGGCGTAATAGGTCAGGTCATAGACGGCTGGAACCAGGCAGGCCGCGGCAGTGATCAAGATCGCGGCCCTGGCCAGACCGCTCCGGGGTCGGTCCCTGATGCGGGAGAACCAGGCTGTGAGGCCCTCGGGGGCGTAAACCGCAAAGGCCATCACGAAAAACGGGATGTGCCGATGAGCGGAGTAGGCCAGGTAACCGAAAAAGGCCAGCATCATCCATGAAGTCCGGTCCCGCCTGCCGTAAAACAGGACCAGGGGAAGAGCGGCCACGGCGAGCATGACGAACAAGACGGATTCCGGCTTCCACCCCAATACCAGGATCGACCTTGGGATGGACATCCACTCCCAGATGTCCGGGTCCGGCGAGGCTCCGTGGGCCAGCACCGTGGACCAGAGCTTCCATCCGTAAGGGTTGGCGAGGGTGGCGGCTGCACTGGCTGCCATCACTCCCAGCAAAAGCCAGGCAGGACGCCTTGGCCGAGTCTCTCCTGCGGCATAAATCCCCAGAACCGCAAGCCCCGTGAAAAAACCGCCGTGGAGATTGGCCCAGAGGGCGAAAAGGGGAACCAGCCACCAGATGGCTGCCCGGTGGCGGCCGGATTTCCTGGCCTCAACCAGGGCGATGGTAGCCACAAAGAACAAGGAGGAGAAATTCCGGGCCAGGACGGACGGGAACCCGTATGCCCAGACGTAGCTCGCCAGGAAAAGGCCGGCCAGGGCTCCCATGGAGGAGGCGCCGCGGTTCCGGGCAGCGTTGAAGGCGAGCCATGCGGCCAGAAGGCCGGAGGCGTATTTGAGAAGCTGCAGGGGCATGGGCCCCGACTGGCTGTAGACCGGATAGAAAAGCACCCAGGTAAGCCACTCGTGGATCATCAGGGGATTAATGGTTGGCAGATAGGAGAAAACATCCCTGCGGGGCAGGCCGCCTTCCATCCAGAACTGGCGGCCGAAATTGAGGAAGCTCCAGAAATCAGGCTCAGCGAAGTTGCACGTCAAGCCTATGGCCAGGAGCAGGAATACGGCCCAGCCTGCGGCCAAGGTGGACTTTTGATTTTGCATGGGAAAATCATAGGGCATTTTGAAACCTTTTGCCAACCCAGGGCCTGCCGGGGACAATCCAAACCCACGGCCCGGGAGACGGCTTGTGGAAACAGGCCCGGAAGAACAGGAATTTTCGGATGAATATCCGCGATTTTCATCCCATGGGCAACCATGCCGCCTGGAGGGTTGGCTGAACGGGATGGGGATTCGTGGCATTGTCTGGATTTTTCTTCCCCCCTGTCCCTCCTTGGATAAGGGTGGAGAGCTGCGTCCCTGGGTAAAGACGGCTGCCAGGCCTCCTGAAGGAAAAAAGCGGAGAAGCCGGGCTCCCTTTGGGAGATGGATGGAGAAACCGCAACCAGGACTCTTGAATTCCCTCCCACGCCCTTTCAAAATCCACTCCAAAGTCTTATGGTTAGGGCCTCGGGCCGCGCTTATCCGGTCAGCGGCCTCCCCGGGGCCACCCAAGCCCCCGGGGTTGTCGGTGGCACCCGGGTGGGCGCTCAGCCCCCGGTCTCCGAGGCCGGGAAGCAGTCAAACCACTCGGATGAGGTTTCTTTTGCAAAGGCCCCATGGAACCGCCTACCGCCGGTAGAGGCCGTGAAAGGCGTAAACCGGGCTGAAAGAGGCCCGGGAATGCCCGTCAGGCTGAAGGGAACGGGCGCATGCCGGTTAACGCAACGAAAATGGAGGCGAAATGAAAGTCACCGTGGCCTCGTGTCAGATTGATGTAAGCTCCGCCAGCATGGAGAAAAACATGGCCGCCTGTGAAGAGGCCGTGAAAGAGGCTGTGGCAAAGGGGGCGCAGATTTGCCTTTTGCCGGAACTGGCGGTGACCGGCTATACCGTGGCCTGCTACAACCGGCAGCAGGCTGAAAAAGCCCTGCCCCTGGTGGCTCGGTTTGAGGGCCTGGCCAGAGAGCTTTCGGTTCATATCTTCGTGGGTTTTTTGCGGGAGGAGGAAGGCAGGCTGCGAAACACCCAGGGGTATTTCACTCCCAAGGGCCTCGCGGGCATGTATTTCAAGAACGAGCTGGTGGCTCATGAGAACCTTTTTGCGGTTCCGGGAAAAGAGCCCGTGATCCACGATACTCCTTTTGGCCGCATCGGCTGCGCCATCTGCAAGGACATGCTCTACAAGGAGGTTTTTCTGCCCTACCGGGGCAAGGTGGAGATGATGGCCATCTCTTCGGCGTGGCCGGACCTTTCCCGGGATTACAAGCGGGGGCCTCTGGGCAAGGCCGCGCGGCACAACGATCTCCTGATCCGGGAACTCCCGCAAAGAATTGCCAGTTACGTGGGAGCGCCTGTTGTGTATTGCGATTCCTGGGGAGGTCCCCACCGGCTCTTCGGCTCGGACGTATGGATGATCGGGGGGTCTTGTATTGTCACGCCCGAGGGCTTTGTGGAAAAAGGGGGCACGACCGGAGAGCAGATGCTTGTCGCCGAAATGGAGCTGAAAAACACGGGCCCTGTTGACGACGTTGCCCCATGGCCCAGCCGGGGCTATCTTACACCGCTACTGGCGGCGGAGCACACCCTGTACAAGGCCTGCGGGCTTGTCCGGGCTGTCCGCGAAAAGCTTGCCCCATGACAGGGCGTTTGCCATCGGCTGCCTTTGGCAACCCGGTCCGTGGGTGACCCGGGCTCCGTCATTCCGGCGGAGGCCGGAATCCAGCCTTTTTATGGGGTCCCCGGGCTTTCGAGGAGATGTGGGCTTTTTGGGGTTTTTCGGGAGGTTTCGGCATCTCCACCGAATCCCCCCCGGCCCCTCTTTGAAAAAGGGGGGAGATGCCCGGCTTTGAAAAGGGGGCGTTTTTTGTCTGGCCCCCCGCCTGTTTTTCCCTTCCGAGTCTTTCAAAATCCCCCTCAAACCCTTATTGTAATCCCATGATGCTCCGTACCCCCGAGGGGCGCGGCCTCATGCCATCACTTTCCACAGTCCCTATGATGCAGGTTTTTTCTTCCCACGCGACCGTCGGGCCGTGCGGGGACCCGAACCCCAAATGGAAAATCCATGAAAAAAATCTTTCTCTATGCGGCCATCCTGGTTTCAGCCGGAGTCTTTGCGGTGTTGATGGTGATGCGGACCGGGGGGCCCGGGCCGGGCCTGGAGGCCGGGGCGCTTTCCACGGTGGCGGCTCCGGGGCGGACCATGGTTTTCCAGGGCGGGCTGCCTCCGGAAGGCGGGCCAAAGGAGTCGGACGCGTGGCTTTCCGTGCTTCAGGACGATCGGCGCATCGGATGGGCCCACCGGAAGCTCTCCTGGGCCGGGAGCTTGTGGCAAATGGAGGAGGTGGCTTTCCTGCGGGTGAAGACCATGGGCACGGCCCAGGAGGTGCTGGTCACCACATCCGCCGAGTTGGCCCCGGACCTTACCCTGCGGTCCTTTGCCTTCACCCTGGGTTCGGATCTGGCCAACTTCTCGGTAAAAGGGGAGATGGGGGACGGAAAGCTGGCCCTGACCACGGGCAACGGCCCCGAGGCCGTCCAGAGCGAGATCGCCTTTTCCGAGCCGCTTTACCTGGGGGGCAGCCTCCTGTACGCCTCCGAGGTGGCCCGGCTTGCCCCGGGCGAGAAGCGGAGCTTCCCCCTGTTCGACCCCGCCACCCTGGGCACCAGCCCGGCCACTGTGGAGGTGGTGGGCATCGAGACCCTGGTCGTCATGGGCGAGGAGCGGACCGCCCGGCGGGTGAAGCTGGATTTCATGGGCAGCTCCCAGCTGGCCTGGATCGGGGAGGACGGGGACATCCTGGCCGAGGAGGGGCTTCTGGGCCTGCGCCTCACGCGCACGGACCGGGACACGGCCCTGGCCCTGGCCGAGGGCGAGGCGGGCACGGACCTGGTGGAGATGGCTTCCGTGCCCCTGGACCGGCCCATCCAGGAGCCCGGGGCCCTGGCGTCCCTATCCCTGAAGGTGGAGGGCGCGGATGATCATTTTGACGGTCTTTCCGGCGGCCGTCAGACCTGGGACGGGGAGGTGCTTACCGTAACCCGGGAGACCCTGCCCCCGGCGGACTACGCCCTGGAAACCGACCCGGCCTTTGGGGACGAGCAGAGGGAATTCCTGGCCCCGGGCCCCTTCATCCGCTCGGACCACCCGGAGGTGGAGGCCCTGGCCGAAGAGATCGTGTCTCCCGATGACCCGCCCCTGGCGCAGGCGAAAAAGATCGTGGACTGGGCTTACAAAAACCTGGAAAAGAAACCGGTTTTCTCCGTGCCCGACGCCCTGGGCACCCTCCGGAGCCGGGCCGGGGACTGCAACGAGCACGCGGTCCTGGTGGCGGCGCTCGCCCGGGCCGCCGGGGTGCCCGCCCGCATGGAGGTGGGGCTTACATACCTCCGGGGCCGGTTCTACTACCACGCCTGGAACGCCTTCTGGCTCGGGGAATGGGTCACCGCGGACTCGGTGTTCGGCCAGTTTCCCGCGGATGTCACCCACTTGCGGTTCGCCCGGGGCAACCCCGACGCCCAGTTGAGGATCATGGGCCTGTTGGGCCGGGTGAAGCTGTCCTGGCCGGAGCCTGCCGAATGATCCGTCTGGAAAATCTGGTGAAGCGTTACGGCCCCATCACCGCCCTGTCCGACCTGTCCCTTTCCGTGGCCGCAGGGGAGATCTTCGGGTTCATCGGCCCCAACGGCGCGGGCAAGACCACCACCATCCGCATCATCGGCGGCCTCATGGCCCCCAGCTCGGGAACGGTGTGGATAGATGGCATCTCAATGGCGAAAGAGCCCGCCCGGGCCAAGGCCAAAATCGGCTTCGTGCCGGACCGGCCCTTTCTCTACGAAAAACTCACGGGCTACGAGTTCCTGGAGTTCACGGCCGACCTCTATGAGATCCCCCGGGTGGACCTGGCCGAGCGGGCCGAGAGGCTCCTGGCCCTGTTCTCCCTTTCCGACTGGGGGGATGAACTCATCGAGGCCTATTCCCACGGCATGAAACAGCGCCTCATCATGGCCTCGGCCCTGATTCACGACCCCAAGGTCCTGGTGGTGGACGAGCCCATGGTGGGCCTGGACCCCCGGGCCATCCGCCTGGTGAAGGACCTGTTCAGGGATCTTGCGGAAAAGGGAACGGCCCTGTTCCTGTCCACCCACACCCTGGAGGTGGCCCAGGACATCTGCCACAAGATCGGCGTGATCCACCGGGGCAAGGTCATTGCCGATGGCACGTTCTCCGACCTCAAGACCAAGGCCCACGTCACCGAGGTGGACCTGGAGGAGGTTTTCCTCAAGCTCACCGAGGAAGGCCCGGAGGCGGCATGAACAAGATTTCCGTGCTCATCCGGCCCCGGGTCCTCTCCTTCCGGGCCCGGGCGGGCAAGAGGGACGCGGCCTTCTGGGGCAAGGCCATGCTCTTCGGCGGCATCGGCGTTTCCTTCTGGGCCGGGATTTTCGTGGTGTTCTACCGGGTGCTGGCCCATTTCCGGTCCGTGGAGGGCTTCGGCGACGTGCTCGCCGTGAAGCTCCTTTCCATGGTGTTTGCCACCTTTTTTTCCCTCCTGGTGTTTTCGTCCGTGTTCGCGGCCCTGTCCAAGCTCTACCTGGCCCGGGATCTCCCCCTGGTCCTGTCGTGCCCGGTGACCCATCGCCAGGTGTACTTTGCGCGCTGGGTGGAGAGTACCGTGGACAGCGCGTGGATGGTGGCGGCTTACGCCCTGCCCGTGTTCTTCGCCTATGGCGTGGTCTACCGCTGCGGGCCCCTGTTCTACGTGAACGTTTTTGTCATTATGATCCCCTTTTGCATCACGGCCAGCGCGCTGTCTTCCCTGGCGGTCATGATCGCCGTGGCGGTGCTGCCGGCAGGGCGGGTGCGGGCGCTCCTGATCTTCGTGGGCCTGGCCCTTTTCGTGGGTCTGTACCTCGCCCTCCGGCTCCTGCGGCCTGAGCGCCTGGTGGACCCGGACAGCTTTGCCACGGCCATGGAATACCTGGCCAATCTCCGGGCCCCGGCACCGGCCTGGCTCCCTTCCTCCTGGGCCTTTGACTCCATGAGGGCCTCCTTGATCGGCCAGTGGGGCCAGGTGCTCTTCCACGACCTTTTGGCGATAAGCGGCGCGGTGTTCATCACCCTGGCCTCGGTGAGCGTCTCCGGGCTCCTGTATTTCCGGGGAATCTCCAAGGCCCAGGTGTCCGTGGTGCGGGCCCCGGGCAAGAACCGCAAAAAGCGCCGCCGCCTGCCCATCCCGTTCCTCTCCCGCCCGGCCCGGGCCTTTCTGGTCAAGGAGGCCAAAAGTTTTGTCCGGGACCAGACCCAGTGGCCCCAGGTCTTTCTCATGGCGGCCCTGATCGGCATTTACCTTTACAACTTCAAGGTCCTGCCCATTGACAAGGCCCCCATCCAGGCCGTGTACCTCCAGAACATTCTTTCCTTTTTGAATCTGGGGCTTGCGGCATTCGTCCTCACAGCCCTGGCCGCGCGCTTCGCCTTTCCGGCCGTGAGCATGGAAAAGGAGGCCTTCTGGGTCGTCCGGAGCTCGCCGGTGCCCGTGTCCCGGGTTTTGTGGATCAAGTTCGTCATCTACCTCGTGCCCCTGGTGGTCCTGTCCGAGTTCCTCATCGTGGCCACCAACATCCTGCTGGACGTCACGCCCTTCATGATGGCCCTGTCCGTGGTGACCATGGCCCTCATCGTGCCCGGCATCATCGCCATGGGCGTGGGCCTGGGAGCCGCGTACCCGGATTTCACCTCGGAAAACCCCATGCAGGTCGTCACCGGCTTCGGCGGGCTTCTCTACATGATCCTGGCCGCCGGTTTCATCGCCGGGGTCATCATCCTGGAGGCCGGGCCCGTGTACTCCGTGTTCATGGCCGGCATCAAAGGCCGAGCCCTGGTCCCCTGGGAATGGGTTTTTGCCCTAGTCTCCTTCGCCCTGGTGCTTGCTTTATGCGTCCTGGCGGTGGTGCTGCCCATGCGTTTCGGGGCGCGGAGGCTGGGGAGCGGAGGATGATGGTTGGTGGTGGGCGGGATTTGTGTGTTTGTCATACCATTGCATCAACCAGGTGCGTTTCTGGGGCATCCGGCTCAGCTTCGCATTCATCGAGCAGCAGCAGATCAACTGAGTCTGGGATGGCGGGCGGTTTTCCCAAGCAGATTTTCTCGCCCTGTTTCGCTGCGAAAAGTCCTTTTTTGACAGGCCGTAAACCTTGCGTTTCCCAAAGGCCAAGTCAAAATTTTTCCCAGTGCGGAACAGGGCGTCGCGGAATGGACCTTATAGGAGCTGGCGCTTGACCAGGTCCGCGAACAGGCCGCCGCGTTTCATCAACTCCTCGTAGGTTCCCGAGTCCACGATCCGGCCATCGTCCATGACGTGGATGGTGTCCGCGTTCATGATGGTGGAAAGGCGGTGGGCGATGACCAGCCGGGTGGCTTGGAGGCTTTCCAGGCTTTTGCTCACCACGGTCTGGGTCTGGTTGTCCAGGGCGCTGGTGGCTTCGTCGAAGAAGATGATGCGCGGCTTGTTCACCAGGGCCCGGGCGATCAGGAGCCGCTGGCGCTGGCCGCCGGAGAGCGTGGAAGCGCCTTCGCTGACCAGGGTGTGCATTTTCATGGGCATCTGATCGATGTCCGCTTTGAAGCCCGCCATTTCCGCGGCCTTCCAGGCGTCCGCCAGGGTCAGCGGGGCCGTGCCGATGATATTGCGGAAGATGTCGCCGGACATGATCCGGCTGGATTGGAGGACCACGCCCACCTGGCGGCGCAGCTCGACCATGTCGATATCCGCCAGGTTCTGCCCATCGTAGTAGAGAGAGCCGCTCTCGGGTTTCTCAAAGCCGAGAAGAAGCCTGAGCAGGGTGGACTTGCCGGAGCCGGAGGCGCCCACAACGGCGGCGAACTCCCCGGGTTTGAGGTGCAGGGAGACGTCCTTCAGCACCAGGGGCAGATCCTCCCGGTAGCGGAACTCCAGGTGATTGGCCTCGATCTCGCCCTTGAGCTCCCCGGGGTCGGGCTTTTCCGTGTCCAGCTCAGGAAGGGCCTGGAGGATGGGCCGCGCCCGTTCATAAAGCGGGATGATGCCCAACACGCCCATGGTGGTGAGGCTCATGTCCAGCGAGGTGGTGACAAAGGCGATGAAGGCGGTGTTGAAGGCCAGGAAGCTGCCCACGGTCAGAGGCGCGCCTCCTCCCGCCGCGGCCTTGGCCATGAAATGGGACACCGAGGCGAAGATGGCGATGGAGGAGGCCACGGGAAACACGGCGTTGAAGGTCTCCTGCCAGTTCATGATGGCCCCCACCGTGACCGCTTCCTTTTTCTTGGCGGTAAAGGTCTTGGACCAGGTGGCGAAGGCGTGGATCTCGGCGCCGGCCACGCGCAGCTTGGAGATGCCGTTGATGAACTGGAGGACCATGCCGGAAAGCTTGCCGTCCAGGGCGGTGATTTTCCGCTGGTGGCGCAGGGTCCGGGAACTCAGGATGCCGGTGAAAACCAGGGAAATTGCCGCGACCCCCAGGGCGATGAAGGCGAGTTTCACCTCGTAGTAGAACAGGATACCCAGGTAGAAGACCGAGAAGACGCCGCCGATCATGGCCGAGGCTGCGGCGCCGGAGATCATCTGGCGGATGGCGTTGATGCCGCCGGCCCGGCTGGCCAGGTCCCCGGCGTTGAAATCGCGGAAAAAGGACAGGGGCAGGTTGAGCAGCCGGTCCCACACCGCACCCTGGACCGAGGCGTTCATGCGGCTTTCCAGGCGCAGTTGGGCGATGCTCTTGGTCACCTGGAAAAGGCCGGTGACCACGGCGGCCGCCACCAGGCTCACGATGACATGGACCAGCTGGATGCGGTCCGACTCCGGCACGATGGTGTCGAAGATCTGCTTGGTGAGGACGGGCACGATGAGCCCCAGCAGGGCCGCGAGGACGGAGATGAGAAGGAGCATGCGGAGGTCGCTGGCGCAGCCGGCCGCGCCGAACTTCAGCAGATCCGTGACGGTCAGGGGCTTGGCGGGAAAGCTGCGGTAAAAGACATAGGCAAAGGGCGAGAGCTTTCGGGCGAGCTCGGGGGTGACCGGCCGGCGTTTCGGGGAGGCCGGGTCTGCGATTTCGTATCGCTTGGACGATACGGGCAGAAGGGCCACGGGCTGCCGGCTGTCTTCATAGTGGGCCAGGATGGGGCCGTTGTCCTGCCGCCACCAGCGGCCGCTCAGGACCACTTGGCGCACCCGCGTGCGGGAGGCCCGGGCGATGTCCTCCATCCGGTTCTTGTCCATGCCCCCGGTACCGGCCCTGGCCTTGGCGGATTTGCGGATCCGTATGCCCTGGGCCTCGCCCACCCATTGGCAGGCCGTGAGCAGGGGGTCGTCCGGATCGGCCGCGGGCAGGGCGCGGCCCTTTTCCGTCTCCAAAAGCGAGGCCAGCCGCCCCAGCGCTCCTCCGGCGGCCTCCCGGCCGATCCGGGCCTTCTTGAGCAGTTGGGCGTGCTCGGCTTCCTCCTGGAGCCGCCGTTCCCGGGCAAGGCCGTCCAGCGCCAGCCGGTGCAGGCCCGCCAGTCCCTCCCACAGGGTCGCTTGCCCCAGCAGCTCGCGGGTGTCGGCCGGGCGCAGGCGGCAAGGCAAAACCGCCTGGACCCAGGTCTTGGGCGTGAGGGGGAAGATGCCCGCGTCCGGGCCGATGGGCTGGTGTTCATTTCCCAGATAGGCGGTTTCGCCTTCCAGGACCTTGAGCCAGATGACGTTGCGCGGGGGGCGGGCCTCGTCGCCCTGTTCCAGGGAGATCTCGGCCTCTGGCGAAAGCGCCAGGATGTTTTTGGGGGAAAGGGTTTTCACGACCCCGGCGGAGAGCTTGCAGACCCAGCCCTCCACCCGTTCCTCCACCTGCCGGGGAAAGGCTTCGGCCAGTTGTGCGATGGCGGCCCGGTCCAGGGCCAGGGCAACGGTTCCTGGAAAGCCCACGGCGAGCAGGGCAACGCCCGCGCCCCGGCCGTCCAGGTCCGCGCCGAACAGGGCCTCCCCCTCCTCGGCACGCAGAACGCGGGTTCGCCTGCCCGCTGGTTGGCCGTTGGCCAGCTCGACGCAGAAAACGTCGATCTTGCCCTTCTGGACCAGCCAGATCCGGTCCTCCCCCTTCAGCAGAAAGGGGGTGTTGGCCTGGACCTCAATGCGCTCGCCGCAGCTTGCGGCCATGCTTGAAAAGCTTTCTGTCATCTTGCCTGCCGGATCTGGGTTTCCGATCGAATCAAGTCCTTGTAGGGCCCGTCCGCGTCCTTCATTTCGTCATGGGAGCCCCGCTGCACCACCTTTCCCCGCTGGAGTACGATGATCTCGTCGCAGTCGCGGATGGTGGAGAGCCGGTGGGCCACGATGAGGCAGGTGCAGCCCCGCTGGCGGATGCTGTCGTCGATGATCAGCTCGGTGGTGGGGTCAAGCGCGCTGGTGGCCTCGTCCAGAACAAGGACCGAGGGGTTGGACACCAGGGCCCGGGCGATCTCCAGCCGCTGGCGTTGGCCCCCGGAGAAATTCCGGCCGCCCTCCTCCACCATGCTGGCGTAGCCCCCGGTCCGGGCGGCGATTTCCGTGTGGATGGACGCGTCCTTGGCCGCCGCGATGACCTGGGACTCGGGCACGGTCGCGTCCCAGGTGGTGAGGTTGTCGCGCACCGTGCCCTCGAACAGGAAGATCTCCTGGTCCACGAAGGCAAAGGAGCCGGTGAGGACCCCGAGGCCCAGCTCGCCCCGTTTCTTTCCGTCGAAGAGGATCTCGCCGGACCAGGGCTGGTACAGGCCGCAGACCAGCTTGGAGATGGTGGACTTGCCCGAGCCCGAGGAGCCCACCAGGGCGATCCGTTTGCCCGGGGCCAGGGAGAGGTTGAAGTTCTCGATGAGCGGTTTGTCCAGGGGGCTGTATCCGAAGGTGATGTCCTGGAGTTCGAGGTGGCCGGGCAGCTTGGCCAGCTCGAACTCCCCGGCGTCCTCCGCGACGTCCTTGTCCGCGAAAAGGGGGTCCTGGCCGTGATGAAGCACGTCGTCCAGGCGGTTCATCTCGCCCTTGACCTCCTGGAGGGTCGTGCCCAGGCCCACCAGCTTGTTGACCGGCGCGATGAAGCTGGCCATGAGGCTCTGGAAGGCCACCAGCGAGCCGATGGTCATGCGGCCCTCGATGACCTGGAGGCTGCCGACGCCCAGGACCAGGGCCGTGTTGAGCGCGGTCAGCACCATCGGCACCACGTTCAATATCTGGGTGGCCAGGCCCAGCTTCTGCTCCTCGTTCATGAGCCGGGCCTGGTAGCCGGCCCAGGTGGCGAAGAAGTCGGATTCGCCGCCGTTGGCCTTGATGGTCTCCATGCTCATGAGCCCGGACATGGACACGCCCTCCTGCTTGCCCCGTACCTGGAGCAGCTTCTGGTTGGCGTCCACCCGGGTGCGGGCGATGAGTTGGAGGGCCAGGACGTTCAACCCGGCCATGGCGATGCCGATGCCCGTGAGCAGGGCGCTGTACTGGAACATGATGGCCGCGAAGAAGATCACGGTCATGAGGCTCAGAAAATGGGTGGCCAGCTCACCGGAAAGCAGCTGGGCCACGCGGTCGTTGATGCCCACGCGGGTGCCGATCTCCCCGGAAAAACGCTGGGTGAAGAACTCCATGGGCAGCCGCAGCACATGCCAGAAGAACTGGCTGGAGCTTGCCACCGAAAGCCGGGTCTCCAGGCGCAGCAGGCTGGACTGCTGGAACCAGGTCAGCACACCCCGCAAAAGCGCCGTGAGCCCCATGCCCAGAAGCAGGGGCCTCAGCCAGCCGTCCATGGACTGGAGCAGAACGCTGTCCACGAAGACCTTGGAAAAGGTGGGGATGACCAGGCCGGGAATGACCAGGGCCAGGCCCATCAGCACGGCGTAGGCCAGGCCGGCCTTGGAATGGCTGGCCCGCTTGGCCAGGGCGGCGACCAGGCTCTTGGGCTTCCCGCTCTTCCTAAACTCCGGGCCCGGCTCGATGGCAAGGACCACGCCGGAGAAGGCTTGGTCGTATTCCTCCCAGGACACGGTGCGCCGGCCCATGGCCGGGTCGTTGAAATAGACCTTGTCGCTGGAAAATCCCTCCACCACCACGAAATGGTTGAAATTGACAAAGGCGATCACGGGCATGCGCATGGACTTCAGGGCCTCGGGGGATTTCTTGAACCCCTTGGCCGTCATGCCGTAGAGGCGCGCGGCCCTGACCATGTTGCTGGCCTTGCTGCCGTCCCGCGACACGCCGCAGGAAGTCCGAAGCTCCTCCAGGGGCACGAACTTCTTGTAGTAGCCCAGCACCATGCTCAGGGCCGCCGCGCCGCACTCCACCGCCTCCATCTGGATGATGGTGGGAGTCTTGACGCGCTTGGGCCGGGGCGTTTTTGGTTTCGGCTTTGGGGTTGTGTTTTCCATGATGCGCTAGAGTCCGAGGGATTTTTTCAGGATCGGAATGACCAGGCTGATGGGCCGCTGCTGGCGGACCGTCACGGTGGCCGTGCAGAAGGTCCCGCTGGTGATGAGGACGGGCGGCCCCTGGCTGGAGGACCACTCGAAGCCGCTCACCGTTTCCGGGGACAGCGAAAGCTCGGCCGTGATGGCGATGGGCGCGCCGTCCTGGGTGAGGGTACCCACCAGCTGCTCGTTGGCCAGGGTGCGCATCATGCCCTCGCGGGTTGCGGGAAACTCGCTCACCGTGCGCACCGTTCCCACGATGAAGCCGTACTCCTCCCGCTTGACCGTGGAAGGGCTGATCTGGGCCCTCATGCCGGGCCGGACCTTCTTGCCGTCCTGGAAGGAGAGGTAGAGGATCGCCACGATCGTCTGTTTCTGGCTTTCCATGGGCTCCATGGTGAA